>ERZ724523.946-NODE-946-length-16948-cov-5.416090_pt1 | contig 16948 bp, 11 predicted proteins | sample MGYA00376056_ERZ724523 | MGnify/ENA primary metagenome ERZ724523 (study PRJEB28724, sample SAMN07190888) | wastewater metagenome | isolation source: influent of sewage treatment plant in Hong Hong | place: USA: Christiansburg, Virginia | collected 2016-03-01 ... | reverse complement strand
CAGCGAAAAAAGGCCGCGTGAACCGTGGGTTAAGAACTACACCAAACAGGGGCAAGGTCAGGCAGGTGGTGGCAGGTGTTGAAGCCGCTGCATGTTCGGTGCTCCCTGCGCGCCCCGCGAGCCAGCACTACTGGCAACTGTGGCAACGTGCTGGCAGAGACGATCAACGGGCCTTCAAGACCGAGTAGATTCATCACCGCACCCCTTGGAAGACCAAGGAAACCGTGGCTTCGTCCAACACCATCTCCGATTCATGCCCTCCGACTTCATTCAAATCTATCCTGCTGACGCTGCCCTGCGAATTGAAGAGCGCGAGCGTTTGTATGCCGACATTCTTGAGAACGTCGAACTGGGAGAGTTCAAAAAGAAAGCGTTTGGCCCCGCGCTGAAGCGTCTGTGCTTTGAGGGCAGGATTGAATCCCGCGATGAGCGCATCCGCGATCCGGGTGAACTCATCAGCCGCATCAATCCGCTGGGCACATACGTCCATGCCTACCTGTGCCTTGCATCGCCGGTGGTCAGTGAGGCAGCGTTTGTTGCCATCCTCCAGCACTACAAGCAGGCGTCGGTCACCGACATGGCCATCGAGCTGGTGCGCTATTTCGACGGCCCCCGGCATCATCAGCCTGGCCCGAACCTGCAGGCGCGCATTCGCTGCCTGGTGCGTGCTTTGCCGCAAGTCATCTCGGCCACGGCGTTCCAGCACCTGTGTGGCAGCATGTTTTCCAAGTTCCTCTCCCTGGCCTGCTATCGCGGTACCACCGAGAGTGCCTTGGTCGTCGACTGCTGGGAGGGTGTCGAGCAGTTTGCAGGTCTTGGCAAGGACATGGAGAGCATCCACAACCTCGCTACAGACTTGTTCAGCGGCCAGGCGCAGGAGCCTCTTGGGTACCAGGATCGCTGCGTCATCGAGTTCTGCCAGCGCTACTTTCTGCGCCAGTGGGGGCCGAACCTGCTGGCTTTGCTGGACACGATTTACCACGCCATCCCGCAAGACCAGCGCCTGAGGGTTGAGCACGGTGCCATCGTTTTTACGCACCCTCTGGCAACGAGCGCTGTGGACACCAATGCAACGGCGGCGGCAGCGCCTGTGCCTTTTGTTCAGCCTGGCGCCGGCCCGATCGGCACCGGTTTCTTCTGTTTGGTGAGAAGCCCGACAGCGGCACACTCTCGTGGCGTTGAGCGCTTTCTGGGCGCGCAGCTGCAGCCAGGCGCCGCGATATCGCTGGATGTGGCCAACGAGGGGCTTCAAGCGCTCGCACCCTTCGCCCAGCCAGAAACCTTGCAGCGTGTGGATGACACCACGATTTTGCTGGCCTGGGAGGCCGATTTTGCCCCTGAGGCCGGGCGCGCCGAGGCGGCTGCCTGTGTGGCCGCCGGCTGCCGTGTGCTGGCTCCCGTACTGTGGCTGGGGTCCGGCGAAGTGCTGCATCTCCATGGATTGGGGCCAGGAGAGCCATGGCGCTTTTCCAGGGCGTTCGGCAGTGGCGATGCTGATGAGGATGGAGCGGAAGTGCGCGACGTGTCAGAGCTTCTGGCGCTGCTATTGGCACAGGTGGGTCAAGAGGTCTTTGTCAAGAAACGCTGAGCGGTTGACGCAGTACTGCGTTGGGTGCACGGATCGGTCGATGTCTGAGTTGGTCGCTGGCGATCAGCCTACGCGCATGCCGGGCGTGGCGCCGGGCCAAGGGCTCAGCACGTGGATGCCGGGGTGGGCTTTTTCATCGCCGTGGCTGGCGGCCAGCACCATGCCCTCGCTCACGCCAAACTTCATCTTGCGCGGTGCCAGGTTGGCCACCACCACGGTGAGCTTGCCAATCAGGTCTTCGGGCTGGTAGGCGCTGGCAATGCCGGAAAACACGTTGCGGTGGCGGCCTTCGCCCACATCCAGCGTCAGGCGCAAGAGCTTGGTCGAGCCTTCCACCGCCTCGCAGTTGACGATCTGGGCGATGCGCAGGTCGATCTTGGCAAAGTCGTCAATGGTGATGGTGGGGGCGATGGCTTCGCCGCCGGGTGCTACGGTTTCGATAGCTGCTGGCGCTTGGCTAGCAAGGGCTGGAGGCTCAAACAATGCTTCGAGCTGCTCGGGCGTGACGCGTTGCATCAGGTGCTGGTACTGGCCAATGGCGTGGCCCTGGCCGAGCATGGTCTGGGCGTCGGCAAAGGTGAAGGGCGCCACCTTCAGGAAGGCTTCCACCTGCGCCGCCAGCGCGGGCAGCACGGGCTTGAGCAAGATGGTGAGCACGCGGAAGGCTTCGATGCAGGTGCTGCACACGTCTTGCAGGCGGCCTTCCATGCCGTCTTGCTTGGCCAGCTCCCAGGGCTTGTTCTGATCGACATAGGCATTCACGCGGTCGGCCAGCAGCATGGTTTCGCGCAGGGCCTTGCCATATTCACGCTCGGCCAGCAGCTCGATGATGGCGGGGGCGGCGCTGCGCAGGTGCTCCAGCAGCGCATCGCCGTCGGCCGAGACCTCGCCCAGCACGCCGCCAAAGCGCTTGGCGATAAAGCCCGCCGCGCGGCTGGCGATGTTGATGTATTTGCCGATCAGGTCGCTGTTGACGCGGGCCATGAAGTCGTCGGCGTTGAAGTCGATGTCCTCGTTGCGGCTGCTGAGCTTGGTGGCCAGGTAGTAGCGCAGCCACTCGGCGTTCATCGACAGGCCCAGGTACTTGAGCGGGTCCAGGCCCGTGCCCCGGCTTTTGCTCATTTTCTCGCCGTTGTTCACCGTCAAAAAGCCGTGGACGAACACCGAATCGGGCACCTTGCGGCCGCTGAACTTGAGCGTGGCGGGCCAGAACAGCGTGTGGAAGGTGACGATGTCTTTGCCAATGAAGTGGTATTGCTCTAGCAGCGGGTCTGCCATGTAGGCGTCGTAGCTTTGGCCGCGCTTGTCCAGCAGGTTCTTCAGCGAGGCCAGGTAGCCGATGGGCGCGTCCAGCCAGACGTAGAAGTATTTGCCCGGCGCGTCGGGGATTTCGATGCCGAAGTAGGGCGCATCGCGCGAGATGTCCCAGTCGCCCAGGCCCTCGCTGGTGGTGCCGTCGGGGTTGGTGCGCACGGTGAACCATTCGCGCACCTTGTTGGCCACTTCGGGCTGCAGGCGGCCGTTTTGCGTCCAGTCTTCCAGAAAGGCCACGCAGCGCGGGTCAGACAGCTTGAAGAAAAAGTGCTCGGAGCTTTTGAGCACCGGCGTGGCGCCCGACAGCGCCGAGAAGGGGTGGATCAGGTCGGTGGGCGCATAGACGGCGCCACAGACTTCGCAGTTGTCGCCGTACTGGTCTTTGGCGTGGCACTTGGGGCATTCGCCTTTGATGAAGCGGTCGGGCAGGAACATGTTCTTCTCGGGGTCGAAGAACTGCTCGATGGTGCGCGTCTCGATCAGGCCATTGGCCTTCAGGGCGCGGTAAATGTCTTGCGCGAGCTGGTGGTTTTCCGGGGCGTCGGTGCTGTGCCAGTTGTCGAACTGGATGTGAAAGCCATCGAGGTACTGCTGGCGGCCAGCGGCGATGTCGGCCACAAACTGCTGGGGCGTTTTGCCGGCTTTTTCAGCGGCAATCATGATGGGCGCGCCGTGCGTGTCATCGGCGCCGACGAAGTTGACCTCGTTGCCCAGCAGCCGCTGCGTGCGCACCCAGATGTCGGCCTGGATGTATTCCATGATGTGGCCGATGTGGAAGTTGCCATTGGCGTAGGGCAGGGCGGTGGTGACGAAGAGTTTGCGTGCAGACATGGTGTGGGGGAAGCGGGGGTTGGCGGCGCGGCGCGCGGTGCGGCGCGGAACTGGCGATTTTAGGACGATGGAGGCCGGGCGCTGCGGCCTTCAGGTGCGGCGCGGCGGGCAGGTTCTCAGCGCACGCTGCGCAGCAACTGCGCCAGCGCCGGGCCTTGCAGCAGCACCAGGCCGTGCGCGTTGGCAAATTCCACCGCAGCATCGGTGACGGTGCCCTGCGCCGCGATGTAGGCGCCCGAGGCCACGCCCTGCGCCTGCATGGCCGCGTGCAGCTGGCGCAGCGGCTCGATACCGTGGGTGGCGGCTTTCCAGCGCCGGGCGCTGACCAGCGTGGTGCGCGCGCCCTGGGTCAGGCAAAAGTCGGCGTGCGGGTGGTTCAGGCGCTCTACGCTGGCGCCGCCCGCTTGCCAGGCGCGCTCCAGGGTGTCGGCAAACTCGCGCCAGGGCTGGGCCAGCGCCGTGGCCAGGGCCTGCTCCACTTGCGCGCTGCTGGGCGCGTTCCACTGGCGCCACGCGGCGATGCAGCCCACCACCGTGATCGGCACGGCCCCCAGGGCACCAAACACCACGTACTGCGCGGGCAGCAGCGTGCTTGCCACCAGCACGATCAGCCCGGCCACGGCAAAGCTGGCCCACCAGGGCGAGCGCAGCAAAATCGCAAACAGGGAGTTGGGGGCCATCTTGAATTTCACGGAGCGCCTTTGGTAGGGTGGTTTCGCGGGGGGAAAGGGAAAAACGGGGAGAACAAAGCGTGCGCATTGTCCTTCAGCCACCGGGGGAACCTTGCTTGGATAGACTAGCCGCCCCCCACAGGAGTTAATTCAATGGCAGTCACAGAACAAGGCCTTTTGGCGGCGCTTTCCAGCGTGCTCGACCCGCATACCGGCAAAGATTTCGTCAGCACCCGCGCGCTGCGCAACCTGCACATCAGCGGTGGCGATGTGGCGTTTGATGTCGAGCTGGGCTACCCCGCCAAGAGCCTGGTGCCCGAGTTGCGCCGCAGCCTGGTGGCCGCCGCCAAGGGCGTGGCCGGCGTGGACAACGTCTCGGTCAACATCACCACCAAGGTGGTGGCCCATGCCGTGCAGCGCGGCGTGCAGTTGCTGCCGCAGGTGAAGAACATCATTGCCGTGGCCTCGGGCAAGGGCGGCGTGGGCAAGAGCACCACGGCTGCCAACCTGGCGCTGGCGCTGGCCGCCGAGGGCGCCAGCGTGGGCGTGCTGGACGCCGACATCTACGGCCCCAGCCAGCCCATGATGCTGGGCATCAACCGCCGCCCCGAAAGCGAAGACGGCCAGACCATGGAGCCGCTGGAAAACTACGGCGTGCAGGTCATGTCCATTGGCTTTTTGGTGGACCAGGACGAGGCCATGATCTGGCGCGGCCCCATGGCCACGCAGGCGCTGGAGCAGCTGCTGCGCCAGACCAACTGGAAAGACCTCGATTACCTCATCATCGACATGCCCCCCGGCACGGGCGACATCCAGCTCACCCTGAGCCAGCGCGTGCCCATGACCGGCGCCGTCATCGTCACCACGCCGCAGGACATCGCGCTGCTGGACGCCAAAAAGGGCATCAAGATGTTTGAAAAGGTGGGCGTGCCCATCCTGGGCATCGTCGAGAACATGGCCGCCCACGTGTGCAGCAACTGCGGCCATGTGGAACACATTTTTGGCGCCGATGGCGGCAAGAAGATGGCGGCTGACTACGGCATGGACTACCTGGGCGCGCTGCCGCTGGACATGAGCATCCGCCTGCAAGCCGACTCGGGCCGCCCCACCGTGGTGGCCGACCCCGATGGTGATGTGGCGCAAATCTACAAAAAAGTGGCGCGCGACGTGGCCGTGAAGATTGCGCAGCAGGCCAAGGACTTTTCCAGCAAGTTCCCGACCATCGCGGTCAGCAAGAACACCTGAGGTCGCTGCCACGCTGCGGGGGGGGCAGGCCCAGTGCGGCGCCCGGTGGGCCGGGCTGGGGTTTGGTGGTGGGCGCTGGCCGTGGTCTGGCCGGGCGGTCAGCGCACGGGCGCTGGTGCCCGCACTGACTGCGCGCGCAGGGGCCTCGGTCTGGCCGTGCGGTAGGCGCACCGTAGGGATGGCCGCATTGACGCGCATCCGGGGCGCCGCCACACTGCCAGCGACTTTTTTACGAGCTGCGCGGCCCCATGACCTCTCTGACCAACCCCACCGCCGAGTCTGGCGCCGACCCCGCTGCGGTGGCCGTGGCCACGCCAGATGATTTGCGCGCACTGATCCGCCGCAAAAGCCGCCTCAAGGGCCGCCAGCCTGAAGACACCGCCCTGGCCGAGGTGGCGGCCCTGCTGGGCGAGCGCCCGCCCGAGGGTTTTCGGCGCGACCTGCTGATCGAATACCTGCACCGCCTCAATGACCACTTCGGGGTACTGCACCTGCGCCACCTGGTGGCGCTGGCCCGGCTGCTGAACCTGCCGCTGGCCGAGGTGCATGAGGTGGCCAGCTTCTACCACCACTTCGAGATCGTGCGCAGCGACAGTGCCCCCGCGCCGCGCCTGGTGCTGCGCGTGTGCGACAGCCTCAGTTGCAGCATGGCAGGCAGCGCTGATTTGCTGGCGCAGTTGCCCCAGCGGCTGCGCGCCGCAGGCCACGGCGATGTGCAGGTGCAGGCCGTGCCCTGCGTGGGCCGCTGCGCCCAGGCACCGGTGGCCGTGCTGCACCAGCACCCGTTGCCCCAGGCCACGGTGGCGGGGGTACTGCACGCCGTGGATTTGATGCCAAATCGGTCTCTAGCTCAGCACCCGTGCGCGCAAGCAGCTATGAATTTTGATGTGGCTGCCCACGCTCCGTGCAGCATCCCGCCCGCCGATGCCGCCGATGCCGCCGTTGGTGTTGATGCCGTAGCCCCCGCCGTCACCGATCTGGCCACCTACCGCGCCCACGGCGGCTATGCGCTGGCCACCGCCCTGGCCCATGGCGAAATGGATGCCGAGCAAGCGCTCACGGCGCTGGAAGACGCGGGCCTGCGCGGATTGGGCGGCGCGGGCTTTCCTGCCGGGCGCAAATGGCGCATCGTGCGCGAACAACCCGCCCCGCGTCTGCTGGCCGTCAACATCGACGAGGGCGAGCCCGGCACCTTCAAAGACCGCACCTACCTGGAGCGCGACCCGCACCGCTTTCTCGAAGGCGTGCTCATTGCCGCCCAGGTGGCGGGCACCGAGGCCGTCTATATCTACCTGCGCGATGAATACCACGGCTGCCGCGCCGTCTTGCAGCAGGCCCTGGCCCAGTTGCAGGCCCAGCCGCCGTGCCCGCTGCCGCAGATCGAACTGCGCCGGGGCGCGGGCGCCTACATCTGCGGCGAAGAATCGGCCATGCTGGAGAGCATCGAAGGCCGACGCGGCCAGCCGCGCCTGCGCCCGCCCTACATCGCGCAGGTGGGGCTGTGGGGGCACCCCACGCTGGCGCACAACTTCGAGACGCTGTACTGGGTGCGCGACACCATGGAGCGCGGCCCGCAGTGGTTTGCCAGCTTTGGCCGGCGCGGGCGCCGGGGGCTGCGCAGCTTCAGCGTCAGTGGGCGGGTGCGCCAGCCGGGCGTCAAGCTGGCCCCGGCGGGCATCACCGTGCAGGAGCTGATCGACGAATACTGCGGCGGCATGCAGGCGGGCCACCAGCTGTATGCGTATTTGCCGGGCGGCGCCTCGGGCGGCATCCTGCCCGCGCGCCTGGCCGATGTGCCGCTGGACTTTGACACCTTGCAGCCCTACGGCTGCTTCATCGGCTCGGCGGCGGTGATTGTGCTCAGCCAGCACGATCGCGCGCGCGATGCCGCCCTCAACGTGATGCGCTTTCTGGCACACGAGAGCTGCGGCCAGTGCACGCCCTGCCGCGTGGGCACGGCCAAAGCGGCGGCGCTGATGCAGGCGCCGCACTGGGATGCCGACACGCTGGCCGACCTGGCGCAGGTGATGCAGGACGCCTCCATCTGCGGCCTGGGGCAGGCGGCGCCCAACCCCATCCGCTGCGTGCAAACGTATTTTGCGCACGAGGTGCAGCCATGAACCCCATCACCTTCGAGCTGGATGGCCAAAGCGTGCAGGCCGCGCCGGACGAAACCATCTGGCAGGCCGCCCAGCGCCATGGCGTGCATATCCCCCACCTGTGCCACACCGATGGCCTGCGCCCCGACGGCAACTGCCGCGCCTGCGTGGTCGAGATTGCAGGCGAGCGCACCCTGGCGCCCAGCTGCTGCCGCCAGCCCACGCCCGGCATGCAGGTGCAGGCCCAGAGTCCGCGTGCCCGCCACAGCCAGAACCTGGTGCTGGAGCTGCTGCTGTCCGATATGCCAGACACGGGTGAGCCCGGGCAGGAACCATCAAAAATCATAGCTGCTAGCGCCCGTCCAGCGGGCGCTGGAGGCACATTTGACCCAAAATCGATAGCCACAGGCGCCTACGGTGAAATCAGCGCTTGGGCAGCGCGCCAGGGCGTCACGGTGCGCCCCGCGCTGGCGGCCCTGCGCCGCGCGCCAGTGGCGCCCGACCTGTCGCACCCGGCCATCGCCGTGCAGCTCGATGCCTGCATCCAGTGCAACCGCTGCGTGCGCGCCTGCCGCGAAGAGCAGGTCAACGGCGTGATCGGCGTGGCCGGGCGCGGCGCGCACAGCCGCATCGCCTTTGACCTGGCCGACCCGCTGGCCGACAGCACCTGCGTGGCCTGCGGCGAATGCGTGCAAGCCTGTCCCACCGGCGCCCTGAGCGCCAAAACCCTGCTGGCCGCGCCGCCGGTGGAGCGCACGGTGGATTCGGTGTGCCCGTTTTGCGGCGTCGGCTGCCAGATCACGTACCAGGTGGGCGGCGAACGCATCGTCGGGGTGCAGGGGCGCAACGGCCCGGCCAACCAGGCGCGCCTGTGCGTGAAAGGGCGCTTCGGGCTGGACTACATCCACCACCCCGACCGCCTCACGCTGCCGCTGGTTCGCAAGCCCGGCGCGCCCAAGCAGGTGCCCCCCGCTGGCGCCGACTGGCGCGCGGTGTTCCGCGAAGCCACCTGGGACGAGGCGCTGGCGCTGGCCACCGGCCCGCTGCGTGCGCTGCGCGCTGCACACGGGCCCAAGGCGCTGGCCGGTTTTGGCTCGGCCAAGGGCAGCAACGAAGAAGCGTATTTGTTCCAGAAACTGGTGCGCACCGGCTTTGGCAGCAACAACGTCGATCACTGCACCCGCCTGTGCCATGCCTCCAGCGTGGCGGCGCTGCTGGAGGGGCTGGGCTCAGGGGCCGTCAGCAACCCCGTGCGCGACGTGGCACACGCCGAGTTCATCCTCGTCATTGGCGCCAATCCCACGGCCAACCACCCCGTGGCCGCCACCTGGATGAAAAACGCGGTGCAGCGCGGCGCCCGGCTGGTGCTGGCCGACCCGCGCGCCACCGACATGCGCCAGCACGCCTGGCGCACCTTGCAGTTCAAGCCCGATGCCGATGTGGCGCTGCTCAACGCCTTGCTGCACACCGTGATCGAGGAGGGCCTGACCGACGCTGCCTTCATCCGCGACCGCACCCTCCAGTACGAAGCCCTGCGCCAGCATGTGCAGGCCTACAGCCCCGAGGCCATGGCCCCGCTGTGCGGCATTGCCGCCAGCACCTTGCGCGAAGTGGCGCGGGCCTATGCCACCAGCCCCGCCGCCATGATTTTCTGGGGCATGGGCGTGAGCCAGCATGTGCATGGCACCGACAACGTGCGCTGCCTGATTGCGCTGGCCACCATCACCGGCCAGATCGGCAAGCCCGGCAGCGGCCTGCACCCGCTGCGCGGCCAGAACAACGTGCAAGGCGCCAGCGATGCCGGGCTGATCCCGATGATGTTCCCCGACTACCAGCGGGTGGACAACCCGCAGGCACGCGCCTGGTTTGAGCAGTTCTGGGGCACGGCACTGGACGAGCGGCCCGGCTACACCGTGGTGGAAATCCTCAACCTGGCCCTGGCCGACGATGCCCACCCGCACAAGGTGCGCGGCATGTACATCATGGGCGAGAACCCGGCCATGAGCGACCCCGACCTGCACCACACGCGCCATGCCCTGGCCCACCTGGAGCACCTGGTGGTGCAGGACATTTTTCTGACCGAAACCGCCTGGCTGGCCGACGTGGTGCTGCCTGCCAGCGCCTGGCCCGAAAAAACCGGCACCGCCAGCAACACCGACCGCACCGTGCAAATGGGCCGCCGCGCCCTGGCACCGCCCGGTCAGGCCCGGCCCGATCTGTGGATCATCCAGCAGATGGCGGCGGGCCTGGGGCTGCGCTGGTACTACCCCGGCGCTGAGGCGGGCGTGGCCGCTGTCTATGAAGAAATGCGCCAGGCCATGCACCGATCGATCGGCGGCATCACCTGGCAGCGGCTGGAGCGCGACTCCAGCGTCAACTACCCGTGCCTGTCGGCCGATGACCCGGGCCAGCCGGTGGTGTTTACCGAGCGCTTTCCCACCCCCACGGGGCGCGCCACGCTGGTGCCTGCGGGCATCGTCTGGGCCAACGAGCGGCCCGATGCCGACTACCCGCTGGTGCTCATCACCGGGCGCCAGCTGGAGCACTGGCACACCGGCAGCATGACGCGCCGCGCGGCGGTGCTCGATGCGCTGGAGCCCATCGCCACCGCGTGCATGAATGCCCGCGAGATGGCCCGCTGCGGCGTGCAGCCCGGTGCGCTGGTGCAGGTGCGTTCACGCCGTGGTGCGGTGCAGCTGCACCTGCGCCTGGACGAGGGCACACCCGATGGCGCCGTGTTCATGCCCTTTGCCTACGCCGAGGCCGCTGCCAACCTGCTGACCAACGCGGTACTTGACCCGTTTGGCAAGATACCGGAGTTCAAATACTGCGCCGTGGCCGTGCAGGCCCTACAGTAGCCGCCATGTCGTTACGTCCCCACACCGAAGTCGCCGTCATCCTGCGCTGTGAGCGCATTGACAACCGCTGGCAACCCTGGCGCTGGTCGCTGGCCGATGTCGTGCCCCACGAAGAAGCCTTTGGCACCGCACCCCGGTTGTTGCTCCAGGATGCGCTGGAGGAGCGCTGGCTGTTTCCGGATATGGCGGTAGAGCTGTTCCGTGACGATGCCGAGGGCTACTACCTGAACCTGGCCTCGCCCGCGCCGTGCTGGTTTGTGCTGTGGCGCCTGGACGAAGAAGCGCCCGAAGGCCAGCGCCCCCTGGCGCGCCCGGTGGCCGTGAGCCTGAGCTACCACGATGCAGGCCGCTGGCTGGATGCCCAGGAAACCGTGGAGCAGGTGCCCGCGCCCGCGCCGGTGCGCGAGTGGTTGCAGGCGTTTGTCGATCTGCACTACCAGCCCGAGCCGCGTCGGCGCAGGCGCCCACAGAGTTTTCAGCCGCTGCTGGACCGTTTTGGCAACCCGGCCTCGGTGTCCACCGACAAGCAGCGCGGAGGCGCACATGGCTGACGGATTTTTGGGCCGCTGGTCGCGCCGCAAACAGGAGGCGCTGGCAGGCAAGCCGTTGCCCGAGGAGCCGCCAGCGCCAGTCATAGTGCCCGCTGCGCCGCTCGCCGCTCGCTCGCCCGTGGTGGCCGGGGCAGCGGGTGCGCACGAACCCGGACGCAGCGCGGTGGGTGCGGCGCCCGAACCGGTCGTTGCGCCTGCACCGCCCACGTTGGCACAGGCGCAAACCCTCACGCCGCAATCGGACTTCAAGCCCTTTGTTGCCCGGGGCGTAGCGCCTGAAGTGCGCAATGCCGCCATGAAAAAGCTGTTCGCTGACCCGCACTTCAACGTGATGGATGGCCTGGATATCTACATCGACGATTACTCCCGCCCCGACCCGCTGCCCTTGGCCATGCTGCGCCAGATGGCCAGTGCCCAGTTTCTTGGCATGGTGCAGGAGGAGCCGGCCCCGCAGCAGGCGGCTGGCAGTGTGCCTGCCGGTGCGGACAAAGACCCCGTAGCCGCCTGCGCTGCGCCTGCGCACAGCGTGCCACCGCCCGCAGACGTGGCACAGTCGCAGCCCTTAACTACTTCTGGCGCGCCTGTGCCCGCTGGCTTCTTGCCTGAGGGCGGGCCACTGGCCAGCGCTGCCCCCCACGACCATGCCCACGCTGATTTGCGACTGCAACCAGACCATGCCCCTCCAGCCCCAGGCGCTGGGGGCGCTGCTCCATGAAAACCTGACCCTGCACTCTGCCCTGTGTCGGCGCGAGGCTGGTGCTTTTCAGCAAGCCATCCAGTCGGGGGACGAGGTGGTGGTGGCCTGCACCCAGGAGCGGCGCCTGTTCGCCGAGCTGGGCCAGCAGACCGAAGGGGCGGTGTCACCCATCCGCTTTGTCAACATCCGCGAGACGGGCGGCTGGAGCCGCGATGCGCGCCAGGCCACGCCCAAAATAGCAGCGCTGCTGGCGGCAGCGCGCTTGCCCGAGCCGGATCCGGTGTCCACCGTCACGTTCAAGAGCGCGGGGCGTGTGCTCATCATTGGCGCGCTGGATGCTGCCGAGCGTGCCGCCGCCCTGGTGGCCGATGTGCTGGATGTGACCATCTTCACCACCGGCCCGGGCAACGCGGGCGGTGCCCAGGAGCGGCGCTACCCGGTGTTGGGCGGCACCCTCACGTCCCTGACCGGTTGGCTGGGGGCGTTTGAGCTGGCCTGGCAGGCCGACAACCCCATCGACCTGGACTTGTGTACCCGCTGCAACGCCTGCGTGCAGGCCTGCCCGGACAACGCCATCGGGCTGGATTACCAAGTGGACATGGCCGCTTGCGGCGCACACCGCAGCTGCGTGAAGGTGTGCCAGGTAGCGGGCGCGATTGATTTTCAGCGCCTGCCCGCGCGCCATGCAGACCGCTTTGACCTGGTGCTGGATTTGCGCGCTGGCACGGCCACGCCCACGTTCATGCAGCACGCGCTGCCGCAGGGCTATTTCCGCTGGGACGGTCAGGATATGGCCGCCTTGCTGCGCCTGCGCGAGCTGGTGGGCGAGTTTGACAAGCCCAAGTTCTTTGCCTACCAGCAAAAGCTGTGCGCCCACAGCCGCAACACCGCACTGGGCTGCAATGCCTGCGTGGACATTTGCTCCGCCGAGGCCATTCGCAGCGACAAAGGCCGCCAGCGGGTGGTGGTCAATCCGCATTTGTGCGTGGGCTGCGGTGCTTGCACCACGGTGTGTCCGACCGGTGCCATGACCTATGCCTACCCGCGCGCCAGCGACCAGGGGCTGAAAATCCGCACGCTGTTGTCCACCTACGCGGCGGCGGGCGGCAAAGAGGCGGTCTTGCTGCTGCACAGCCAGGAGCACGGCGAGGCGCTGGTGCAGGAGCTGGGCCGTGCGGCCCGCCTGGGGCTGGCGCAGGGCGTGCCTGCACGGGTGTTGCCGATGGCCCTGTGGCACACCGCCAGTACCGGCCTGGAGCTGTGGCTCGCCAGCGTGGCCTATGGCGCCCACCAGGTGGTGGTGCTGGTCACTGGTGAAGAAGCGCCGCAGTACCTGGACGGTTTGCAGGCACAGATGGAGACGGCACAGGCCATCTTGCACGGGCTGGGTTACACCGGCACGCACCTGCAGCTGCTGCGGGCCCGCACCGCCATGAACCTGGATGCGCTGCTCCAGGGGCTGGGCCAGACGCGCCCATCGGTTCCTGCTGTGCCTGCGCGCTTTGCCGTATCCCCCGAAAAGCGCAGCACCCTGGAGATGGCGTTGAGCCATTTGCTGGAGCAGGCGCCCTTGCCCGTGGCAGCGCGCCCCGAGGCCATTGTCCTGCCGGCCAGCGGCGCCCTGCTGGGCAGCGTGACGGTGGACAAAGACCGTTGCACCTTGTGCCTGAGTTGCGTGGGGGCTTGCCCGTCCAGCGCCTTGCAAGACAACCCGCAGGCGCCCCAGCTGCGTTTCATTGAGCAAAACTGCGTCCAGTGCGGTTTGTGCGCCACTACTTGCCCCGAAGACGCGCTGGCACTGGTGCCTCGCTTATTGCTCACGCCGCAGCGCGGGCAAGCCCGGGTGCTGCACGACATGCAGCCGTATGCCTGCATCCGTTGCAGCAAGCCGTTTGGCACACTCAAAGCCATCGAGGCCATGCTGGGCAAGCTGGCAGGCCATGCCATGTTCCAGGGCGAAGCACTGGAGCGGCTCAAGATGTGCAGCGACTGCCGCGTGATTGACCTTTATTCCTCGCAGAACGAACAGAAAGTGACCCGCCTGTGAACGCCGCCATCCCTTTGCCCCTGCCCACCAGTTCCGCGCTGGACGAGGAAACCGCGCGCGCTGAGCTGTATGGTCTGCTGGCCCAGTTGTATTACGCCCTGCCACCTGCGCCGTTGCTGGAGGCCCTGCGCGTGGCCGTGACCGAAGCGCCCATGGCCGGCGGCTTTTTGCAAGAGCCCTGGCAGCAACTGGTAGCAGCGGCGCGCGCGCACAGCGATGCAGCCATCGCTGCTGAATACACGGCGTTGTTTGGCGGTGTGGGCAAGCCCGAGGTGTATTTGTATGGATCGCACTACCTCAGCGGTTTTTTGAACGAGAAACCGCTGGCGCGCCTGCGCAGTGACCTGGCGCAGTTCGGCTTGGCCCGCGACGAGGCCATGCCCGAGACGGAAGACCATGTGGCCTATCTTTGTGAAGTGATGCGCTACCTGATTGCGGGTGACGATATGTCGGTCTGCCACCTGACCAGCCAGCGGGATTTTTATGCCACCCATTTGCAGCCGTGGCTGGAGGCGCTGTGCGATGTTTTGCAGGCGCACCCACGGGCGCAGTTCTACGCTGCCCTGGCTGGGCTGACCCGCGCGTTTGCCGTGGTGGAGGCCCAGGCCTTCGACATGCTCGACAGTTGATCTGCTGAAGCCGTTCGCAGGCCTGCCCTGACCGCTGCCAGGCGCTGGTGCGCGGCAGCGGTCAGGGCTATGTGGGCGTCAGGGCTTGGCAGTGGGCACAGCGTTGGCTGCGGCCAGCGCCGTCATGTTGACCACGCGGCGCACGGTGGACGAGGGCGTCAGCACGTGGGCCGAAGCGGCCGCGCCCAGCAGGATGGGGCCAATGGTGGTGCCGTGGCCGCTGGTGGTTTTGAGCACGTTGAACAGAATGTTGGCAGCATCCAGATTCGGACAGATCAGCACGTTGGCCGCCCCGCTCAAGGTGGTCTCGGGCAGCATGGTGCGGCGCATGGCATCCGACAGGGCTGCATCACCATGCAGTTCACCGTCGCACTCGATGTGCGGCGCCGACTGCACAAACAGGTCGCGCGCCTGGCGCATCTTGCGTGCCGATGCCCGGCTGGAAGACCCATAGTTGGAGTGCGACAAAAAGGCCACTTTGGGCGGCAGACCAAAGCGTTGCACCTCCTGGGCTGCCATCAAGGCGATGTCAGCCAGTTCTTCGGCGCTGGGGTCTTCGTTGATGTAGGTGTCAGCAATGAACAGGGTGTGCTGCTCCAGCATGAGGGCGTTCACGGTGGCCAGCTCGGGCGTACCGGCTTTCAGGCCGATCACGTCGCGGATATGGGCCAGATGGTTGTCAAACTTGCCCACCAGACCGCAGATCATGGCGTCAGCATCGCCCAGTCGCACCATCAGGGATGCAATCAGTGTGTTGGAGCGGCGCACGATGGCTTTGGCTGCTTCGGGGGTGACGCCGCGCCGACCCATCAGGCTGACGTAGGTCTCCCAGTAACGGCGAAAGCGCGGGTCGTCTTCCGGGTCGCAGACTTCTACGTCCTTGCCCGGCTGGATGCGCAGACCTGCCTTTTCGATGCGGGCGGCAATCACGGCGGGGCGGCCAATCAGGATGGGGCGTGCCAGGCCATCGTCTACGGCCACTTGTGCGGCGCGCAGTACGCGATCATCTTCGCCTTCGGCATAAGCGACGCGGCTGTTGGCCAGCTTGGCAGCGTGGAACACCGGGCGCATGAACATGCCGGTCTGATAAACAAAGCGCGTCAGGCTTTCGCGGTAGGCGTCAATGTCAGCAATCGGGCGGGTGGCCACGCCCGAGTCGGCAGCAGCCTGCGCCACGGCGGGGGCAATGCGCAGAATCAGGCGCGCATCAAACGGGGTGGGGATGAGGTAGTCGGGGCCGAAGTGCAAGTCTTTGCCCGCATAGGCGGCGGCGACTTCATCGCTGGGCTCGGCTTTGGCCAGATCGGCAATCTGGCGCACGCAGGCCAGCTTCATGGCGTCGGTGATCTTGGTGGCGCCGCAATCGAGTGCACCCCGGAAAATATACGGAAAGCACAGGACGTTGTTGACTTGGTTGGGGTAGTCAGAGCGGCCCGTGGCAATGATGCAATCGGGCCGAGCTGCCTTGGCCAGCTCGGGGCGGATTTCTGGCTCAGGGTTGGCCAGGGCCAGGATGATGGGCTTGGCGGCCATGGTCTTGACCATCTCGACCGTCAGCACACCAGGGGCTGAACAGCCCAGAAACACGTCGGCACCATCGACCGCATCAGCCAGCGTGCGGGCGTCGGTTTTTTGCGCATAACGGGCCTTGGATTCGTCGTAGCCACCGGGGCGGCCTTCGTAGATGACGCCCTTGGAGTCACACATGAAGACGTTTTCTACTTTGACGCCCAGGCCCACCATGACGTTCACGCAGGCGATGGCCGCAGCCCCGGCACCTGAGACCGCCACCTTGACATCACCAATCTGTTTATCGACCAGTTCCAGGCCATTCAGCAGGGCCGCGCTGGAAATGATGGCCGTGCCGTGCTGGTCGTCATGGAACACCGGAATGTTCATGCGCTTGGAGAGTTCGCGCTCGATGTAGAAGCACTCGGGGGCCTTGATGTCCTCGAGGTTGATGCCGCCCAGCGTGGGCTCCATGGCGGCAATGATCTCGATCAGTTTGTCGGGGTCGCGCTCGGCCAGTTCGATGTCAAACACATCAATGCCGGCAAACTTCTTGAACAGGCAGCCCTTGCCCTCCATCACTGGTTTGGCGGCCAATGGGCCGATGTCGCCCAGGCCCAGAACGGCCGTGCCGTTGGTGATCACGGCCACCAGGTTGCCGCGCGAGGTGTACTCGGCCGCCAAGGCGGGGTTCTCTTCAATATCGAGGCAGGGGTAGGCCACACCGGGCGAATACGCCAGCGACAGGTCGCGCTGGTTGATCAGGGCCTTGGTGGGGGTGACCGAAATTTTGCCGCGCGTGGGTTCGCGGTGGTATTCACGTGCGGCTTCGCGAAGGGCGTGTTCGGCGGGCGAAAGGGCTTTTTCCATGGGGTGTCTCCGGCTGGTCGTTGTTGAACCTAGGGTACT
>ERZ724523.944-NODE-944-length-16978-cov-3.641376_pt1 | contig 16978 bp, 12 predicted proteins | sample MGYA00376056_ERZ724523 | MGnify/ENA primary metagenome ERZ724523 (study PRJEB28724, sample SAMN07190888) | wastewater metagenome | isolation source: influent of sewage treatment plant in Hong Hong | place: USA: Christiansburg, Virginia | collected 2016-03-01 ... | reverse complement strand
CAGGAGGAAAGCGCTCCTTTTAATCTGGTTGATGTCATTCGTAATATGCATGGTACGCTTCTTATTGCAGATATATCAAAGGATAATATTGCGATAGTATTCTCAAGTGCTCCTTCTCACGAGACAGATAGGATTATTCTGAATATGAATAATAACAAAGAGCCGTTCTTGTCGAAGTTTCAGAATGCTACGGAAACATCTGACACATTTGAGTTCGAACTTAAGTGTATCTCTCCTTTTAATGTCCCTCCTACTTGGCTAAGATTCTCTGGGACCTGTTCAAGAAAGGACGAGAATACAATTCGTAGCGTGTTTATCGTTAACCAAATATCGGGGCTTAACGAGAGAGCTGCTCTAGAGAGTATACTTCAATCTAAGCAAGAGCTTATGCTGTCACTCTCTCCTGTTATAACCTGGGAATATGATGTTAAGAATAGGGTTATTGCACAATCGGGACTAGCTAAGAGAATTCTGTCCCCTTCACTATCCTCCGATATTCCTCAGACCTTCGATGTTGATGCGCCTGGACCGGTAACTGCAAAGTCTGTCAATGAATATGCCCGCATTTATCAGAGTATAGAAGAGGGGAAAGAGCAAGGAACTGCAGAGGTTGAGTTCGCTTTTTTCTTTGGACTAAGCGGCCCTGCGAAGGTTGCATATAAAACAATTTTCGACGATAACAATGAGCCTCAGGTAGCTGTTCTTGTAGCTACCGAGCTTGTTAAGTCACCAGGGCACTCTAACTATGCGCAGATACAAGCCAACTTTAACGAGCGAGCGAAGGAAAAGACCACTTGCTTTGAGCTTAATCTGACTACCAACAAGATAGAGTTTTCAACCTTTTCGAAAGATTCCTACTTCGACTGTTCTGTTTTTGAATCTCCAGACGCATTATTTGCCTATATAGTTCAGAGGTGTGATGTAGCTGAGGAATCACGAGAGATTCTATCTACCCAAATCGCGCGTGACTTCTATAATGTTGCAATCAAGAATGGTATACATACAATTCACGACGAGGGTCGAATGTTTGTCTCTAAGAATCACTCTGAATGGTTCACTATTGACATTTATCTAACGACAAATCCTACAACACTTGATAATAAGGCATTTTTTATAATTGAGAATGTTGATAAAGACCGTTCCTCGAAGCAAATCGTTGATAATATGATTCAGAATTCTTGCGATGAAATGTTCGTTATTGATACGATAACAAAGGATGTTCGCATCGTTTTTCTAAAACCTTCGAACTATGCTACAAAGCTTCTACTAAGTCGTGACAATCGCTATGAGTATTTCATAAATAACGTCCTTGATTCCGTAGTAGTTGAAGACGAGCTACTTGCGTCGAAAGAATCGCTGTCTATTAATGTTGTTCTTGAGAATCTCAGACGATATGGCGTATATAATGTATACCTCTCGACATATGATAAAAATATGGAGACAAGAAGAAAGTCGCTGATTTTTAACTTCCTTGATAAAAATGAGAGAGTTTTTTCCTGCATGATTCTTGATATAACAAACTCATCTTACTTAGAGTACAATCGCGCTACGGGACTAATTAATAAGAGAACATTCGGGCGTGCTGTTAAGAAGCTTATTAAAGAGAATCCAGAAGAGAATTTTGTTTTTATTAGATGGGACATTGACAACTTCAAGGTCTTTAACGATTTGTTTGGAAGTAAGGCCGGCGACGAAGTCCTTCTTTCCCTTGGTAATTCAATGCGTACTCTTAATAACGATAAAACAATAGTAGGTAGTCTTGATGGTGATGTTTTTGGAATGTGCCTACCTGCTAATTTGTTTATTCCTTTTAAGTTTACTTCTTGGATTGCAGAAATTTTGAACGATATCGTCACGGATTATACATTCTCCTTCCACGTATCTGGATATGTGATAAATGATCCTCTCGACGAATTTGGTTCGATGTGTGATAGAGCCTTAATCGCTCTAAAGACAATAAAGTCAAGCCTTGATACAAGATTCATTTGGTACGACGAGTCAATGAGAGAGGTGTATTTAGCTGAGCAAACAATGCTTGCTGATTTACGTCACGCCTCGCCTGACGACTTCGTCATCTACATTCAACCTCAGTATAATCAAGATACCGATACATTAATTGGTGGTGAGGTTCTCGTTCGTTGGATACACCCGAAGAAAGGTCTCATCTCGCCTGGAATCTTCATTCCTATTATGGAAAAGGCGCATTTAGTAGCGGATTTGAACCAGATCGTGTGGGAGAAGGCCTGCAAATTCCTTCGTGAGCGTCTTGATGCTGGAAAAACTATAGTGCCTCTTTCGGTAAATGTCTCAGTACAGAATTTATTCGATCCTAACTTGATTAAATTCTTGACCAATCTTCTTAAGAAGTATGATCTTGAGCCAAAGTACCTTCGCCTTGAATTAACAGAGTCGGTATTAATGAACAACCTCGCATTCATCGTATCTGTATTAGAGCTTCTACATAATAGAGGCTTCACTATTGAGATTGATGACTTTGGTTCTGGATTCTCCTCTTTGAATGTATTGAAGTCTGTTCCATGCGATATAATCAAGCTTGATTTGCACTTCTTTAAGCTTGAAGAAGAAGGCACGGCGATCAACGAGAAGTCGGCCGTAATTGTTGCCTCCATCGTCGGTATGGCTCATCGTTTGAATTACTACGTAATTGCTGAGGGAATAGAGACTTCAAAACAAGCAAATTTTCTTCGCTCAATTAACTGTTCTATGGTTCAGGGCTTCTTCTATGCTAAGCCTTTGCCGCTTAATGAGTTCTCAAACAGACTCGAATCCAAGAATAATCTCCTCCAAATGTTATTTAACAAGAGTAGCAGTGATGATATTCTTGACAATACTTCTATGTGGACCCCCGAGTCATTGTCTCATATGCTCTTTAGCTCTTCGATGGGACCGATGGGAATTTTCGAAGTAGCTGATAATATTATCCATGCAATTCGCGTAAACGATGAGTTCCTTAGCGAGATTTCTTTCCCTACAGAGAGCATGCAATGGTCTATCTACAATTTTTTCCAAGCTGTTTATCCCGCTGACAAAGATAAGATAAGCGATGCTTTTAAAGAAGCCGCATTAACCAATAAGAGGGTTGTGGTTTCTTGTCGCTTCATTCTTCTTCACCGTCCTGGAATGTTGCAGCAATTGAAACTGACAATTAAGCGTGCATCTGCTTCATCTTACTTCAACTACTTCTTTGTATTAGTTGCAAAAGAAGCTAGCGTTATAACCTTTGAAGAGCAGGTATATCGTTTAGTCGAGCAAACAAAGAGCCTTCTTGCAAAAGCTCCCGTCGGCGCAGTAGTATATCAGCTTAGTCTTGACGAGAAGCTTAAACTTTTATATATAAACGACTTCCTTAAGAAGTTGTTAGTAGTAAGTGACGAGGAGTTTGAGACAACCTATTCTGAGAACGGTTTCTTGTTTATTCATAAAATTAGTCGCAAAAGCTTAGCCAAACAGGTTTCTGCATTCGTTCGTAGTCCAGCAATCAATGCAAATTTCTCCTTTCCTTGTCAGGTCGCTTGCGGTGATGGTAAGGTAAAGAATGTAATCATCTCTGGACCAACTCCTACGATTCTTGAAAGCGGTAATCCGATAGTAGGCATGCTGTTTATTGCCGAAGCGTAAGAGACAGGTTCAGTAATCGGTTTTGATTGTATTTAAGATCAAAAACAGAGGCGTAGCTAAGAACTACGCCTCTATTAATTTTGCTATTCTTGCTTTAATTCACTAGGTGTTTCGCTCGTTAAATCACTCGGTACGAAGTGCTTCTACTGGATCTTTTCGAGCAGCCTTTTTAGAAGGAATGAAGCCTCCGATAAGAGTCAAAATTACGCTCAAGACTACCAATACGATTGCGCTAGGAATTGGAAGATACGCACTTACGATATCCGTATCAGCAACTGCATGAATTATCGCGTTTGAAGGAATTAGCATTAATAGGGTCAAGCCAATTCCAAATAGACCCGAAAGCAGACCGATGATGAAGGTCTCCGCGTTGAACACCTGGGAAATGTTGCGCTTTGACGCACCAATTGCACGAAGAATACCGATTTCCTTTGTTCGCTCGAGAACGGAGATGTATGTGATAATTCCAATCATGATTGACGATACAACAAGCGACACAGCCACGAACGCAATCAGTACATAGGAAATTACGTTAACGATTGTTGTTACAGAAGACATAATCAATGCGACATAGTCCGTGTAAACAATCTTGTCTGCATCCTCTGCCGATGCATTGTAGTCAGCAATACATCTTGCTACCTCATCCTTGTTTTCGAAACTGTCTGTGTAAATATTAATAGATGATGGACTGTTTAGGTCAACAACACCGAAGGCCATCATGTTCTCATCGTAAGAACCTGTTGAGATGAAGCCGTCATATATTTGAACTAAGTCGCTTTCTTCCATCATATCGAGCATTTGTAAGCACATCGTAGCAAGTTCAGAATCGCTCATTGACGTATATTGCTCCATAGAAGCTTCATCCATCATTCCCGACACTTGAAGCATCTGTATGAAGAAGTCAGCTCTTTCACTGTCAGACATGTTTTCAATATATGCGCGTGCATCTTCAGCCTTTGTCGCGTCATCCGCAGGGCTAAACGACAAGCCATTAACTACATTAGTATCAGGGTTCGCCTCTTGCGCTTCAACTACAGCACTTGTATTTGTCCTGTTGATGATTTCTTGTGTAAGCGCCGATGTATATGCTATAGGAGTTACAAGGCTTGCGTTCTCAGCATCTTCTCTAGGAACAATGATTCCGCTGATTCTAATTGGAATCATCTCATTTGAAATGCCCTCAAGAGCGTTTCTGTCGTCACCAATATATTGGAATCCACCATTTCCATCGTCAACATATTGCATTGCTTCTGGCATTATGTAGTAAACCTTGTTGCAAACATCCTCATACGAGAATACTTGCTGATCTATCTCGAAAGCATCAGCGCTTTCGCTACTCATTGCGTTTCCCATAACGTCAAGAATCTCAACAAGATCTTCTTCTGGCAAGAAGCCTAGATAGCAAAGGCTTGATACAGGAATCTCATGTGATCCATTAAGAACCAAAACAACCTCATTATACTCTGTTGGCCATTCGCCATATGCTAGGTCGTAGCTATCCATTACGGATTGACCTACAAGATTTCCATCCGTTCCAGGAAGCATCTCGCTTACGTACTCATTACTTGAGCTGCTTCTTGTAAAATCCATTCCTCCCATAGAAATAGTTTGATTGTTTGATCCCGAAAAAGAACCATCTGTGTTAACAAACACTTCGTTTGGGTCATAAGTATACAGGTCAAAAGCTGTATCATATGTGTACGCGATTCCATTTTGTCCAACAAAGTTATGAATCTCACTATTCTCATCGTCTAGATAATCCTTGAAGGCTTCCATATTGTTGGTGGTTGTGGCAGAAGACATATTAGTCATCTCTTCTATTTCTGCGTTGTTAGAATATACCGCATCCAACTCATGGCCAACATCCTGGTTTGCTTGACTTTGTGCCTCCACGGCAAAGAAAGAAGAAATATCTATGGCGTTTTGCTGAATCGTAATAGGATATGAAGACATCGTGCTCTTTTGAATATCCTCAATATATCTATTAACACCTGATGAGATTGAAAGAATCATTGCTATTCCAATAATACCTATTGAACCAGCAAATGCTGTAAGTATTGTTCTTCCCTTCTTTGAACGAAGGTTATTGAAACTAAGAGAGAGTGATGTGAGAAGTGACATCTTTGTCTTGCCCATATTCTCATACTTCTTTTCTTCGTTTGCATCTTTGGCATCAAATGGGTTGGAATCATCAACTATCTTTCCATCATGAAGCTTAATTATTCTAGTCGCATACTCTTGAGCAAGCTCAGGGTTATGAGTAACCATAACAACTAGCTTCTCTTTTGCAATCTCTTTAAGTAGGTTCATAATTTGAACGCTAGTCTCAGAGTCAAGCGCTCCTGTTGGTTCATCTGCAAGAACAACACTTGGGTTGTTTATTAGTGCTCTTGCAATAGCAACACGCTGCATTTGTCCACCAGAAAGCTGTGACGGTCTCTTGTGCGAATGCTCTTCTAGTCCAACCTTTGCCAGCGCCTCAAGCGCTCTCTTTTTGCGCTCCGCCTTGCTTACACCTGCAATAGTAAGTGAAAGCTCAACATTCTTAAGAACTGACTGATGTGGAATTAGATAGTAGCTTTGGAAAACGAAGCCAATCGTGTGATTACGATAGGAATCCCAATCCTTATCCCTGTAATTCTTTGTTGAAATCTTGTTAATGACAAGCTCTCCGCTATCGGCATGGTCCAAACCTCCGATTACGTTAAGTAGGGTCGTTTTTCCTGAGCCTGAAGGGCCGAGGATTGCAACGAACTCACTATCGCGAAGAGTCAGAGATACGTCGTCGAGGGCCTTCTGTACGAGGTCGCCAGAACGATACTCCTTTACGAAATCATTAATGTGTAACATCTTATCTCTCCTTATTCCTTTTTCACTTTAGCGCGTCGAAAATGCTTATTTCTATGCGTAAATCGTTTTCTCGCACCATTTTAAATTCTAACATAGGCATTGTTAGCTTTTCTTTCATTTTTACATATACATTTTGAACAATTCGCAAATAAAAGACGGTAGCCGATTTGTATCTTCTACCGCCCGTGAGATATTGATTTTTATTGCGAATGTTACTTCGTAGCAGCCATCTTGCTCTCTGCAATGTATTTTCGAATGCTCGACACATTCTGAATAAGCTCTACAGAATCGCCCTTACTTACTACCAAGGTTGGTGCTTGCATTATTCCTAGCTTCCTAGAAAGGTCTGCATTATCTTCTGCATCAACAACTCGATATCTAATTTCTTGAGCATCAAGCAAAGCCTTTGCTGATACGCAATTAGGACAAGTCTTTGTTGTAAAAAGCATCAGCTCATCGGCTTGACTAATATCAGCGCTCTTGCTTACTGCTTGCTGGGAATCGGAATCGGAAGATGCGCATTTCTGCATAGCCTCCTTACGCTTAAGGACAGAAGTATCAATAACATATAGATTTCTATCCTTGAACTCCTGTGTCTTACCGTCGTTCCAGTTCTGAACTGGTCTATAATATCCAGTAATTCTGCTATAAGTCTCTGTCTTCTTGCCGCAATGTGGACAAGAATGTACTTCGCCGGTCAGGTATCCATGAACAGAGCAAATTGAGTATGTTGGCGAGATAGTGTAGTAAGGAAGAGTATAATTCTCAGCAACCTTACGAACCAATGCTGCAGCTGCCTTCCAATCAGGAAGCTTCTCTCCAAGGAATGCATGGAAAACTGTTCCGGATGTATAAAGAGTTTGCAATTTGTCCTGTATATCCAAAGCATCATAAATATCTGAAGTATATCCAACAGGAAGATGCGAGCTATTTGTATAGTAGTAAACGCCACTTGCATCATTAGCTGTAATGATTCCTGGATATCTCTTCTTATCGTGCTTAGCTAGTCTATATGAAGTAGACTCAGCTGGCGTAGCCTCAAGATTATACAAGTCGCCATATAACTCTTGGTAGTCGGACAAACGATTTCTCATGTGATTGAGGACATTCTTCGCAAACTCTTGAGTTTCAGTGTTTGTAAGGTCCTTACGAAGCCACTTAGCATTCAGGCCAGCCTCATTCATTCCAAGCAAGCCAATTGTTGAAAAGTGATTATCGAATGTTCCAAGATAGTGCTTAGTATATGGATACAAGCCCTCGTCCAAAAGCCTTGTAATTGTTGTTCTCTTAATCTTAAGCGAACGAGCAGCAACGCCCATCAGCTTGTCTAGTCTATTGTAGAAATCTTCTTCGTTGTCAGCAAGATAAGCGATTCTAGGGATATTAATAGTAACAACACCTATAGAACCCGTGCTCTCACCACTTCCAAAGAATCCACCTGACTTCTTTCGAAGCTCTCTTAGGTCAAGACGAAGTCTGCAGCACATTGAACGAACATCACTTGGCTCCATATCACTGTTAATGTAATTAGAGAAGTAAGGCGTACCATACTTTGCTGTCATCTCGAAAAGAAGCTTGTTGTTCTCTGTCTCCGCCCAGTCGAAATCTCTAGTTATTGAGTATGTAGGAATTGGATACTGGAAACCTCTACCATTAGCATCACCATCAATCATGATCTCGATAAACGCGCGGTTTACCATATCCATTTCCTTCTGGCAATCCTTATACTTAAAATCCATCTCGTTTCCACCAACGATACAAGGGAGTTCGGCCAAATCCTTAGGAACCACCCAATCAAGAGTAATGTTAGAGAAAGGCGCCTGCGTTCCCCATCTACTAGGAGTGTTAACGCCATAGATAAAGGACTCTATTGCCTTCTTAACTTGCTCAAAGCTTAGGTTATCAGCCTTAACAAATGCTGACAAATATGTATCGAAAGACGAGAATGCCTGAGCACCCGCCCACTCGTTTTGCATGATTCCGAGGAAGTTAACCATCTGGTTGCAAAGCGTTGCCAAGTGACTTGGTGGAGAAGAAGTAATCTTGCCTGTAATTCCGCCAAGACCTTCACTAATAAGTTGCTTCAAAGACCAGCCAGCGCAATATCCTGTCAACATAGATAAATCATGAATGTGCATGTCTGCATCACGGTGAGCACGTGCAACCTCGTCATCATATACTTCTGTTAGCCAATAGTTTGCTGTAATTGCGCCTGAATTACTTAGAATTAATCCACCTACAGAATATGTAACTGTCGAATTTTCCTTAACACGCCAGTCGTTAATCTTGACATAGCTATCTACAAGCTCTTTGTAATCAAGAACTGCAGACTTCATGTAGCGAATCTTCTCTCTTTGCTTTCTATAAAGGATATATGCCTTAGCAACATCCTCATATCCCGTTCTTTGTAGAACAGTCTCAACTGAGTCCTGAATATCTTCAACGGTTACCTTCCCGTTAACAATCTTCTCAGAGTAGTCAGCAGTAACCTTCAACGCCAACAAATCAATAATGTCGTCGTTAAAATCCTTCTCCTGTGCTATAAAAGCCTTTCTGATGGCGTTCGATATTTTCGCAAGATTGAATTCAACCTTCTTACCATCTCTCTTAACTACTTCGTACATGTGTTCTCCTCCTTAAACCTAACCGCTTTTGTGTGACTAATCCTATTCTTCGCCACGAATCTTAGCTTGAGGTACATACTTCCTTACTACCTTCATAATCTCATCAAGCTTCTTCTGTGACGGTTCGTGCATCTTGCTCTTGTCACCAATAACCTCTTCTGTCTCCTCATACTTCTGCAAGAAGTACCGTGGCGCCCCTGCTATCCAATTACCTACCTCTTCGAAGTCTCCTGCTTCGTGAAGCTCTTCTACCACCGTTGTTCTGAACTCGTACTTAACCTTGCCCTCAAGTAGTAAGGCTACACTTTGCCTAACTTTCTCGATTGGAGGATTGCTTAAGCCACACAAATCCGAATACTTGTCCGGACTACTCTTGATATCCATCGCTACAAAGTCGACTAGATTATCTTCTATCAACTCCTTTAGCCTCTCTGGAAAAGATCCGTTTGTGTCCACCTTAACCAAGAATCCTTTGTCCTTAATCTTCCTAATGAAGTTCTTTATATCGGGTTGAACCAAAGGCTCGCCTCCCGACACACAAACTCCATCTAGCTTGCCTTTCCTCTTGTCAAGAAACTCGAAAAAGTCCTCTTCCGACATCTTGTCATCAAATTCCTTCTTCTCCTCTACAACCAGCAAAGCGTTGTGACAAAATGGACATCTGAAGTTGCATCCTTCTGTAAAAACAGTACAAGCTACGTATCCGGGGAAGTCTAGCAGCGTTAACTTCTGTAAACCTCCAATTATCATAGTCTTCTCTCACCGCCTTGCTTAATGTTCTTCAATTTTAACTATATATAGTGGTTAAGTCAACCTTTTGTTACTAGATATAGTGTTTTGACATTTAGATTGCTTTTTTGAGTTTTCCCAGCGCGATACGTTTTTTGCACTGTTTATCGACTAGTATTTAGCTAGTTTCTCTCATTTTTTCTTAATCTGGTTCTTTTATCTCTCTAATTCCTTTTATTACAAGATTATTACAAATCACTTTCTTGCCCTTTTTTCGAGATCCCAACCATGTTTTCTCTACTTCCATTCAATTCTTTTTTATTCTGTGAATAAGAATCCCCGCAAACTTCAGTCTTGCAGGGATTTATGAATTTGCCATATTCTCGAAGATTGTCACAATTGAGCAATTCTGTGAAGAATCTCTGAAAACTCATCTGACTTTGTCTCCAACAAGCCATGTCTTGTATCTTCCATAATGAATATATCTTGGTAAGGAGCATCTATTGTCGCAAAGTAATCCTGCGCAATAAGATAATTCGTCTGATAATCCCTATCCCCAAGTATGTAGAATACTGGTACCTGATATTCCGTCTCATCTATTAGTGAGAACCGGTCGAACTCGTCTGAATTCAGGAATTCTTCATATACAGACCAATCTGAGTTAAGAACATTCCAGAAATCTGCCAAAGAGTAGTATGGATTAAAATACTCGGCAGCAAGCATATTGTAGTCAGTCTCATCCGCAAACATATCGTAACCATACATCTGCATCAATTGATTTCTTGCTGCATAATAATCCTGCGAGTAATCACCTATAGTCAGCTGATCAATCAGAGCAAGACCATCCGTATCATTACCCACCCATGTCATCGCTACTTCCCTGAACGCCTCTTCATTCAAATCCATGTCTACTAACTGCCCGACACCTATATAACATTCATATAATTCAGGGTATTCCAGCACCAGGTTACTTCCCAAGTATGTTCCCCACGAGTGACCGAGAAGTGTAATCTTTTCTTTTCCAAGATAATCTCTTAAGTAATTAGTAATCTCAACTCCGTCGCTCATCATCAGATCATATGTAAGTTCTGTATCGTTCTGATCTTCTGAATAGCTTTTGCCACAATTTCTCTGATCCCATGTAACGACCGTATATTCATCCGCCCATTGTCTTGTAAAAGCATAATCATATGCACTTGAAGATGATCCAGGTCCTCCGTGTAAATACAATAGAACCGGATTATTCTTATCCTGTCCATAAATACTGATCCATTGCTGCGTTCCGTTTATTTCCACATACATCGATTCATTTATTCCGCCTTCGGGCGTAATCTTGTTTACCTGCTGGCCAATAAATCTCACCAGAAAGAACAGCGCTACTATAGATAAAATAGAAATCAGTATTACTGTGAATGTTTTTAACAGGATTCTTAAAAGTTTCTTCATTATGCTGTCATCGACTCTCATTTTTGGTACATTATACTCTACTCAAGTTTAGTATTGATATAATTGAATTAGTTTTTGAAGTCTTATCGAAAAGGAGTTTGGGATATGGGAGGCAATCTGACAATTAAGAGCTTACTATATTGGGTTTTACAGTGGACCTGGGGATTCCTGCAATCCCTGATAGGTTTGATAGTGTTTTTAGTGAATTTTCGCGAAAAGCATTATTTATTTCATGGCGCTGTTATTAGCGAATGGAATGACAGTTCAAGCGTATCTCTCGGTATGTTTGTTTTTGTAACTAAGGATCCTTATTACGACGACAAGTTAAAGAAGAACTATTCTAAACAGGAAATGGCGTACCTTCTCCTCGTTCACGAGTATGGACACACAATTCAATCCCTTCTCCTTGGTCCTTTATATCTGATAGTTATCGGAATTCCTTCCTCTCTATGGGGCTTTTTACCACACTGTGCCAAGATGCGTAGGGAGAAGCAGATGTCATATTTCTCTTTTTTTACCGAGAAATGGGCGAACATTTGGGGTGCGAAGGTCGCTGGTTCAACATATGAGAAATATGAGAGTTGACTGAAATGCCTTTTCAATTAACTCTATGATATAGCTTTAGCCTTTGCGCTTCATTGGCTTCAAATCCAAATTTTTCATAGAATGCTGCCTTTTCTGGGACTGCACTTAATTCAACATATATTTCTGTTCCTTTTACACCATTATCGTTATTGAATCTGAAGAGCTCATTAATTAGCATTCTTCCTATTCCTTGCCCTTGGTACTCAGGTCTGACAACAACATCTTTGATATAGTAGTTTAGTCCCATATCGCCGTTCATTCGCGCCATTGCTACTATTCTGTCTTTGTCCCATATAGAGACCCTGAACAGAGTGTGATCCATTGCAAGGGTTGTTTGATGCAACGTTGGTCCTTTCTCCCATGCAGTTTCCCACAATTCTATGTATTGCTCAGCTGTCAACGTATCGAATTCCACTGTCAGATCGTTCATATGCAATCTCCTTATGATTAATGCTCATAATGAACACTACGTTATCACTATTCTCAAGAAATGAATACATGCGTTGAATTCTTGCAATAAAAAACCCGTAAACTCAATGTCTACGGGGTATGGCGGAGAAGTGTGTGGATATTTTGGCGAACTCTCGAATATTAGGCGAATCTGGTGTTAACATGGCAGACTTTTTGTAAAAATGGGAAAATTGGATAAAAGTATTTGAAGACTGTGGCCAACCCGTTGGCCATCATGACTGAAGACTTTCGAACAGAATAATCATTAATAAGCAAGGCAACAGGCTTGCCAGAGACTAAGATCCACTTAAACGTCACTCATCCGGGTGGCGTTTTTGTGTTATTGCTTATTATATGTTCGAAAGCATGTGTTATAACCTATTTTACGTATTTGCGCTTTATATAGTTACCAATACTCTCAAGTTCAGGGAAAAGTCTAGTTGGAGTATAGTTCATATTGTTTAGAAAAATAATCATGTCATCTCGGAAGCCTGGGGTGAATATGAGTTTAAAATAATCAGTTTTCTTTTTAATATCGTCAGCGGCATGGTTATTTTTCAGAGATGGTGGTATCGAAAAAAGACCTTGTTGTGCAATTAACCTATCATTGCTCATAGGTGGATTAAAAAAAAGTAAAGAGTTTTCGTTATAATTGCAGTTATCGATAATACCAAGATCTTCAACGTTTTTTCTACGTTCAAGTCCACATTCTCTAAATTTATTTTCGTCATTTATTACTTCAATAAATGATTTATACTTAAGAATGAATTCTGACCCACTTTCAACTTCGAACCAGGTTGCAGCATTATATATTCGATCTATAACAGTATGTTCAGACCGATTTGCATAGTAAATTGTATATATATCATCTTCTGGTGATGCGTTATTATATACTGCAAAAAACAAGGCGACGAAAGGATCTCTAGTCCAGTCAATTAGCCTTGTGGGCACCCCATAGTGTTGAGCACATGCAACATAATCGAGCACATCATAATTTACTGTAAAGTAGGGTCTGCCAAGACGATAAAAATCATTCAACATTTGAAATTCATTTTTAGAACAGTCAACTGTTAATTTGAATTTATTATCAAATACCCTTTGTATTTTTGGTTTGTTCTCAATGCTTCTACTGACGCCCCTAAAGGCTAATCCTTCACTTCTTTGTGCTCGGATAATGTCATTAAAAAGTTGTGGAGCCGATTTATAAAATTCTTGAAAGATCTTCTTATCCTCAGACTTCTTTGTACTCATAATAAATATCTCCCAATATCTTGTTTTGAAATAATTCCCAAGTAAATTAGCTAATCCACGTTGATAAATCAGTAAACTCACCCGAATCCTTTATTATTCCTCATATATTTTGTTATCAGTACTAAGATACTGCATATCGCATTTACACGTTATCAATTGCCACCCGCAGACTGGGCATATTTCATGATCACAGTCGAACAAATGATACTCGCCATTTTTAGCCCCACAATCATCGCAGTATTCCCAAGAGTACAATTCGGAATTTGACATATCATAAGCAATATCTATGTCGAATACATGATCATTTTCACTCCCAAATTTGATTCTGCCATATACTTGATTATCCTTGTTAATTACTCGTGTGTAATTCTGTGCCTTTTCAATTTCAGCTTTATATGCCTCGATATCTTCTTTTCTTATTTCTTGTCCTCTGAATATTTCATACTCTCGAGCAAAAGATGATATTTCTGTAATAACATGTGGTTCAATTCCCTCCAAATAAAGATCAGACCCAAAGTATTTTTCGTAAATATTTTTATAAAGAGAAAATAAAACTGAATAATTATTTTTGATTTCTTCAGAACTAAATTCAACAGTGTAATGAATAAATTGGTTTCTTCTATTGGCAGCTCTACTAAGGTATTCTAATTCATTATTTGAAAGATCTATAGATGAAAAATTTTTAATGCGAATAATGCTTTTTTGGAAATCTATTGTTCGATTATTTTTATTCTGCGAATCAATATCCACTTTAATTAAAGCTGGTGATATATCTTGAATAATTTTCTTGAACATGATTTCAAATGATGAAACTAGACAAATATATGCGATTTTCCATTTAACTTTATTTCTAGGGAGTGATTTGTAATGGAGATGAGTCCCATACTCATCCGCGATTAGATATGACTCTATCGATTCTCTTAGAAAATCTAATGAGTTTTCATGTAAGTCTAATAATAATCTCATAGCAATCCTCTATACTAGGAAAACATAATGGGTATGCACGCAGGTGATCTGAATCTACTAATCAAGTCAATTGTCTTTTGGGAGAAGGTTATACCGTACTCAGGGAGGGAAATAAGTTCAGGATTGTCATATGGATAATAAACAAATGGATAATTACCACCGCTCCATGCTGATGCTGGGAAAAAGTAAATCTCGTTAACCTGGATATTCTGCAGATAAAGAACAGCTAAGACCAAATTTGAATCTGACACATCAAATTTATTTTGTCGAACAAAGGTGTAACCACCAAGACTTGAAATAACTCGGACAATTATTTTTAGTGCTCTTCCATTTGGCAAATCAGCAGCTATGTCATAACCCAAATTACGCGAATCAATGTTTGAGCATTTTATACCGTGGCGGTTCAACTCTTTTTCAATAACTGATATAGCTTCACTATGTTTAAATTTATTCACGCATCTACCCCTCTTAAGATAAAGTTCATATACTTGGTTAAAATTGTGAAATATATGGTTTGTCGACTTATAACTAAATATATCGAAAGTAAGAAAAAGCTTCACATTAAAATTATATCAATAATTTAAACGATGACAAGACATCACAGAATGATGAAAAAGTGGCATGTTTCGATTATTAATACATCACTATGTTAAAAATTTTTGATATAACATGAATATTGAAAGGAGAAAGAGGTAAAGATCGAAAACTGTGATATCAATCAATGGATGGATACGATCATCGAGTACATGGATATCAAGAAACTGGATCGCACCTCGGTTGTAGAACTTATTGACACCATCACGATCGGTGAAGGCAGAATGGTAAATGGCAAACGGCGACAGGATATCACCATCAATTACCGCTTCATCGGAAACCTGCTAGAACACGCCAAAGAGGACATCATCTAGCTTTCTAGACGATGCCCTCCAAGGCAAAACCACTTAAGTTTTCAGTCCGCATTACCCTCTTAAAAAGTATGCGGAGATTTTGGCGGAGAAGGAGGGAGTCGAACCCTCGCGCAGGTTGCCCCGCCTAAAGCTTTAGCAAAGCCTCCCCTTCGGCCTCTTGGGTACTTCTCCTAATGCCGAATTTGTTAAACCACTAAAGTGGTATATGGCGGAGAGAGTGGGATTCGAACCCACGGAAAGCGCAAACCTTCGCCAGTTTTCAAGACTGGTGCCTTCAACCAACTCGACCATCTCTCCATTTGTGCTTTGTTATAATACTTAAAAATGGGTTTGATGTCAATCTTTTTGGTTGTATTTCTGCTCTGCTTATTATTATTAATATTCTTATTCTTCCATTAGCTTTAGTAGTCTGTCTAAATCCTCATAGTTCTTGTAGTCAATCACTATTTTGCCTTTTCCCGTAGTAGAATCAGCAAGCTTCAACTTTACTCGTGAACCAAAGTGCTTCTTTAACCTAATTTCAACTTGCTTTGTGCTCAACTTAATTGCTGGATCTATTTCTTTTTCTTCTACGCTTGACTTGTCTTGATTCTCCAACGCCCATAGTAGCCTTCTTACGTATTCTTCTGCTTGTCTGACTGTCATATCCTTTGCAATGATAACGTCAGCTGCTTTTCGCTGATCTTCAGAATCCTTTAGGGACAAAAGCGCCTTCGCGTGACCAGCAGATAAGTCTCCATTTCGAATAAAGTCCTGCAACGATTCATCGATGTTAATCAATCTAATTGTGTTGGCAATAGTAGCTCTTGGTTTACCTAGTTTCTTAGCCAACTGTTCTTGAGACATATTATGAGACTTCAGGAGATTACTCATAGCATAAGCTTCTTCAAGAGGGTTTAGATCTTCTCTTTGCAGATTTTCGATTAAGGCCTGTTCTAATGTTTGCTGATGAGTCAAATCTCGTACTATTGCTGGAATAATGCTATGTCCTGCAAGTCTTGAGGCACGCCATCTGCGCTCGCCAGCAACGATTCTATAGCCTGTTCCCTTCTTCTGTACGATGATTGGCTGGATTACTCCATTCTCCTTTATTGATGCTGCTAACTCGTGTAAAGCCTCATCATTAAATAGCTTACGCGGCTGACCGTTATTGGGTGATATGTCATTAATTTTTAGTTCAACAACAGAGTCTTTTGCATCCTCTGGAATACCTTCTGTAGATAGTAACGCACCTAGACCTTTTCCTAATCCTTTGCTTGAAGTTGCCATGTTTACTCCTCTCATATATAGATGTTCATCTATATTTTTTTAGTTCTTTTAATTAGTTCTGCTGCTAACATATCATATGCTTTAGCGCCCTTTGAGCTTGGATCATAGTGCGATATTGCTTGCCCGTGACTTGGCGCTTCAGCTAGTCTTACATTTCTTGGAATGTATGTTTTGAAGACTTTCTCTCCAAAGAACTTCTCTACTTCTTCTCTTACCTGTCTAGTAAGCTGAGTTCTATTGTCATACATTGTAAGTACTACT
>ERZ724523.920-NODE-920-length-17286-cov-8.375428_pt1 | contig 17286 bp, 12 predicted proteins | sample MGYA00376056_ERZ724523 | MGnify/ENA primary metagenome ERZ724523 (study PRJEB28724, sample SAMN07190888) | wastewater metagenome | isolation source: influent of sewage treatment plant in Hong Hong | place: USA: Christiansburg, Virginia | collected 2016-03-01 ... | reverse complement strand
ACGACCAGTTCAACCTCGGCCTCGACCCGGACAAGGCGAAGAGCTTCCACGACGAAACCCTGCCCAAGGAATCGGCCAAGGTGGCCCACTTCTGCTCGATGTGCGGCCCGCACTTCTGCTCGATGAAGATCACCCAGGACGTGCGCGACTTCGCCGCCAAGCAGGGTATCGCCGAAGCCGAGGCGCTGGCGAAGGGCATGGAAACCAAGGCCATCGAGTTCGTGAAGACGGGCGCGGAGATCTACCGGAAGGTGTAAGGACACCCCTGTGGGTCGGACTTCAGTCCGACCCACAGGGGGGCGGGGGCTGCTTACAGCCCTTGCAACATTTCCCAGGCCAGCTTGGCGATCAGCACCGACACCACGACGAGGAAGGCCTGGCGCACGAAACCGCTGCCCCGGCGCAGGGCGATGAGGGTGCCGACCTGGGCGCCGGCCAGGTTGCAGGCGGCCATGACCAGTCCGACGGTCCACAACAGGGGGCCGTGGCTGGCGAAGAAGCTGATGGCGGACACATTGGTGGCGACGTTGATGAGCTTGGCGCTGGCCGAGGCGCGCAGAAAGTCCATGCCGAACAGCCGGACGAAGCCGAAGATCAGGAAGCTGCCGGTGCCCGGGCCGAAGAAGCCGTCGTAGAAGCCGATTACGCCGCCGAAGGTGATGGCGCGCCAGGTGTCCGCCGGGCGCAGCTCGCGGGTGGCGGCGTGGCCGAAATCCTTGCGCCGGAAAGTATGAATGGCCACGCCCAGCATCAGGACCAGCACCAGGGGGCGCATGGCCTCGCGGGGCAGCCAGGCGACGACGGCCGCACCGAACCAGGCCCCGAGCAGGGCCGCGCCCGAGGCGGGCAGCACCACCGCCCAGGGAATCCTGACGGCGCGGGCGTAGTGCCACAGGGCCGCACCGGTGCCGGCGATACTGGACAGCTTGTTGGTGCCGAACAGGGTCGGAATGGCGACCTGGGGAAAGCTGCTCAGCAGGACGGGGATCTGGATCAGTCCGCCGCCGCCGACCACGGCATCCACCAGGCCGGCGAAGAAGGCCACGGTGCCAAGAAACAGGAGATCGAATGGCATGGGAAGGGAGAAACGATAAACGCCCAACCCGTGAAGGGCTGGGCGTGAAAGTTGGCAGGAAGGGCGCTCGGTCAGGCGGCTGCGGGAGCCTCCCCGGCAAGGGGCAGGGCCGTGTCCTCGTCGTCGAGGGCTTCATCCACCGGGTCGATGGCTTTTTCCCACTTGCCCACGGCAGCGGTGGCAATGGCATTGCCCAGCACGTTGGTGGCAGTGCGCCCCATGTCGAGGAAGTGGTCGATGCCCATGATCAGCAGCAGGCCGGCTTCCGGCAGGTGGAACATCGGCAGCACCGCGGCCACCACCACCAGCGACGAGCGGGGCACGCCGGCCACGCCCTTGCTGGAGATCATCAGCACCAGCAGCATGGTGACCTGCTCACCCAGCGACATGGGAATGCCGTAGGCCTGGGCCACGAAGAGCGAGGCGAAGGCCGTGTACATCATCGAGCCGTCGAGGTTGAAGGAGTAGCCAAGGGGCAGCACGAAGCCGGTGACCCGGTTGCGCACGCCGAACTTCTCGAGCTGTTCCATCAGCTTGGGGTAGGCCGATTCGCTGCTGGCCGTGGAGAAGCCCAGCAGCATCGGGCTGCGCACCAGCTTGATGAGGCGGAAGACCTCGCGGCCGAGCACCAGGTAGCCGGCGCCGATCAGCACGATCCACAGGACCAGCAGGGCCAGGTAGAAGCTGGCCAGCAGCTTGCCGAAGACGGTCAGCATGCCGACACCCTGTACCGTCACCACCGCCGCCACGGCGCCGAAGACACCCAGCGGGGCAAGGCGCATCACGTAGTCGGTGACCTTGAGCATGACGTGGACGACTTCTTCCATGGTCTGCACCAGGCTGCGGGCGGCCTGGTTGTGCAGGTTGCCGAGGGCCAGGCCGAAGAACACTGAGAACACCAGGATCTGCAGCACCGAGTTGCCGGCCATTGCCTCGACGATGCTCTTCGGGAAGACCTGGGTGATGAAGTCCTTCAGGTTGAGGGCGCCGGTTTTCAGGTTGGTGGCGGTGCCGACTTCGGGCAGCGGCATGTTGAGCGCGCTGCCGGGCTGCAGCAGGTTGGCGAACAGCAGACCGATGAACAGCGACACCAGCGAGGCGGCGACGAACCAGCCCATGGCCTTGGCGCCGATGCGCCCGACGGTCTTGGAGTCACCGATATTGGCCAGCCCGGACACCAGGGTGGCAAACACCAGCGGGGCGATGATCATCTTGATCAGGCGCAGGAAGATGTCGGTGATGATGCCGAAATAGCCGGCGATTTCCTTGGCAGCCTCGGGGGTCGGCGCCGCCTGGTTGCAGGCGTAGCCGGTGAGGATGCCGAGGATCAGCGCGGCAAAGATCAGCATCGACGACTTGTTGGCTTTCATGTGCGTCTCCTGGGTGGATTGCGTTGGGTGGATGCGGCCATCAGACGTTGGCGCGGGTGGGCAGCGGGCGCGGGCGGGTCAGCACTTCGGGGCGCAGCACCTCGTCGAGCGCCTCGCGGGTCATCAGGCCGCGGGCCAGTACGATCTCCGCCACGCCCAGGCCGGTGGCATGCGCTTCGGCGGCCACGTCGGTGGCGTTGGCGTAGCCGATGTAGGGGTTCAGCGCGGTGACGATGCCGATGGAGCGCTCGACGGTGGCGCGCAGGGCCTCGCGGTTGGCGGTGATGCCGTCCACGCACAGGTCGGCGAGGGTCGTGCACCCGCGGGACAGGTGCAGCACGCTCTTGAACAGGCTGTGGGCGATGATCGGCTCGAAGGCGTTGAGTTGCAGCTGGCCGGCTTCGGCGGCGAAGGTTACGGTCAGATCGTTGCCGATGACTTCGTAGGCGATCTGGTTCACCACTTCCGGGATCACCGGATTGACCTTGCCCGGCATGATCGAGGAGCCGGCCTGGCGGGCGGGCAGGTTGATTTCGCCAAAGCCGGCGCGCGGGCCGGAGGACAGCAGGCGCAGGTCGTTGCAGACCTTGGACAGCTTGGCCGCCACGCGCTTGAGCACGCCGGACAACTGGATGAAGGAACCGCAGTCCTGGGTGGCCTCGATGAGGTTGGGCGAAGTGATCACCGGAATGCCGCTGGTTTCGACCAGGCGGCGGCACACCAGCGCGGCGTAATCCGGGTGGGCATTGATGCCGGTACCGATGGCGGTGGCGCCCAGGTTGATCTCGCGGATCAGCAGGGCGGCTTCCTTGAGGCGCTCCTCGTCTTCGCCGAGCATGGTGGCGTAGGTGGAGAATTCCTGGCCGAGGGTCATCGGCACCGCGTCCTGCAGCTGGGTGCGGCCCATTTTCAGCACATCGGCGAACTCCACGGCCTTGCGCTCGAAGGCAAAGCGCAGGTGGGCCATCGAATCCACCAGACGGAAAATGCCCACGTAGGTGGCCAGCTTGAGGGCGCTGGGGTACACGTCGTTGGTAGACTGGCTCATGTTGACGTGTTCGTTGGGGTGCAGGAACGCGTACTGGCCGCGCTCATGGCCCATGATCTCCAGCGCGACGTTGGCGATGACCTCGTTGGCGTTCATGTTGGTGGAGGTACCGGCGCCGCCCTGGATGACGTCCACCACGAACTGCTCGTGATACTTGCCGGCGATGATCTCGCGGCAGGCGGCCACGATGGCCTCGGTGCGCGCGTTATCGAGGAGGCCGAGCTCCCGGTTGGCCTGGGCGGCGGCCAGCTTGATCTGGGCCAGGGCGCGCACCAGGTCCGGGTAGGCGGCAATGGTGATGCCGGTGATGTTGAAGTTCTCGAGGGCTCGCAGGGTGTGCACGCCGTAGTAGGCGGCGCTGGGCACGGCCTTGTCGCCGAGAAGGTCGTGTTCCATGCGCTGGGTTGTGGTGTTCATGCTTGTCTCCGTTGGTTTGAGTATCGGTTGCCGGGCTGGCTGCTGCCGCTCTTTGTCCGTATTCAGTCGCAGGAGACGTGCCATGCTGAAAGCGTCGTCGGGTGTTTTTAGTTGCTTGATTTGAAAGGGTAAAATTTATGGGTCGAGCAGGAGCGTTCGGATTTCCGGATTATCCGGCCCGCGCGCATCCGGAAAACCGAACGCTCGGGCCGAAGGACGCCGACCGGCCGGAGGGTGTAGGCTCGCGCCTGTCGGGCAGGCGCCGGTCGGCTCTGCCTGCAGCCTGGCGCGTTGGTGTGGTGGGATTTTTGGCCGGTCAGGAATGACCGGGGTGATGGCCGGATGGTTTGGGTGACGGGTTGAGAATGGCTTTGCGGATTGCAATAAACGGGTACGGACGAATCGGGCGGTGCTTTTTGCGGGCGCTGCTGGCCTCGCCGGTGCGGGGGCAGTTTTCAGTGGTGGCGATCAACGAGCCGGCCGATCTGGAGAGCATGGCTTACCTGACCCGCTTCGATTCGACCCACGGGTGTTTTCCGGGGACGGTGGCGGTGGGCGACAACTGCCTGCGTATCGATGGAGCGGACATTCCGGTCTTTCATGCGGATACGCCGGAAGGTGTGGACTGGCGGGCGATTGGCGTGGACATCCTGATCGAGGCGTCGGGGCGCTACAGCTACCGGCATGAGCTGCAGCGCTTTCTGGATGCGGGTTGCCGCCGCCTGCTGCTGTCGCACCCGGGGCACAGCGCCGGGGACGTGGATCAGACCATCGTCTTCGGCATGAACCACGAACTGCTGACGGGCGACGAGCGCATTGTGTCGGCGGCGTCGTGCACCACCAATGCCATCGTGCCGGTGCTGGTCATGCTCGACGAGGCCTACGGGCTGGATCACGCGCTGATGACGACGCTGCATTCGGTGATGAACGATCAGCCGCTGATCGATGGTTATCACCACACCGACCTGCATCGCACCCGTTCGGCGATGCAGTCGATGATTCCGGTGTCCACCGGGCTGGCCAAGGGTGTGCAGCGCATGTTGCCGGAGCTGGCCGGGCGCATCGAGTCGAAGGCGATCCGGGTGCCGGTGGTGAATGTGTCGGCCATCGACCTGGTGGTGACGCTCCGGCGCGGCACGACGGCGGCGGCGGTGAATGCGCTGCTGCGCGCCGCGGTGGATGGCCAGGGCTCGGGGCGCATGGCCTATACCGACGAGCCGCACGCCTCCATCGACTTCAACCACAGCCCCCATTCGGCCATTGTCGACGGCGGCCAGACACGGATGAGCGGCGAGCGCTTGCTCAACCTGCTGGTGTGGTTCGACAACGAATGGGGCTTCGCCAACCGGATGATCGACGTGGCGGCATTCTGGGGTGCGCGGATGAAGTGACGGGGGAAGTCGGACTGAAGTCCGACCCACAGGTGATCACGATGCCTTTGCGGGTCGGACTTCAGTCCGACAACGTGGCCTGAACGGGTGCTGTCGGGTTGAGACCCGACCCACAGGTGATCATGGTGCTTTTGTGGGTCGGACTTCAGTCCGACAGCAGGGCCTGAATGGGCGCTTAGCTGAAGCTGCGCGCGAAGGCCGTGGCTTGCCCGATGGCCCGCTTGGCGTCCAGTTCGGCGGCCACGTCGGCGCCTCCGACCAGCGTGTGGGGGATGCCCGCCGCTTCCAGCCCGGCCACCAGATCGCGCCGCGGCTCCTGGCCGGCGCAGATCACCACCGTATCCACATCGAGCACCTGCACCTTGCCATCGGTCTGGATGTGCAGGCCGGCGTCGTCGATGCCGAGGTATTCCACGCCACCCAGCATGGTCACGCCGCGCTTCTTGAGCAGCAGATTGCGGGCCCAGCCGGTGGTCTTGGCGAGTCCGCCGCCGACCTTGCTGGACTTGCGCTGCAGCAGCCACAGTTGGCGTGGCGTGGCAGGCATCTGCGGCGGGGTGAGGCCGCCCCGGTTGGCGGTGTAGGTGGGGTCGATACCCCATTCCTGGCGGTAGGCGGCCACCGGGTCGGGGCTGTCGCCGGCGTGGGTGAGCAGTTCGGCTACGTCGAAACCGATGCCGCCGGCGCCGATGATGGCGACTTTGCTGCCCACCTGGCGACGCCCCTCGATCACGTCGATGTAGTTCGTCACCTTGGGGTGGGCGATGCCGGGGATGGCCGGCTGGCGCGGGGTTATGCCGGTGGCGAGGACGACGTGGTCGAAGCCGGCCAGGTCGCTTGCCGCGACGGGCTTGCCGAGCCGCACATCCACGGCCAGTTCGCCGAGGCGGGTGCGGAAATAGCGCAGGGTGTCGGCGAAGTCTTCCTTGCCGGGGATCTTGCGGGCGTAGTTGAACTGGCCGCCGACTTCGGTGGCAGCGTCGAACAGGCTTACCGTGTGGCCGCGCTCGGCCAGCGTGGTGGCGGCAGCAAGGCCGGCCGGGCCGGCGCCGATCACGGCGACACGCTTGGGGGCGCTGCTGGCAACGGGGGCCGCCTCGTATTCGCGGCAGGCGTCCGGATTGACCAGGCAGGAGGCGACCTTGCCGGCGAAGATGTGGTCAAGGCAGGCCTGGTTGCAGGCGATGCAGGTGTTGATGGCGTCGGCACGGCCGGCGGCGGCCTTGTTCACGAAGTCGGCGTCGGCCAGGAAGGGGCGTGCCATGGAGACCATGTCGGCGTCGCCGCGGGCCAGGATGTCTTCGGCCACCTGCGGGTCGTTGATGCGGTTGCTGGTGATCAGCGGGATCTTCACGGCGCCTCGCAGGCGCCCGGTGACCCAGCTGAAGGCGCCCCGCGGCACGCTGCTCATGATGGTCGGGATGCGCGCCTCGTGCCAGCCGACGCCGGTGTTGATGATGTTGACGCCGGTGGCTTCGACGGCCTGCGCAAAGGCAACGACTTCGTCCCAGGTGCTGCCGCCTTCCACCAGGTCGAGCATGGACAGGCGGAAGATGATGATGAAGTCCGGCCCGGCGGCGGCGCGTACGGCGCGCAACACTTCGAGCCCGAAGCGGCAGCGCTTCTCGAAGCTGCCGCCCCATTCGTCGTTGCGCAGGTTGGTGCCGGGGGCGAGGAACTGGTTGATCAGGTAGCCCTCGGAGCCCATCACCTCGACGCCGTCGTAGCCGGCCTGGCGAGCCAGTGCGGCGGTACGGGCGTAGTCGGCGATGGTCTGGCGGATTTCGGCGTCGGTAAGTGCGCGGGGCGTGGCGGCATTGATCGGCGCCTTGAGAGCAGACGGCGCAACCGGTGTCTTGCCGTAAGCGTAGCGCCCGGTGTGCAGGAGCTGCAGGCAGATCCGGCCGCCGTTGTCGTGCACCGCGCGGGTGATGACGCGGTGCTTGTCGGCCTCGGCTTCGGTGTCGAGTACCGAGCCACCCTGGTGGATGCCGCCCTCCTTGTTCGGCGCAAAGCCGCCGGTGACGATGAGGCCGACGCCGCCTTTGGCCCGTGCAGCGTAAAAGGCGGCGAGGCGCTCGAAGGGGTGATCCATTTCCTCCAGCCCGGTGTGCATCGAGCCCATCAGCACCCGGTTGGGCAAGGTGGTGAAGCCGAGATCGAGGGGGGCGAGGAGGTGGGGGTAGGGGGAATTCATGGTGCTGCTGTCTCCGTCTTTTATGGTTGTTGACATTTATTTCATGGGTAGCCGAAATAAATGTCAACCTGCCCTAACGGAAGACGCGCTGCAGCGCCACCACCGGAATCAGCGCCAGTGCCAGCAGGCCGCAGGCGGTGTAGGCATCGGCGCAGGCCTGGGCCAGGGCAGCGGCATGCAGTGCGCTGGCCGGTGCGCCGTGCAGGAGGCGGGCGGCCCAGTCGAGGCTGGCGTGGTCGGCATCCAGGTGCCCGGCGTAGCGCCATTCGAGCACCAGTGTGCCCACTGCAATGGCCGAGGACAGGCCCAGCTGGCGCACGATGTTCTTCACCTGATAGGCGTGGGAGAAGACCTTGGGTGCAATCTGGGTGAAGGTACCGAAGGCCACCGGCCCCATGTAGATCGGCACGGCCAGGCCGACGAGCAGTGTGGGGATGATGATCTGCTGCCAGTCGGTCACTGCGGCGGACTGGCCGAGCCATAAAGAAGCAGTGGCCAGCAGCACGAGTCCGCTGAGCATGAAGGGCCGCAGCCTTGGCCAACGGCGGGCCAGTGTCACGTGGGTGAGGGCGGCGAGCACGCTGCAGCTCATCGACGCGCTGAGCACGGCGGCGGTGGTCGTCATGCCCTGGCCGAGGCCGTGCTGGAAGAGGATCGGCAGGATGAAGCCGATCAGCCCGAGCATGAAATAGCCGCAGAAATAGAATGCGATGCCGAACAGGTAGCGCAGCTGGAACAGGCCCCGGTAGTCGATCAGCGGGCGTTCGCGTTGCCACTGGCGGGCGGCGAAGATACTCAAGGCGATGATCGAGGCGGCGCCCGTGGCGAGCACCTGGCCGGGATTCGACAGCAGCTCGAACTGCAGGCCCTGGATGGCGTATTGCAGCGCGAACACGGCGATCACCAGGCCGAGCAGCCAGCCCCAGTGTTCTTCGCTGCGGGCTTCGGGCGGCGTGGTGTCGCGATCAAGGCGCGGGCCGGCGATCCACGCCACGGCGGCGGTGAGCGGCAGCATGGCCCAGAAGGGCGCCTGCCAGCCGCCGAGGGTGATCAGGCCGGCGGCGGCCAGTGGCGAAATGGCCGTGGCGCCGAGCAGGGTGCCGATGAAGACCAGCAGACCGGAGAAGCGGGCTTCGGCCGGCAGGCGGTTGATCTGCAGGCGCCCGGCAGTGAAGAAGGTGGCCCCGCCCATGCCCTGCAGGGCGCGTCCGGCGGCAAACTGGGTCAGGCCGTCAGCGGTGGCGCACAGCGTGGCACCCACGGCGAAGACGCCCAGCGAGGCGAGGATGAAATCCCGATAGCCGAAGCGCTCGACAACCCACTGGTGCTTGTAGAGCATGAAGATCGCGCATACCCCATACACCGTGTAGGCAAAGGCGAACTCTTCGGCGCGCAGGCCGAGCCCGCCCATGATGGGAGCGGCTGCAAAGGTGACCATGCCGGTCTCGAAGAACTCCACGCAGGTGACGGCGGCGATCACCCACAGCAGGCTGCGGATGGAAACGGGGCGGTCGTCGGACGGGGAGAGGGGCATCGTGGCCGATTGAACGCGCAAGCTGCGCTCCTGAGGATGGGGTTGCTCCAGTCTAGTGGGCGTGGTGTGATGCTTCAAATCGATTGACTTGATCAATAATATCGACATGACCGATATCGACTACGCGGCCTTCCGCCGCCTCGACCTGAACCTGCTGGTGGCTTTCGATGCGCTGATTGCCGAGACCAGCGTCAGCCGCGCCGCCGGCCGCCTGTGCATCGGCCAGCCGGCCATGAGTCATGCGCTGGCACGTCTGCGGGAGTTGTTCGGCGATGACATCCTGTTTCGCGAAGGGGCGGCCATGCGACCAACGCCTCGCGCGCTGGCACTGGCCGGGCCGATCCGCCAGGTGCTGGATGACGTGCTGCAGGTGGCCCGCGGGGCCCGCCCCTTCGACCCGGCAGAGGCCGAAGGGCGTGTTCGCATCGCCCTCAACGATCCGCTGGAAGCCTTGCTGCTGCCCGGGCTGGTCGCCCGTTTGCGCGCGCAGGCGCCGCGCCTGACACTGTCGGTGCTGCCGGTTCCGGCGTCGCGCCAGCTCGAGCAACTGGATGCCGGCATGGTCAGCCTGCTGGTGGGGCACTTTCCGCAGGTGCGCGAGGTGCACAGCCAGCTGCCGCTGTATGAGTCGGGGTTTTCGTGCGTCTTCAATCCGGCCCTGATCGAGGTGCCGCTGAAGCCAGACTTGGCCGCGCTGGCAAGTCTCCCCCACATCCACACCACCTATGCCGGCGAGCCGCCGGGTGTGGTGGACCGGGTCTTCAAGGCCCACGGGCTGACCCGTCAGGTGGTGGCCCGCAGTGCGATGCCCCTGTCGATTCCCTTCGTGCTCAAGCGCAGCCCGCTGGTGGCGATCCTGCCGGACATGCTGGCGCGGATGTTCGCCGCCCATACCGACTTGCGCTTCGAGCCGCTGCCGGTGGCGGGGCTGAGCCTGCCGATCAGTCTGGTCAGCCATCGCCGCGAACGCAGCGACCCGCTCATCGAGTTTGTGGCGCGGCTGCTGGTGGAGAGCGTGGAGGAGTGGGTGGCCGCCTCGGGGGCGTGAGCTATTCCTGTGGGTCGGACTTCAGTCCGACAGTGCCCGTTCAGCCCCTGTTGTCGGACTGAAGTCCGACCCACGGGATGTTGTCAGCCCCGGGCCGTGTCCGGCCCATCGTGGAGGGTGTCGGCCTGCATCAGTTGCGGGAACAGGCGCGTCCACAGCCCGACGACGACCAGCGTGGCGGCGCCGCCGAGCAGTACCGACGGCACCGCGCCGAACCACGCGGCGGTGAGGCCGGATTCGAACTCGCCGAGCTGGTTGGAGGCGCCGATGAAAATGGAGTTCACCGCGCTGACCCGCCCGCGCATGTCGTCGGGCGTTTGCAGTTGCACGAGGGATTGGCGAATCACCATGCTGACCATGTCGGTGGCGCCGCCAAGGGCCAGGAAGAACACCGACAGCCACAGGTTGGTGGACAGCCCGAAGGCGATTACCGAGAGGCCGTAGGCCGCCACCGAGGCATACAGGATGCGTCCCACCGAGCGGCGCAGCGGGTGGTGGGCCAGCCACAGGGCCATGGCCAGGGCGCCGACCGCCGGGCCGGAGCGGAGCAGGCCAAGGGCCCACGGACCGGCCTGCAGGAGTTCGCTGGCGATGATCGGGAGGAGTGCGGTGGCACCGCCAAAAAGCACCGCAAACAGATCCAGCGAGATGGCGCCGAAGATGATGCGCCGCTGGCGGATGAAGCGGATGCCTTCGACGAAACGTTCCCACGCCGAGCCTTGCAAGGTGCGGGGTACGTGCACATCCGGCAGGCGCATCAGGCACAGGGTGGAGCAGGCCAGCAGGGCGGTGGTCAGGCTGTACACCAGCGGCGCGCCGAAGGCGTAGAGCAGGCCGCCGAGGGCCGGGGCGACGATGGTGGCGGCCTGCATGGCCGAGGCACTCAGGGCCAGCGCCCGGGGCAGGGCGACGAGGGGCACGAGGGCCGGCAGCAGTGCCGCGTTGGCCGGCATCTGAAAGGTTTGCGCGAGGCCGAGGACCAGCACGGTGGCAAAGATCAGTTCGCGGCTGATAAAGCCGCCGGCGCTGGCGATGGCCAGGGTGGCGAGGCCGAGGGTCTGCAGCAACTGGGCGGCGACGGCGAGCTTGCGCCGGTCGTGGCGGTCGGCCATGTCGCCGGCCACGGCGGTGAGGAGCAGGCGCGGAAGAAACTGGATCAGCCCGACCAGGCCCAGGTCGAGGGCGCTGCCAGTGAGGGAATACACCTGCCAGCCGACCGCCACGTCCTTGATCTGGTTGCCGCCGCTGAAGAGAACGCGGGCCAGCCAGTAGAGGACGAAAGGGCGGTGGTGGCGCAGGAAATCTGGCGCGTGGGGATCGGCGTGGGGCATCGAGGGCGGCTCAGTCGCCGCGGGAGAGGGCCGGCCGGCGGCCGATCTCGACCCTTACATCGAATTTTTCCTTGCCGCGACGTAATTCGAAGCCGGCCTTGCGGCCCGGCGCCAGGGCGGCGATGGCTTCGAGCATGGCTTGCGGGTCATTCACCTTGCGGCCTTCGACGGCGAGCAATACGTCGCCCGGCTTGACGCCGGCCCGGTCGGCCGGGCTGCCGCGCATGACGCCGGAAATCAGCGTGCCGCCGCTCGACGGGAGACTGAAGGATTCGGCCAGTTCGGGCGTGATGGCCTGGACTTCGACACCGATCCAGCCGCGGGTGACGGAGCCGTTCTGGATGATCTGCTCCATCACGTTGCGGGCGAGGGAGACGGGAATCGCGAATCCGATGCCCAGCGAGCCGCCGGAGCGGGAGTAGATGGCGGCATTGATGCCGACCAGATTGCCGGCCGCATCGACCAGGGCGCCGCCGGAGTTGCCCGGGTTGATGGCTGCGTCGGTCTGGATGAAGTCTTCAAAGGTATTGATGCCCAGGTGGGAGCGGCCGAGGGCGGAGACGATGCCCATCGTGACGGTCTGGCCGACGCCGAAGGGGTTGCCGATGGCGAGCACCACGTCGCCGACACTGAGCTGTTCAGTGTGGCCGAAGGTGATGGCGTGGAGCTTGCCTTCCGGTTTGACCTGCAGTACGGCGAGGTCGGATTCCGGATCGCGGCCGACGATGCGGGCGGGCAGTTTGCGGCCGTCGTTGAGGGCGACTTCGATCTCGTCGGCGGCTTCAATCACGTGGTTGTTGGTGAGGATGTAGCCTTCGGGCGACACGACCACGCCGGAACCCAGGCCGGATGCGCGCTGCTGGGGACGGTTGTCGAGCCGGTCGCCAAAGAAGTGGCGGAACAGCGGGTCGTCGGCAAAGGGGCTGCGCTGGCTCTTGACTTCCTTGCTGGTGAAAATATGCACCACCGAGGGCAGGGCGGCCCTGGCGGCATCGGCATAAGAGGCGACAACCTTGCCGGATGGCGTGGCGGCGGGAGCGGCGGCTTGCTGTATGGTGATGGCGGGCAGCATTGGGCGCTCCCCAACCCATTCGGGTTTGAGGGTGCTGAGTACGAACAGGACGGCCACCGAAATGGTGACCGCCTGCGCAAAAATCATCCACAGGCGATGCATCGTAAAATTTGCCACCGAGGGCGCATTTGCGCGCCAGCCAATAAGTGTTGAAGGATCAGGAGGGAGCGGCCATGGAACGAGCCGAGTTGCAGCGTTATCTCGACACGCTGCTGGAAGTCGAGCGATTCAAGGATTATTGCCCAAACGGCCTGCAGGTGGAAGGACGGGCCGCCATCCGGCGCGTGGTTTGTGGCGTTACGGCCAGCCAGGCGCTGCTCGATGCGGCGGTGGCGCGGGGGGCGGACGCGGTACTGGTGCATCATGGCTACTTCTGGCGCGGTGAGGATGCCCGCATAACAGGGCTACGCAAAAACCGGCTGGCAACCCTGCTGCGCAATGACATCAGCTTGTTTGCCTACCATTTGCCGCTGGATGCACATCCGGAGCTGGGCAACAACGCGCAGCTGGGCAAGCTGATGGGGTGGGTGCCCGAAGGGCGTTTTGGCGAGCAGGACCTGGGCTGGACCGGGCGTTTGTCGCATCCGATGACGCTGGCCACGCTGGCCCGTCAGGCCGGTGCCCGGCTGGGGCGGGATCCGCTGCTGCTGGGAGACCCCGAGCGGCGCATCGAGCGGATTGCCTGGTGCACCGGCGGGGCGCAGGCTTACTTCGAGCAGGCCATCGCCACTGGGGTGGATTGCTTCGTTTCGGGTGAGGCGTCGGAACCGACCACCCATCTGGCGCGGGAGTCGGGGGTCGCCTACCTTGGCATCGGGCATCACGCCAGCGAACGCTATGGTGTGCAGGCGCTGGGTGCGCGTCTGACCGAAGTCTTCGGCATCGAGGCGGAATTCGTCGAGGTGGCCAACCCGGTGTGACCGGGCCGTGCCGCTGCGCCGGGGTCAGGCTGCGGCGGTGTTCTGGGCCGGCGGCTCCATTGCTTCAAGGCTCAGTTCGGTGGGTGGTTTGTAGCTGCCGAGCGTGTCGTCGAGGATGGCCAGCAGCAGGAGCAGTTCTTCCACCACCATGAGCGGGAAGCCCTGGCGTGTGCCGTTGCGGTTGTCGCGCAGGATCTGGTGAATGTAGGCCTGCGCTTCCTGGGTTCCCCACAGTTCCTGCAGGCGCTGGGTGACGTGGCCGATCTGCTCGATGCTGTCCGGGGCGGCGCGAACGGCCTTGAAGTCGCTCCAGCTGATCATCTTCACGTTGAAGGTTTTGTTCAGCTGGCGCGTCAGGGCTTCGAACTCGGCCCGCATGCCGGCCACGTGATAGACGTCGAGCAGCTTCAGCCAGGGCTTGACGGCCTGGCGGGGATTGTTGCGGATGTAGTCGGCGAGGGTTTCGGCGGCGCCCTGGGTGCGCCCGAAGGACATCATGATCTCGGCCAGTTCAAGGGCGGAGTCCTGCTCGTCCACTGTTTCGTCGAAAGGAATCGGGTGGGCCGGCGCAAAGGTCGGCTCGGCCCATTCGGCAGTGTTGTTGTCGCTGGATTGTGCCGCGACCACCTGTTGCGGCTGCACTTGCCGTATTTCCGGCATGGAGAGGGCCGGTGTCATGGGAGCGCTGGCGCCGGGGCTTGTGTCGCTGGGCGCGGAGGGCGGGGGGCTGGCCTCGAAGCTCGTTTGGGTGGACAGCTCGACGGGTTCGATGGCTTCGGGGGGGGCATGCCGCCGGCTGCGCCGCATCCACAGCAGTGCACCCAGCCCGATGGCGAGCAGGCCAGCCAGCGGCATCGCCAGGGGCGTGGCCCATTCCTTGGCTTGTTCGAGCAGGCTCTGTTCGGGAGGTTGCGGCGTGGCGGGGGCTGCCGACACTGGGCTGGGTGGGGGCGCCTGTCGGTCAAGCTGGGCCACGCGTTCCTTGAGCAGGGCCTGGTATTCCTCGAGACGCTTGATTTTTTCGTCCAGCTCGAGCTGGGCGGCGATCCGGTCATCGATTTCGACAAGGGTTCGCTGTTCCGGCGGGAGTGCCTGGCGGGGGCTGGCGGGTTCGTCGCTCCTGGGCGGGTTGGCGAGCTGGTAGGCCATGTGCAGCGGGGCCAGGTTCGCCTCGTCGCCGGCACCGATGACCAGCCGGTCCTTGCGGGGGGCTGCGACCGTCATGACGGGCATGCTTGCCGTGGTGGCTTGCTGCGGCTTGGCGGGCGCCGGTGATGGCTTCGGCCGGGGCACCTTGGCGGCCACCGGGCGGGCCGGTGCGCCGGTGTCGACGGCAGAGGCGGGGCGTTCGGTCGTGCGGCGCTGCGGTGGCGCGGTTTCAAGGCTTTTGTGCGCCGCCCGGGCATCGGCGGGAGGCGATGTCACCTCCGGTGACACGATGCGGCCGATGGGCGGCTGCAGCAGGATCGGATAGTCGCGGCGCAACTCGTTTCCACAGGCGATCCGCAGGCCAAGCATGGCGATCGGATTCTTGATCGGCTCGCGGGTCGTTATGCTCAGGTGCTCGCCGACGAGTCTGACCCGGGCGTTGTGTATCCACGGAATGTCGTCGCTACCGGAACCGATGATGCTTTTGATGCAGTTCGCGTCGATTTCTTCACCGGGGTTGCGCACCAGCTTGATTTCCGCCCGCAACGGCTCCCCCAGGGACGAGTGGGCAACAAGCTCGCCGAGGCCCGCTGCGCAGACAGGGGCGCCGATGAAGGGGGCGAGTGTCGCTACGAGAAGGGGAAGGGTCTTGCGCGCGCAGTTCATCAATGGGATGGGTCTGGGTCGGGCCGGTGTAGGCTACGTTTATTGTGCAATGCGGCGTCCGTTGAGCGCCGCAGGCGAAGCTACAGTATTCTAAAGAACTTTGCAGCCCGCCGCGGGCCCATGTCTTGCCGCCGACGCTCACAAATGTGACGTGTGGTGCCGGAAGACGTCATTTTCAACTTGTTGATCCCACCTTGCTTTCGTTCTACCGCCATGCCGCTTTCCGAGCCTAAAGTACAACGCCGTCGCGTCCACACCCGTCGCATCGAAATTCAGGGTTTCCTGCGCGATGACGGGCTGCTCGATCTGGATGCCCGTCTGACCGACCTGAAGGCCGACGATTACCCGATCGCCTCCGGTGTTCGCAAGGCAGGTGATCCGGTGCACGACCTGCTTGTCCGGGTGACCATCGACGAGAAGTTCTTCGTTCTGGATGTGGAAGCCTGTTCCGACTGGGTACCTTATCCCGGCTATTGCGACACCATCGGACCGGCCTACCGCCAGTTGATCGGGCTGAACCTGGTGCGGGGCTTTCGCAAAACTGTCGGCGAGATGTTTGCCGATGTGCGCGGCTGCTCGCACATCACCGAGTTGCTGCTGGCCCTGCCGACGGCGGCGATCCAGACTTTTGCCACTTTTCGCCGCGACAACGAGGATACCGGCGAAAAGCCCTTCCAGCTAGACCGTTGTCATGCTCTCGAGACCACCTCGGCGGCGGTCATGCGGTACTACCCGGGCTGGTATCGGGGCGGCGATCCGGTGTGATGCCGGTGCGACGGGAGTGTGTCCGCTGTGCAGTGCAGCGTGAAATCGGTCGCGCCCCCCGTTTCGTATATAATCGATTGATCCGCAATCCGGGGTTTGCCAGCATGGCTGGTGCAGCACCGGTGCAGGATGTTTTTTCAGCATTCAGGTCACACAGGCCGGGTGCAGGAAAGGCTGAGCGGTACATACGTTGGACGAGGGAGAACGGCGTGTGTGTCGCGGGGTGCGGGTTTGACCCCGAACAGTCCCATCAACCAAGCGTGAGCGGCCTCTAAAGGCCAAGACTTCGATCGAAGGGCAACCATGAAAATTCACGAATATCAGGGCAAGGAAATCCTGAGAAAATTTGGCGTCACGACGCCGCGCGGCGTGCCGTGTTTCTCAGTCGATGAGGCAGTCGCGGCAGCGGATACGCTGGGCGGCAAGGTTTGGGTCGTCAAGGCCCAGATCCACGCCGGCGGTCGTGGCAAGGGCGGTGGCGTGAAAGTCGCCAAGTCCATTGACGAACTCCGTCAATACGCCACCGACATCCTCGGCATGCAGCTCGTTACCCACCAGACCGGCCCCGAAGGCCAGAAGGTGCGTCGCCTGCTCATCGAGGAAGGCGCCGACATCAAGAAGGAATATTACGTTGCCGCGCTGACCGACCGCGCCACGCAGAAGGTCGCCATGATGGCCTCCAGCGAAGGCGGTATGGACATCGAGGAAGTTGCTCACAGCACCCCCGAGAAGATCCTCAAGGTCTTCGTTGATCCGGCCATCGGCCTGACCGACGAACAAGCCCTGTTCCTCTCGAACGGTATCGGCGTTCCCGAAGGCTCCACCGCCCAGGCTGTGGATACCCTGAAGAAGCTGTACACCACCTACATGGAAACCGATTGCTCCCTGGCGGAAATCAACCCGCTGATCCTGGAAGGCAACGGCACCATCAAGGCCCTGGACGCCAAGTTCAACTTCGACGCCAACGCCCTCTATCGTCACCCGGAAATCGTTGCTTACCGCGACCTGGATGAAGAAGATGCCGACGAAATCGAAGCTTCCAAGTTCGATCTGGCCTACATCTCCCTGGACGGCAACATCGGCTGTCTGGTGAACGGTGCCGGCCTGGCCATGGCAACCATGGACACGATCAAGCTGTTCGGTGCCGAACCGGCCAACTTCCTCGACGTAGGTGGCGGTGCCACTGCCGAGAAGGTGACCGAAGCCTTCAAGATCATGCTCAAGAATCCCAAGGTCAAGGGCATTCTGGTCAACATCTTCGGCGGCATCATGCGCTGCGACACCATCGCCACCGGCGTGGTTA
>ERZ724523.919-NODE-919-length-17303-cov-4.285540_pt1 | contig 17303 bp, 13 predicted proteins | sample MGYA00376056_ERZ724523 | MGnify/ENA primary metagenome ERZ724523 (study PRJEB28724, sample SAMN07190888) | wastewater metagenome | isolation source: influent of sewage treatment plant in Hong Hong | place: USA: Christiansburg, Virginia | collected 2016-03-01 ... | reverse complement strand
CCTACGTTCAAAATTATCGCAAACGCGCTCCGATCTCACACAAGCACAAGAAGACATTAGTCACGCCCAGCACACTATATCCAAATCAGAGCAGATGGTTGCGGGAATTCAGCACGAACTGTCAACTGTCTATAACTCAACCTCATGGAAAATTCTGGCGCCAGCCCGTACAGCATTCACGTTTCTCAGGTTTCCCAAAGCATTTTGGTTACTAACACAGGCACACGGAGGGGGACGGCGGGGCATGTGGCAGGTTGCAAACCGTGCTATTCGAGCAATTCATAGGCATGGATTTGGCCCCGTGGCAGCACGTGCGTACCGAATGTTTTTTGCTACAACCTCTGCTCCAGCTCTCACCACTGTGGCTTTACCCATCGAAACACGAACCAAACGGAGTCCCATTACCCCACCCACCGTTTGCATCGATATTATCGTCTGTATTCATAATGCATTAGATGATGTGCGCCATTGCCTAAATTCAATCATCAAATTTACGGCAACAAATTACACATTAATACTGGTAGATGATGGCAGTGCTAAACCGACCCAAGATTTCGTAGCCTCTTTTGCAAACGAATTCCGCGCGCGGCACATCCGCCACGAACAAGCCAGCGGCTACACCTGCGCAGCCAACGCCGGTATTCGTGCTGGCAATAACCCCTTTGTGGTCTTACTGAACAGCGATACTGTCGTCGGCCCTGAATGGTTAGAGCGCCTCTACACTTGTATTGAGTCTGATCAAAATTTAGCCATAGTTGGTCCTCTCAGCAACTGCGCTTCGTGGCAGTCAATACCGGAAATTGAATCAAAAACAGGTGGTGACTGGGCGGATAACCCTTTGCCAGAAGGCATTTCACCGGATGCAATGGCCACACGGATTGCGAGAGATTCGGCACGAATCTATCCTCGCCTGAGTTTTATCAACGGATTTTGTCAAATGATTCGCCGCCAATCCTTGCACGAAGTCGGCCTGCTGGACGAGGCATCATTCCCTCAAGGATATGGCGAAGAAAACGATCTTTGCTGCCGCTTACGCGCTGCTGGATGGCAGCTTGCCGTTGCCGACGATGTATGGGTTTTTCATGCACAATCAAAAAGCTACAGCAATGAACGCAGAATGAACCTTTGTGCCGCGGCCTCAGAAAATCTAGCACGCAAACATGGGATGCACAATATCGAAGCCGGAGCAAGACAATGCAGGGAAAATATTGCATTGAAAGGAATCCGCGCCCGAACGTTCAATATTCATGATCGATTCGAGTGCATTTCATCAGGGAAAATTCACTTTGCTGGGAAAAAAATACTATTCCTTCTGCCATCCGCCGACGCTGGTGGCGGCGCCAATGTCATTATTTCCGAAGCTAGAGCTTTGATCCGAATGGACGTAGATGTCGCAGTGGTTAACCTCGAAGCAAACCGTACTCTCTTCGAACAAAATTATGGCGATAGCGGCGTTCCGGTTCAATATGTCACCAGCCCGGAAGAAATTCCAGCAATAGCCCAAGGCTACGACGCAGTCATTGCATCGATTTACTTTACTGTTGATTGGCTCAAGAGCATTGCAAACACAGCGAATTCACCTATTTTAGGTTATTACGTACAAGATTTTGAACCAAGCTTTTTCAAGCCAGGCTCGCCTGGCTACAAACACGCATTCACTAGTTACACCGCACTCGAAAAACTGATTTGTTTCTGCAAAACACGATGGAACCGAAATATCGTACTTCAGGAAACCAGAGTTGACTGCACCGTAATTGGCCCCAGTCTCGACCTCGATCAGTTCCGGCCTTGGGACTGCCAGGCAAATGATCGAATTGTGATTGCGGCAATGATCAGGCCGAATTCACCATATCGCTCTCCAGCACTGACCATGAACATCCTTGGCGATATCGAAAATGCCTTTGGAGAAAAGGTTGAAATCATCACCTTTGGCGTAGACGTTGACGACTCCGCTTTTCTGGCCCTAAGGCGTGACTTTTCGTTCAAGCATCTTGGCAAATTAAATTCTCAACAACTTTCTGAGATTCTTAATCAGAGCGATATTTTTGTGGATTTTTCAACTCACCAAGCCATGGGGTTGACCGGTATGGAAGCCATGGCATCTCATTGTGCAGTCATTTTACCCAAGCAGGGCGGTGCAATCGAGTTAGCAGAGGATCAAGTCAGCGCCCTATTTACTGATGCCCGGAATGAGGAAGAGTGTCGCCAAGCACTTTTTCGGCTTATACGTGATGAAGCCTTACGGAATCGTATTGCAGACAATGCCTTGCAAACTGTCCAGGCGTATTATCCAGAGCGTGCTGCACTTAATATGCTACAAGTGCTTTTTATGCCCACCACTTAACAGGATCGCGATTATTACCAGAACATCAGGACTCGGAAGGATCTGCAGGCAGCAGACAGTCTGACCATCCTAGAACCGAACAAGAAATCGACGGCTGTAAACTCACTTAGCAACAGAAGAAAACCGTAAGGATTCAAATGGTAGTTTGCGCATTGACTGAGAATCTATTTCAGGTCGTCATGCGCCAACTTGGCTATTTCAAAGTTTGCTATCGCGGACAAATGGAAAACAGCGGATTAAATCGTGAGGCTATTTGCACTTTCCAATCTCAGGCTGGCATCTCATCATTTGATGCCAACAACAAGTGAGGCAAGCCCGTGTTGATACGGGAAGTAAGGAGTAAAAATCAAAGCCTGTGCATCAAAGGGCCAAACGGACTATATTCTCACCAGAGTTATGACAAACTAGTCAGGAACCTTGGCTCGTTCTTCTGAACCATGGGCACCGTAACAAAACCCATTCAAAGCCAATCAAAACCAAAAGGAATGCCATGAATTTAGAGGCAAAGGAATTCTCAAGACAATATTGGGCTGATCTTTGTAGAGTTGTGGCGATTTTTGGAGTAATTGTGATTCATGCGTGTGCACCAACCTTTAATCAATACGGAAAAATCCCCGAACAGGACTGGCTCTCAGCTAATTTACTCGACTCGTTGGCGCGCTGTTCTGTTCCACTATTTGTGATGCTTTCAGGTGCATTACTTCTTAAGCAAGGTTCAAAGCAAATAACAGTTCCACAAGTTGCTAAGCGAATTTGTAAGGTATTAATTCCATTAGTTTTTTGGAATACTGCCTATCTTATTTATATTTCTCATTTCTCAGGTGAATCGGTGAAATGGCTAAGCATGTTAAGCCAAGCTCCAATGTACCACCTTTGGTTTGTTTATATGATAATTGGAATCTACTTGTTGCTTCCCATTCTGCAAGCAATTTTTCAAGCAATCAGCGATAGACGTGATCTCCAGATTTACCTTTTGACTATTTGGGTGATCGTAACCTGTTGGCCAATTTACCAGCCTCTACCGTTGATCTCACTGATAAAACAGTCGAGTCTATTGGGGTACGGAGGATATTTTGTCCTTGGTGGGATTATTGCCATATCCAATAGAAGAAAAACGGCAACAACGCTTTGGGTTGCAACCTATCTCGTAAGCGTCACCATAACTTTCGTCTTAACATATTGTTTCTCACAAAGAGCAAACACAAGCGTAGAAACTGCGTATGAATACTTCAGCTTTAATGTAACCACTTCGTCAATTGCAGCATTTGTGCTTTTTTATAAAGTTGAGGGATCAGTTCGTCTTGCCTCTATCCTGCAATGGATTGGAGATAGGTGCTTTTTAATCTTTTTTATGCATGTATTAATTCTTGAACGCGTGAACAATCGAATCATGGAATTAGACCTCTGGCTTCCTAAATTTGGATCGATTTTATTGATATCCCTGATTACATTTTGTATTTGTATATTATTATCTGCTTGTCTTAGGCTAATACCTAAATCAAGAATAATTCTAGGCTAAGACTTCGTCCGTCCAGAATAAATCGAATCATGCCGGGGCCAAACAGCTGCAAATAGTTCATCCTGAATAACTCATGTTAAAGCAAGGCGAAACGATGAAATGGTGGAGTAGGTAGTCCGTCCTGAATAACCCACTTCAAAGCACAGCGAAGTACCGAAATTTCGGATGGAGTGATTGCCGACGATGGGTATTGGCAATGTAGAAGTACAATATCCAGACGTAAAAAAGCCGGATGGCTCTCAGGATCATCCGCAGATTGTGGCCAGCCAAGGGCTGCTGAAACAAATCGCCGGTCGAGGGATGTTTGCCTTTGGCTCCCATCGAAAACTCACGAAAATTTGCAAGGAATCACGGTGTTATTATCTCATTTCCGGCAAGTTTCCGCGCTTAAATTTGACAAATTAATCCATTAAATCATCGACTTGGAAGTTATTCAGGACGGACTACCAAAGCGGCATTTCGATCTGTGCCTACGGCATTCGACCCGCCAACCCCGCCAAAGGGTGATGGAGGTCAACCATTTAATCAAGTCGAGCGCGGAAAAAAATCGTCGGTCGTTATCAGAACTTCCCTCAATTTCTCTCAGGTTTCCATGACCAGAATTTTAAATTCTCGGGATATGTTGGGGTGAATTTCAGTTGTTTTGAAGGGCTGACTGTTTTTGTTGCACGTAATTTCTACCCTCATCCAAGAAACAATTCAACTCCTGACCACAATCAAGCACAAAACGGCTTAGCCCACTGAATGAAACAAATACTTACCTGCCCAGCAAACGATCTTTGAGCCGGCGTTGAAACGACATCGGGACTCTCTTGGCCAACCAAGCAAAAGCAACATGGCCACGTAGCGAGACCAGAATCTCGAGAAGTCTTATTCGAGATCGCTGGTGCTGGGTCAGTACCCGGTAGCGCGTAAATTTGAGCAAGACATCCGGTGGAAGCCCTAGCCTTGAAGGCGATAGCAGCCTATCTACAGGCAAATAAGAATCCAGATAAAAAGCAGCAGAGTCCTGAACATGAAAATGATCTTCGATTTCTTTACCAGCCTCTTGATTCACTTCAATGATTCGATCATTCCATTCCCGCCCTGAAAGATCCCACGGAAAGACCCAAGAATGAGGCCTGAGTTTAATACGGTCAGCTAAGGCACCCAAATCCGAAACTAGCACCGGCAATCCCAGACGGAAGCACTCACTTAGTGTGTAGCTATAAGTCTCTGGCCACAAAGCTGGAAACCAGACGACATCAGGTTTCCAAGCAATCAACAGTGCATGCAAATCCGCTGGCTCATAGGAACCATGCACCTCCAACTTATCACCTTCGGACAAGTTACGATAAGCGTATCCAAAAAGTTTATATGTGATTGGCAAGGCGCGGGAACGTGCATCGAATACGGCAGATTCGAGAATATCCGGCCCTTTCATCGGAGACAGAGCCCCTAGGACGGCAACGCGGATACAGCGATCGGTTGGCACAGATAGCGGAACCACTGATGGCTGCCAGCCGGGCAAGCTGTCTGGATGCGCAGCTAGTACAAGATTATCGAGGGCAAAATAATGACGATAACGAGCCAATACAGAATCAGCAGGCACGATGACACGATCCGAGTGCTGTAGCAACTCGCGATAGCGAGCCCGCCATTCGACAATTGATAATCTACCAACCACCGGTCGCTTTTGGAGACACAAGCTGCACTGTGCCTCGCCAAGTTCACCACAATATCGGTTTTGCTCATTGGTCAGGGTAATCTGTGGGCACATTGCAAAATAATCGTGCGCAGTGTAGTCTTGAGGGACGCCCAAATCCCGTGCAAGATTCCAAACCGTATTATCGACACGTATTGTGTGATGTATATGCACCCGACAGATACCGACGTGACGTAGCAATTGCACCAAATTCGAATATTCCTCAGGCAGCACAAAATGAAACGCAGCAGTCTCACCTCTGCTGTAACCTGTAACCGCCGTTATTCCTCCCGGCTCTGCTCCCAGCCTAAATACAAAGGCTTTGCCTTCAAGCAAGTCAGCCAATTCGCGACAATGTTGCTCGGTGCCGCCCCCGCGATCATGTGTGACAAACAATATCCGTGGCAAAGAGCGTTTTTGCCAGCGCAAAAAATCAACCCGCAAGCGAGCCTCACGAGCGGGGTCGGCCTGAATATGTCGGTGTACATTCGGGATATAGGCAGGATGCAGTTGCTGCAGTGTCTCCAGACATTTTTGCTTGCGCTCATTATGGCTATCGCCAAAACTGACATTTCCTTTATGCCAAACAAAAACATCGGCAGCCAGAACATTACGGTAACCAGCGGCACTGGCTCGACAACAAAAATCGTTCTCTTCACCATATCCTTTGCCGAACCGTTCCACATCAAACAAGCCAATTTTTCGTAGAACTTCCCGCCGTATGTACATACAGAAGCCGACAGCGGTTGGAATATCAATAACAACACCGGAATTGGCTTCTGCAAATAAGGGATCCAGGGATTCGACTGTAAACTCATCCGGCAACATATTGTCTTGGCAAAAAGCAGGATAGCTGCAGATAGTCGCATTGTTTGAGAACGGTGTTACCGTGCCGATATCCGGTGACGAATAGGCTGTACGGTGGATTCTCTCCAGCCAGCCATCGGCAACTTCGGTATCACTGTTCAGTAACAGCACATCGTGCTCATCAGAGACACTCATTCCACGATTGACGGTCGCGACAAACCCGAGATTCTCCGTGTTTTCAAGGAGAACCATGGAGTGCAGACCCACCTGAACCCGCAACCACTCACTCAATGCATCATCCGGAGAACAATCATTGATGACAATCAGCTGAAATGAAAGAGAAGAACGAGCGTGCCACACGCTTTCCAAGCAGGCCTGTGTTTCGAGAAGGCCGCGATAAACAGGAATAATGACATCAATCATCTGCGTTGCCTCGATGGCGAATTTTCGTGACCAGCCTGCGAAAAGGGGCCGTTATCTTCCAGGACGTTGATTCAAGTACCAATGCGAGGGCCCTCCTGGATATTGCCCATTCATTCCGTGTCGTCACCAGTTCATTCCGCGTAGTCACCAATTCGTCCAATATCGCCACCAATTTATTTTGCGTCGCGCTCAATTCATTTTTGGTTGTTGCCCATTCGCTTTGGGTCGCAATCAATTCGCTTTGTGCCGCAGCCAAGGCCATTGTGATGTCACTCTGTGTCGCAGCCAGTTTGATAGCGATGTCATCATGGGCGCATCGCATCTTGTCTACTTCAACCAAAGCTGCATTTCGCTCACTCACGAGGACCTCATTGGCGTGACGGAAATGAATGGAAGTCGCCTCTTCAAGGCGAACACGCTGTTCGAGCGCCACAACATACGAATTGGCCGACTTGAGATCGGTCGCCAGCGCCTCTTTTTCACCCTGAACATGATTTAGTGCTGTATCAAACCAGAATAAGGCTCGACTAACACCGGTGGCATCAACCAGCCTGATTTTATCGAGAACCAGCGAATGAGCAAAATACATCGCCTGCTTGTCACGCCAGCCGGACAAGCCGGATTCGCCATGTTGCAAGCGATAAGTTGCCGAACAACCGGGCAGTCTAACAAAATCGCCCAACATAGCCAATTGCCGCCAAAAATCCCAATCCTCCATTAAGCGCAAGGATGGATCAAAACTTAAGTGCCTGCGAACTCTCTCGCCCCGAAACATGACAGCGTGAATCGGCAAAAAGTTCATGCCCAACAAACGCTCGGGCTCCCAAGCCTCATTCAACTCGCGTAGAGCATTACCCTGAGCATCTAACAGACGAACTCCGGTATAGGCGGCAATTGCATCCGGATGCGCGCTTAAACAAGCAACGAGACGTGCCAGATGGTCAACATCGACCAAATCATCGTCATCCAAAAACTGAACGAACTCCCCTGTGCTTTCTAACAATCCCGAGTTAGCTGCTGGCGCCCGCTCAAGAGCGGCTCCTCCTTGGTTAACTAGACGAAAACGAAGTCGCTCGTCCGAGTGGCTTGGCTCATCATGATGCCCGCCACGAGCATTGACCAGAATTACCTCAAGTGGTGCAAACGCTGCATTTGCAACGGATAGCAATGCTTCGCGCAAACAAGCTCGCCCCATGCTGCGAATGATGATGCTGACTTTGATTGGCGGGATTGAAGGCATTCGGGTCTGTTTGCGATTCGGGCAGCAACTCCGCTTAACCCGCTGCTACAAAAAGCAAGAACAGGCAAAAGTTACCATTAGACTACAACTAAAATGAAAATTATACGTGATTCGAGCCAACCGCCGGCACAAACATATAGAAGCACAGGACCGTGATGAGGAAATCCTGAAGGACGAGATTTAGGGATGATAATTTCCTTATCGAACGCCAATACTGCCTAGGTATTTGAGACTTTTTCCTTTGAGCAAAAGGGCGTGTCGCTCCACCAAATTCCATGATGCGATAGCCAAAACCAATGTAATACTGAGCGAGAAGAAAATCATATTTCGCACCGAGATGCCTGGCATCATAAAAGCTAGGCATTGCTGAACTGGAAATGCATAAATATAAACACCGTACGAATAATCGCCAAACCGATTGTAATTTCTAACTAATCTTGACGGAAAATAGGCAAAATAGAGGACGATGTAAGGTAACAACAAGATATACAAAACAAAAAAAATAGTTTTGTCTATATTTGCTGCCGCCACCAACACGACCAACGCGGGTAACGCAATATGTTTGTTTAACAAAATTTTATCTTTCCATAAATAAAACACAGAACCGATAAAAAACATATAACCGAGCATGAACAGCGGTGCAATCGGTGAATTAGTCTGACGGGTATAAAAAATGGAAGCCAAGAAAAAAAAGGAAAGGCACGTAATTAAGACTTTGAATGATTTTGAATCAACGCGTGATGCACCAGAGTCCCAGCAATATTGCATACATTCTTACTTCGTATGGCAAAGTCCACAATGACCCGTTGACCGCATTTTTATATGGGTTATCAGTAAAAACCCCTGGCAAATCGTAAGCAACACCAAAGAACAATGTTGCACAATAAACGAAATATGAATAAACCTGTTTGCTGGTCAAATACTGATCAACAGGAAGTGTAGTAACAAAAAGCCCCATTCCAAAAACAGTTATAACAAGCATTACAACTAACGCAGGAAATATCCTTAACGCCCTTGCCCAAATAAATTCGATCGCCCCCCCGCGCTTGAGCAAACTTCCAGTTATTAAAAATCCACTAGTAATAAAAAAAACATCTACTGCCATCAAACCCATCGTCATTCCGAGAGTGCCCCGAAAGGGTTCGGCACGCGGATCTCCGGTGGCAAGCGCAAAACTATGTGTAATCAATACCGCCAGCGCGGCAAACATCCGCAGGATGTTGAAATTATTGTCTCTATGTCGTGCGGAAACAACCGAATCCATGAGCAGTAGCTTCAACGTCGAACTTGAAAACACTGGCGCAATCGGGACAAAACATGCTGAAGCGGTGAACGCGCATCGGACCCGGCAGGAGAATTGACTATCGATGTCGGTTGCAGCACGCTTTCCGTCGGGCATAACGCCCCCGGCAACCGACGGCACAGCACCGAAACGCCCGGGTAATAATTGAATGCACCAAAACCAGCTAGTTGCGCCAGGAAATCTCTATCGGCTAAACAATCCGAGGCTTCATCAAAGCGGCAGGAATAAGTATCGATAGCAGCCCGCCGAAACAAAATTGCGTGTATTGGCAATGGATGCGAATGAGTAAAGTCAAATGCATCGTCGATAGTCTGAAGCACGGCATCATCACGCCCAAGGACATGCACTCCAGAATACCCGGCAAGTGCAGCCTGGTCGAGGCAAAGCGCTTTGAAAAGTTTCTCAACGTGGTCTGGTAATAACAATGCATCCTCGTCGAGAATACCCAGATACTCGCCTTGGGCTTCAGCCAATCCACGGTTCACTGCTGCGCCGAGAGTCAATATATCCTTCCCGAAATTCACCGGCGTCATGAGAAAACGCCCGTACGTTTCCGGCAATTGCCAAGCTTTCCCCTCTCCGACGTAAATCAGTACCAATTCCAAGTTGGGGTATGTTTGTTGCCGAATCGAAGCGATAGCCGACTCCAGTTCGGGGCGGCCAGTACAAAGGACAAGGATGCTGATCAGTGGTAATTCACTCCCGGCAATCGCCAGGCCATTAGCAATGCGCAGGCTCGACGAGTCCGGGCAAAGGCGGGGCAAGCCCAGACCCAACTCATGGCTCTCGATCAAACGAAAAGCTTCAGCCGCCTGTACGGCGCGCGGTAAGGTATAGGTTCGGTAGCAATTGAGTGCCACCATGCGTTCATCGTAGCGCTGTTCGGCCAACTGGGAGGCAAAGCAGCGCATGGCAGCCAATTTCGCTTCGGCAACCACCGTGATGTCAATCAGGGTATTGGGCTCAAGCGGACTGCTGACCTCGTAGAAGGCCAACCGGGCTGAACTGGCTTGGCGCTGCAGTGCTTCGAAGCAGGCCAGTGCGACGACCTGATGATCTGGATGTAACTCGCCGGGGTGAGGGGCAAAAACCAGATCCGCATTGCCCATTTCAGCCAACATACGCCTGACCAACGCTTCGCCATAGCGAATTCCGCGATCCGGCAAAGCCCAGTTCTCTGGCTCGGGATAACCGAGAACAAGGGCAGCGGCAGCCGATTCGCTTTGCCGCAAAGAAATGAGTCCGGGACCATTTTCAACGCCACCCAAAGCACCATCGGTAATCACCACTACCCGAACACTGGCCCCCGCCGCTACCAGCAGTGCGAGTGTTCCGCCGCAGCCAAAGACCTCGTCGTCCGCATGCGGAGCAAACACCAGCACCTCTCGGGCTACCGGCAATGCAGAAGGAGAATAGGGAATTCTGGTTTGTTCGGGTGCGGTGTCCGTCATGCTTGCAATAATCCTCAACTTACAGGGCGCGCAATCCTGTACAGCACAGGGCCATTAAGGCGCCGAGCATCACTGATTCGGATGTAAAAATCCCGCCCGCGAAAATTTTTCGCGCAAATGCCCGGAATTTCAGCTATTGATCCGCTCCCTAATCTTCCCATCGAGGGAACAAAAGAAAAGGATGGGCTGAATTCGATCAACCACGCGGCATGCAATGCTTCGGGCAGGACGATGTGTATATCTCTGTCGGCCAGTTCGACAACGGGCCAGTCACGGGGAACATCAGTAGCCGAGCCAAAGCGCTCGAAAAACCAGTCGACAACCTGCCAGAATCGCCCGGAAAAATGTTTGGTCGCATAAGCCGGCCAGCCGTTACCAATCAGTGCATCCTTGTTTGGTCCATGTTCGTAGTGGTGAACACAGCCTGCGCCCGGTTCGAGGTAAAGCATGAAACCAGCTGAACGCAAACGTTGCATTAAGTCGGAGTCCTCCCAGTACATGAAAAACGCCGGGTCAAACAAGCCGCCGGCAGCCACCGCCGCCGCGCGGCGCACCAGAACGTGCCCGCCAGATAGTGCGTCTACACGAAACGGGCGTAAAGCCACCCATTGTCGTATCGAGCGGTATCTGAACCATTGCGAACGCAGGCGAAGCAAAATGAGAAAGCGTGCCGAGAGGCGATCCAGAATCAGGCCACTTGCAGAGGGGAAGGTGGTGGGCGGCAACTGGAAAAGGTGTGCATCATCCCAAAAAACACGTGGTCCGACTGCGCCAATATTATTCGAGGTGGCAGCCAAGGCCAGCATTCGTTGCAAGGCATCCGGCAACAACCGGGCATCCGGATTCAACAACAACACAAAGTCGCTTGCCGTATTCGCAAACACAAGATTGCAGGCACCAGCAAACCCGATATTTTCCTGGCTGACCGTCAATCGGACCGATTTCGGTAGATGGCAACGCAAATACTCAGCCTCATCAGCAGAAACCGAGTTATCCACCACATGAATTTCATCACATGCCGGGTCACTGACCAAAGACCCGACTGCCTCGACAATCAGCCAGGAGGAATGAAAATTGACCAAAATTGCGACGCAACTCATTGGTACGGTCTGGCCAAAATCAGAAACGAGTAAGTGGCAAGCGCTTCGCGGTCCACCACCAAGCGGCCCCCGATCTCGGGCAAGTTAAACCACTCGGGAATCTCCGACCGCGTTGCTTCAATGGTTACAATCTCATAACCTGCCTCGGCCATCAATTGCTCGACGCCCACTTTGGTAAAAAAACGCAAGTGCGTAATGCAATGGATACCGGCGGGGGCATAGTCCCAACGCCCCTCCAATAAATCAGCCACCACCGACCAGTGCCCGACATTCGGAATCGATGCGATGACACACCCATCCGTTCGCAGCAGTTGACGGGCTCTAACCAACCACTGAGCCGGCCACTCCGTATGCTCCAGAACATCCAGAAAAGTGATGCAATCAAACTTTTTGTCAAATTCTGACCGCATGAAATCGCCAGGCCAAACCCGGTCCACACGTGAAGAAGCAGCGAGACAGGCAGTCTCTGAGAACTCAGCCAAGTGGGTTTCGCACGCTCTGGCGGCCTTCAAAGCCTCGAGAAACCCCCCCTCACCACCTCCTACATCCAGCACACAGCTTGCTGCAACAGGAACCAGCGAGATCACCTCCTCCCGACGCCCTTGATGATAGGAAGAAAAATCATGCGCATAAGCGCCCGGCACACACACGACGCTTGCACGCCAGTCCCCACGCCGCAATTGGCCGGCAGAAAGCATAAGCACGGAGGGAGGGAAGGGATTCTCTCCATAAGGGAAGACCATGCACTTAGCAAGGCTGGCCGCATAACGCTCAATACCTCGAACAGTAAAGTAATCCGGCCCGAGCGCCGGGCAGGGGTGGCGAGAATCAAATGCCAACGCAGCGCCAGCCCCAGCATCAAGCGCTGCAGCCAAGGCGGCCAATGTTCCAGGCGCCGGCATCAAGGCGGCATGGGCCAACAGCAACACATGATCGCCATCCATCAACCCGGCAGCGTCCACCTGCACTACGGCAAATTTTTCCAGTGCGGCCCAGTCATCCACGTTAGCAAATACCCGAGTTGCACTGGCCGGCAGGGAACTCAACAAACGAGATGAGGCATATTGCAACTCGGTTGAATCGGCGAAGACATCTTTGATGCCAATAATGATCAAACGCATCGTAAGGCAAGCATCAAACATGGAGGACAAAGCCAACGCAACACATCACCTCGAAGCAAATGAACATGCTCATCCAGGCACCTCGGCCAATTCCATATTACAAATACTTGGCCAACCTTCCCATTGCGCCGGATTCTCGGCAACCATGGTTTCAAGAGAAGCAAAGTAGCCCTTCAGAACACTCTCCTCACTATTTGTATCAAGTGCAGTACCTTTAATAATAAACCTGGCCCCCCCGTCCCATTCTAGCCACGTTACAAATACAGGAATCTTGCGACTCACCGCAAATGCAATCGCACCCACCGGCGCCAATAGCTTGCGGCCTAATACGTTCAATGACATCACGCTTTCATTGGCAAACGGGTGTCCAAAATCATGCACTGAAATTAATGCCGAATCACGTCGAACCATGTCACGAAGCCCTTGGCCAACCGCATTCCCGGAGCCGGGGTGCACCAGAACATATCGCCCCCCGGACAATTGTGTTTCGGAATCGCCATACATAACATCTTTGTACCAGGCAAGAGGCTTGGCCAGAGGACTCAAATCAGGGTCCATTGCAAGAACATTTACACGGCGATTCAAAAGGCGACCAAGGAATGCACAGAGCAGCACATTGAAATGATGATGGTAAGTTAATATCAATACCCCACCAGCCAAATTTGGCAGACCAGCCAGATTGGGCGCGAATTTGACACCAGGCAGCATTTTTTCAAAGTCACGAAAATAGAATGCAGCCCCTTCCATAACCCCGACAAAGCTTAGATGCTCTTTAAAAACTTTATCAGATAAATGAGGAAGCTTCTCCAATGCGGCCCCCCAATCCTCATTGCCAGGTCGGGGCAGAATGTCAAGCCGCGACAACCAAGCACATAGAGGCAAAGAGAGCGCCGGAGGTAGTATCCGCGAAAGCCCTTGGCACAAACGTAAATAACGAGTGAATCGGGCAATAAATTTTGGGTGCATGCTATTAACGACAAAGGTACGAATATTTAAAAAGCAAGCCCAAGCACTCCCATATAAAAACAATCAAAGCGGTTTACGGAAACGGAAAAAATGGTAACCCATCAATCCCTCATCAGCCAGTCGGGCATAATTTCGCAATACGACAGACCAATATTTTCCATTTAATTCACGGTTATCTTTGTTGAATTTCAATATATATTCATACAATTGTCGATAAACCAATTGGCCTATATCCTCAACCGACTCCACAATAAATCCGGCCTTTTCGGCCAAATCAATATAGCGCAGCCGACTCTCAAAATGATTACCACGACGAAAAGTAACCCTTTCAACATTTTCACAAGTGATATCAGCCAAAACCGCCTGCCCCCCCGCTTTTAAAACTCGGAAATTTTCCGCAAAAAAGCGTTCTTTATCGTCGTAGTGAAAGGATGATTCGATACAAAGGGTAAAGTCGAAAGAATCCGCATCGGAAGACAGGGCCATTGAGTCATCCAGATTGAAATTCAAACGCGAAAGCAGTCCCGCGCTATTGGTATTTTCTTTTGCAACCTTCAATTGATCGGGGGAGATATCAATCGCCACCATCCGGGTAGCCGGCATTTTTTTTAGCAAGCCTATGCTTATCCCGCCAATACCACATCCAATTTCGAGACCCTGACCGACAAAGCCCTGATGATCAAGTGTACCGACAATCTTATCCAGAAAATTTATTTGCGCAGTATATAAATCCGGGCATTCGTTCGCCCAATATCCGAAATTGAGCATACCCGAGTCTTCCCCCGCCAAGGATGCACTAAGGTGACCCCAATAACCACGAATATGCCGATAAAAATCGTCGATTTCGTTAGAAGCCAAGAGATCTGAGTTGGTCATTGGTGCTCCAATATAGTTCAAAAGTAAGTTATTGCTATTGCGCAGGTGGAACTGGCCAGTATCAAGAAATATCCAGCAGCCTGAGCCACGACGTCCCCGATCTTTGAAACATCCCGGCCTTATCGATAATCCGTGTCACCGCCGGTCAACCACCAATTATGATCGAAGTGATCGACAATAGCTGACGAACTGAATGGATTTGCCATAATTCGGAACTCGGTAGACTGGCAATTGGCTGCAAAAGGGGCAAAGCGCTTTGCAAAGCGCGAAGTCAGGAACCATTTGAATACTTTTCCACCCATGTCGTGTAGCCACGACTGCAAACAGTGCAACACTTCCGGCATGGCCGATAACGGTCCAATGATATCCAACAGCTCGTAATCTGCGTCGCTTCCGCGCAGAACTGCCAGACCAATAGGCTGACGCAGCCATTGGCTTCGAACGAGCAAACAGTAATATTTATGTTCAGGATGCTGGATATAGCGACGCAAGACATAAGCCGCATCACGCACGCCCACTGGAAAATCAGCCAAATCACGAATCATCGCCAACCACAGCCGGTCGATAATTCGAGCAGTATTTTTATCGATCGCGACAACCCGCTCTGGAGTTCGACAAAGAAGGCCACCCCGGGATGCCGAAAAAGACAACTCAAGCCACTCATCGATAGCGCGAAACACGCCAACCTTTTCCCCCAGGCGCATAGCGCGATTGCTGGGAAACCCGAAAGCGAGCGCTTCCGGGTTGTTTGGCGTCCGTAACTCTTTTAGCACCTCTCGCATCAAAACTGCGAAAGGAGAGTCCCTGCGACTCAAGCCACTTTGCTTGGGAGCGGCCATCAAATCAACTAACTGAGCTACGCGAAATTGCTTGCCATTTAACGCTGTATCGCGATAGCAAATACCACAATGTAAAGCCAGACGTTGATCATCCTCAACACAACCCCAAGATTCGCCAAATCCATTGCCATACTTCCACTCAAGAAACTCGATACTGATGTCGTGCCCGAAAACCTTACGGAAAAGTGGTTGGATCTCGCATAAACGAGCTGGATCAAGGCGATAAATCTGCATGTTACGCTTGCGTTTGCATCGGCACAGTCGTCACGGCCCCGCCATCCCATGAATGCGGCAGGAAAACCAGTCCCTGCTCGACACCGTGATGCTCGACCTCAAACTCCAAACAATACAGCGCTTGATCATACAAATGCAGCGTTCGTTCGCAGGTCAGGTAGATTGAAAGACGATACTGACCACGCATCAATGGAATTTTCGGGAAGCATAAACGTGCCGAGCCACACCCATGCTCGTCAAGCGCCACCGCTTGCGCATCAAAATAAGTACTACCCATCGACACCGCCGCCCCAGTCAGCGTTTCAATACCGAATGCAACCGCAGGCACAGGCAATTTTGGGTCGCTTTGAAAATCCACATTGACAACCAGATCGGAAAGCCCGGCTTGCACCAACAGCCTCTTCCCCGTAATGCCGTCGACCATCGCAACAACACTCTGCAACCTGGCATGCCCCTCCATCAAAGGACGAGTTCCCTCACTTTTCACCTCGGAAGCGGGTGCCGTCGAGACCGATAAACTTGAATCCTGGTTTTGCCCATAAGCTTTCACCACACGAGAAGGCTTATCCAGCAACATCATTTTGCCGCGCTCTAGCCACAACGCCTGGTCACAAATAGCTTCAATCTGATACATCGAGTGAGAACAAAACAAAATCGTTGTTCCCCGCTCTCTAAGTGCCATTATCCTGTCAAAAGACTTGCGAGCGAAAGAACCATCACCAACCGACAACGCCTCGTCAATCACCAGGATATCGGGATCTACCGCCGTTGCGATCGAAAATGCCAAGCGCACGTACATTCCACTTGAGTACGTTTTAACCGGTTGCTCAATAAAATCCCTGATCCCGGAAAAATCGACGATTTCATCATAGCGGGCATCAATTTCGTCTCGCGACAAACCAATCACCGCCGCATTGAGGAAGATATTCTCCCGTCCGGAAAATTCGGGATTAAATCCCGCCCCCAATTCAAGCAGCGCCGCAATCCGCCCATTGACAGTCAAACTACCTGCGGTAGGAGCCAAGGTACCGCAAACAACCTGCAACAACGTCGACTTACCCGCACCGTTGTTGCCAATTAACCCAAGCACTTGGCCTCGCGGCAAGGAGAAACTAACACCCTCGAGCGCGGTAAACAAACGACCATACTGCTTGCTCCCCCCCATGAAACGTTGCTTCAGACGATCAATTGGGCGGTCGTACATTGAGTAAACTTTGCTCAACCCCTCCGCACAGATCGCCAACTCATCAAAGGACATCTGAAAACTCGCGTCGAGTCGCCTGGAAAAATGCCGAGCCAAGCAATGCTCCCAAAAGGGAAACCCCCAAGGAAAGCGCCCAGTGACTCCAGTCAGGCATCTCGCCAACAAAAACAACGAGACGTACATTTTCGATAA
>ERZ724523.916-NODE-916-length-17376-cov-5.574101_pt1 | contig 17376 bp, 14 predicted proteins | sample MGYA00376056_ERZ724523 | MGnify/ENA primary metagenome ERZ724523 (study PRJEB28724, sample SAMN07190888) | wastewater metagenome | isolation source: influent of sewage treatment plant in Hong Hong | place: USA: Christiansburg, Virginia | collected 2016-03-01 ... | reverse complement strand
CATGAAGCCTTCGCCGTGGCCCTTGCTGGCGTACTCGGGCAGCATGCCGCAGAAGGCCTTCCATTCGCCGGCCTTCCACATGCGCACCACTTCATGGTCCAGCTGCTCCAGGAACGGGCTCCAGATCTTGAACATGAATAGAAATAGTTTTTTCAATGCCATTTTCAACCAAAATAGCCTGCGTGGGAGCTAATTTTAATAATGCTTTTATAGCTCCATTGGTTTGGCTATGCGCCCTTGCTTCTAGTACTTGACCCAATAATACCAAGGTAAGAATCACAGTTACTGCTTCGAAATAAAGATAAACACTGCCATCATGATTTTTGAACTGGTCCGGAAATATACTCGGGAAAAGTAATGCCACCACACTAAAAATAAATGCGGCTCCTGCACCAACTCCAATGAGGCTGAACATATTTAGATTCCATGTTTTGAAAGAATTCCATGCTCTTTCGAAAAACATCCAACATGCATAAAAAACTACGGGTAGAGACAACGCAAATTGGAACCAATTTTTAAAATTTACGCTAAGCCAACTATTTAAAGGATTGTTTGGTATCATTTCTCCCATTACTAGTATGAAAATGGGTAAGGTAAATGCTACAGCAATTTTAAATTTTCTAACAAGTTTTTGATATGTTTTATTTTCTGCATCCTCAGGGATCAAAGGCACGAGATCCATTCCACAGATTGAACAATTTCCGGGGCCATCTTCCATTATTTCGGGGTGCATAGGACAGGTGTATTGCGTGCTTTTGACCACACTTGCTTGTTGCAACAGATCCATTCCACAGACGGGACAGTCTCCTGCTTTAGCGTACATTTTATTACCTTCACAGTGCATTGGACAATAATATTTCCCGTCATTATTGGGTTTTGGAATATGCTTTTCTAATGGTTTTTCTTCCATTGTTTCGTGCATCGACCCAATACTATATTTTCCACCATCATTTTCCAAAGCGTCTTTAAAAGCGGCTAGAGGAATATGTCTATCCATTTCTATAGTAGCCGATTTCTCTTCAAGACTTACTTCTATTTTGGTTACACCCTCAACTTCGCTGAGCGTTTTTAGGACATGATTGCGACAGCCGTTGCAGCTCATTCCTGATATTTGGTATGTATGTGTCATTATTTTTTTTTTGAAAATTAATTAAAATGGACTAGAGTATCTTAAATCAGAAGTCAACTCGTAGTCAGTAAGTGTTTTTAGAAAAGCAACCAATGCTGCCTTATCTTCAACAATTAACTTTAATCCTCCATTCGGCAACTGTTGTTGGAAAGAGCCATCAAGTGTTGAAGAACTAGTGACCAGATTGTAATGGTCTATTACTTCTTCAAGGGTCTTAAACCTGCCATCGTGCATATAAGGTGGTGTTAATTCTACATTTCTTAACGAAGGCACTTTAAACTTCGCTTTGTCGAAAGTATTGCTCGTCACTTTTTGTCGTCCAATATCTGTAACAGTAGCATCTTCATCTATACCATTATTCATGTATTTATCATTTTCAAAATTGGAACCACCATGACAATGCTGGCAGTCAGCCCCTGTAGCATTAGGAAAAGCTGGGTTATATTCCGTAAAAAATAAAAAACGGCCTCGTTCTTCAGTGACTGAAAGTGTAGCTTTTCCTAATAAATAGTTATCGTATTTTGAACGATTCGATACTATAGAATTCATAAACTGTTCCATTGCTTTGGACATGAGTTCAGAATTTATGGTTTCGGTACCAAAAGCTTTCCGAAATTGGTCAACATACATTTTACTTGATTGCAGCTTGGCAACAACACTTGGTAATGTCTCATGCATTTCAAGACTATCCTGTATAGGTTTTAGTGATTGGTCTCGCAGCAAATGTGCTCTTCCATCCCAAAAAAATTCGTTCGTATTCCAAGCCATATTGAAAACGCCCATTGCCTGACGCCCTCCGGGTAAGCCCAGGACACCTATCGATAACCTGTTAGTATCTGAAAAAGCAGTATTTTGATTATGACAGCTGGCACAGGCCATTTGGTTATTGCTGGAAAGCAGCTTTTCATAAAATAACATTCTTCCTAATTTAACACCTTGCTCGGTTAAAGGATTGTCCGATGCAATTTCAGGGGGTGGAAATATGCCATATTCCAACACATATGGATTATTAACTTCCGTTTCATCTATTGGATCTTTTGTACATGACTCCAATATTAAAATTGAAAATAGAGTGGAAATGAAGCATGTAAAAATTAGATTTATTTTCATTGTTTGAAATTGTTATTATTCATTCATAATTTTACTCTATAATAATTTTTCTCGAAATAGTTTCTCCGGAATTTGTCCTCATAACCATAAAATATACCCCTCTTGATGGAATGGTTATACTATTCAATACATTGTTATGATGCTGGTAATTAGAAAGTGGCCTTCCAGTAAAATCAACTACACCAACACTTATTAATGTACTATTTAAATTAGAATCATCAATATAAACCTCTCCCTTGCTTGGATTTGGATAGACAGCAATACTAGATTGGCTTTTGACATTATTACTATTTAGTAATCCTAAGCCCGGTGAAAAAACATAGTCTCTAAAGTTTTGTAGTACTGTTAAATCTGTAGCATTTACTCCATGATCTATTGGACCGGATGTTACATTAATTCCTTTTAAGGCTAGTGTATAGTCCGCATCTAAATTTATATAAATATCATCACCACTCGCTATACCGGCTGCCATCTTTGTTTGCGAGAAATAATTGGCATCCCATAAGCCATGCATTTGATAATCAGTTTTTAAGCTGGCTCCTGCCTTTCCTTCAATAGCCACAAACCTATATCCTGCTGCCCAACCCCATTGCATGGCAGGTGATTGAGGAGATAGAGGATTCTGAGGTCCATAGATGGATGGGTCTGTGTGATTGTAACTAGGTGGTACTCCGATTGAAAATGTTATTCCTTCAATATTTGTCACATTAAAACTTCCTAAATACTCCACTACATTATTCGATCCTTTGGCAAGAATAATAACACTTTCGGGTAGATTTAGTGTTTGGCCACCATCATGAATAATTACAAAATTTGACATATAGTAATCAATTCTCGTAACAGAAAGATTGTCGCCCATGTCATTTGATGCTGCTTGATTAAAAGCAAAAGAGTTATCTCCTAATTGGTGCTTTACAGTCAAGTAAACATTTTTTTGCCCAAATGCACTAATACACATTATTAATGCTAGAATTGAAATCGAAATCTTTTGTCTCATTTTATTTTATTTTTTCTTGTGAATTATAAATTATACTCAAGTTTCGGCAGCCAAATTTGTTCTACACCAGCCATTTAACTTTGTTTTTTAGCTTTCGAAACTTGAGTTAATTAGTTTATTTTATAGTTTCTATTGTCTTACCGCAACTCATCATTTTTGAACCGTAATATGGGTTTTTCACTGCATTTTCCTTACTTAACCAATTTGCACCGTTTCCATTGTCAGCCATCGGACAAAATTGGTAATAAACAGGTTGTTCATATTTTGATACTTTCGTCAATTCATACATGTTTTTAGATAAACTCATGAATAGGTCTCTTTGACGCGCCACGTCTTTGCTGTCTGCAATATGCGTCGCATCTTCTTGAAGATTGTTTAAAATTTTCATCCAAACATTATGGACATTAGTTTCGAGTTCATCCATTTTAACAGATTTAATGGCCGATAAAAGTTCCTTTGATTTTCCGGAAGCCATTGAAGGATTAGTTCTCACTAAAGCATCCTTTAGTTCAAAATAATTGTCAAAAACAGGAGTGAGTTGATTTGACTGTTGCGTTTCCATCTTCATTTGAGGTTCAGCATTGTCAGCACTTTCAGTTTTCAACATTGCCCCCTCAGTTTTTTCTGCAGGCTTTGCTACCCTTTCATATTGGCAACATCCATGAAGGTTTGCATAAACATCATCGGGTGCAAGAAAACTGTCACTGTCATAACCTGCCAGTGCTATGCGTTTCAAGATCTCATCTTTACTGGTTTTTTTTGCATCATAGCTTATTGTTGCCATTTGGGTGTCTTGGTTCCAATCTACACTGGCAACCTTTTTAACATTACCTGCTTTTTCGATCGTTTTCTCGCACATTCCGCAATTACCGTAAATTTTTACAGTTTCGATGGTGGCATTTTTGATTTGTGCAATGCACGTTGTGTATGATAGCAATATAGTTATTGCTATCAATACTTTAGATATTGATTTCATTTATATGAAAATTTAGAATTTGAAAATAAATGTATGAAGAAAGCTCAGTATTAAGCTTTCCGAAGAGACAGACTTATGGCTGTCGAAGCAAAAAATCAGCCTATATTAGGGGGAGTCCAAATAGAATAGAAGCCAGAGGAAATATAGGTTTCTAGGTAGTTAATATTTTGTTTGTCAGTAGGAAAAAGGTGATTTTTGATCTCGAGTGAATGAAATGATGGGACTAATGGACTGTAATTAAAAACAGGGCATTGACATGATTTATCTCCGCATTTTCCTCCACAACTTTCATTGTCTTTAATTCCTTTTTTTCCTTTGGAGCAACAGGCCTTAGCTGCTGATTTTTTAGTTGAATGAGATTCAACATTTTCTTTTTTACAACAAGACTTACCGGACTTAGAACCACAAGCATATGAATCACTTGGAGCCAATGCGACACCCAGCATAATCATCAGCAGTATGTAAATCTTTTTTGTCATTATTGTTACAACACAAATATATGAATTATTGTTTGAAATGAAATCATAAAAATATAATACAATTGGTCCTGAAAATAATATTTTCCTATAACGCGGAAATTTAAGTAATTAACTATTCACAACTATCTACTTTACCTTCACCACCGGATACACATTAGCCCATGGCTCGCCATACTTCGAGCGCTCATAAATAAAATTCAATTGACCGAAAGCATTGGTTTTAAGTGTTGGGTCAGCCTCGATGGCCTTATCGAGTGCTGTGCGGAGGGATGGATCCTTTTTAAGTAATTCGGCAGCTTCATCTTCAAAAACATAATCTGAAAATCCTTCTTTTCTATTCAATATACCATCAAAGAAATTCCAATTGAAATATGAGTCGGTGGCTTGAGGTTCCAGCGTTTCTACGATGTATCTTTTGGCTCGTTGATCTGTTGGAATAATGTAATCCCCTTTCAAAAATTGTTTTGTGACTTCAATCGGCTCCACTTGTGTATTGTAATGTCCAAAATGACTTTCGTAAGGATTTTTAATGCTCTCTGTTTTTATAATTTTGTAAGCCTGACCTTTTATCACAGTGTCCTGACCGATTTTAACCATTTTTACACCATTCATCTTCATTCTTTCTACTACCTTATAATAGGCTTGCGGTAAAATATAAGAAGTCGGCACATCGACCATTGTTGTTGCATTGGCATACCCATAATATGGCACCTTCCATGTAACAGGTTTATCTCTGAAATATTTTAAGCGAGGCAGACCTGAAACTTCACTGTTGACATAAGCATAGTCATAACCTTTGAAATTGAAAGTATCATTTTTGGTCTTGTCCATTTCCCATGCGACAGGCATTTTTTGTGCCACTTTCATGTCGCGTATTGCTTTAGCACGTTCTATTTTAATTGAAACATAATTTTCAGCATTGTATTCGATCATCGACATCATGAATGCATAAGTTGCCTTAACACGTTGATCATAAAGTTTCAACATATGTGTTTCGGGTACAAAACAAAATGATTGAAACAAACTGCCGTAACCTGAAGCATAGCGGGGACTATCAATGAATCCCGGTAGTCCTTTGTCGGGTGTTGTCCCCCAAACATTGACATATGGGCACATCGGAAACGATTTTATATCCATCCTTTTATAAAGATCAGTCAGCATTTGTGTTCGTAGAAATGCTGCTTGTCCATAACCCAGTTTGTCAGGATGGCTCGCCAGCATTGTCATAGTATATGTATAGTCTGCGCCATTGGAGACATGATTATCAATAAAGATCTCAGGATCCCATTTGGTGTAGAGTTCTGAGAAACTCATGGCATTTTTTGTATCACATTTGATAAAGTCGCGATTGAGGTCGAGGTTCTGACCATTGCCACGGAATCCGTATTCCGCAGGGCCATTCTGACTCGCTCTAAGTGAAGAATTTCTGACCAAAGCTCCATCGATGTTGTATACAGGAATGATGACAAGCACCAGCCTTTCTAATAAAGCTGCTTTTTTGGGGTCAGTGAGAATATCCTGAACTAACCAAAGCGTGGCATCGATACCATCCGGTTCGCCGGGATGTATGCCATTGTTTATAAAAAGGACGTTTTTCTTTCTTCTACGCGCATCTCCCGGATTAAAATCGCTATTGATATCTACGATTACTTCATGAAGTGGAATTCCGACATCCGTCATGCCGACTTCATTTACCTGGATCCTTTTGTCTTTTGCCGCCATAGCTTTATATAATTCAATGGCTTTGGCATAAGTAACGGAGCGATTTGCTTCGACTTCTTTCTTGAAAGGGTAGGGGGTAAAGGACTCCTGAGCTGAAAGAATATTAAATGTCAAAAAAGTAGCAATAATTATAGCAGAAAACTTGTTCATGGAAGCGTATTTAGATTTAGGTGCAAGTTAGAAAAATATGAAAAGTTTTAAGGTTAAAAAGTGAGGAGGTGAGAAGGTGATAGGGTGATAGGGTGATAGGGTGATAGGGCAGTATTGATAAATTTGTTCTTGACTAAATATTAATCTAGACAGCTAAAGGAGATTTCGACGTCATAATTACGAATTATAAAATAATTAAGAAACTATAACCCAGCTGAAGTTCCGAGATTGATTATCACGACTGCAGGGATTAGATAATCTTACTAGAATTAGAATATGACTTGGAAACTTCACTATTCTTCAAAAGCATTGGATTACCGGATGCCGACTTTTTTACCACACAGGCTATTTGCTTCAAAACTAGCACCCAAAAGAAAAAATCATTAATCCAATGATGTTCATACTGAGTTGAAATATATTAATACCCATATTCTATAAAAGTTAATACCCACGATAATTTGTCTTACATTCAATGATTTAAGAAAACAAAGGGAATTTAACCTTTGATTAAATTTTGTGCGCTGATGGAACCATGTATTTAATAATTGAATTTTAGATTACTGATTACTGATTACTGATTACTGATTACTGATAACTGACCACTGATTACTGATAACATCTCCAACATTCTTATATTTGTCCCAAATAGAAAATATCAAAATGCAAAATATACAAAACTTTATCGCCGGACAGTGGATTAGTGGGGATGGCCCAGGTCAACCATTGATGCACGCCATCACAGGTGAACAATTTGCGACGGTGTCTTCTAAAGGGCTGGATTTTCAAGGCATGTTCGACTTTGCGAGAGATAAAGGCAATAAGTCTTTAAGAAAAATGACTTTTCAAGAGAGAGCTTTAATGCTAAAGGCACTTGCTTTGTACCTCATGGATCGAAAAGAAAAATATTACGAGGTAAGTTATAAAACCGGCGCTACCAGAGTAGATAGCTGGGTGGACATCGAAGGCGGAATAGGTAATTTATTTGCCAATGCAAGTCTGCGAAGAAAATTGCCGAACCAACCATTCTGCATTGATGGTGAATATGCCCCACTCTCAAAAGAAGGGAGTTTCATCGGTCAGCATATTCTTGTGCCAAAACTAGGTGTCGCCTTGCACATCAATGCCTTCAATTTCCCTGTTTGGGGCATGCTCGAAAAAGTAGCAGTCAATCTACTAGCAGGAATGCCCGCTATTGTTAAGCCGGCTGCCATTACTTCCTACTTAACTGAAGTAGTTTTTAGAGACATCATCGAGAGTGGATTGCTCCCAGCAGGTGCCTTGCAACTTGTCACTGGTTCCGCACACAATTTAATTGATTTTGTCAATGAGCAGGATGTGGTCACATTTACAGGATCCGCTGATACAGGACGTTTGTTGAAGAGACATGAGAATATTATTGAACATGCAGTTCCTTTTAATATGGAGGCCGATTCATTGAATTGTTGCATTCTCGGCAGTGATGCAGTATTTGGAACTCCTGAATTCGACTTATTTATCAAAGAAGTCAAACGAGAGGTTACCACGAAAGCAGGTCAAAAATGCACTGCAATCAGAAGGATCATTGTTCCTGAAAACATGGTAGAAGACGTTAGTTACCATCTCACAGAAGCGTTGTCGCAGGTGATGATCGGAGATACAAAGCATAAAAATGTGAGGATGGGTGCATTGGTCGGTAAAGGTCAGGTCGAGGAAGTAAAAGGTAAAGTCGTTCAGTTATTAAAAGACTCAGAACTTGTCTATGGTCTGGATGAATTAATATTAGTAGGAGATAATACCCAAAATGGTTCATTCATGGGACCTGTTCTGCTAAGGGCTACTAATACCGAAGCAGATAGTCGCGTACACGATATAGAAGCATTTGGCCCGGTATCGACAATCATTGGTTATAAGGACATTGATCATGCAATTGAATTGGCCAATAGGGGTAAAGGCTCACTTGTTAGTAGCATTGTAACTTATGATGATGCCATAGCAACACAATATACACTTGGAGCGGCTCCTTATCATGGAAGGATTATGGTTCTCAACAGAGATTGTGCAAAGGAGAGTACAGGTCATGGAAGTCCGATGCCTTTGCTAACACATGGAGGTCCTGGTAGGGCAGGAGGTGGTGAGGAAATGGGTGGATTGAGAGGTATCAAACATTACATGCAGCGCTGTGCTGTGCAAGGTTCACCTACGACTTTAACTGAAATAACTCAGGTATACCAGCCCGGCGGGAAATATAAAGATCCGGGCAAACATCCATTCAGATTGCATTTTGAAGAATTGACTGTGGGAGATACGTTAATTACACACAAAAGAACGATCACTGAGACAGATATTATCAATTTTGCCAATGTGAGTTGGGATCATTTCTATGCTCATACAGACATTACAAGTCTTGACGGCACCATATTTACTGAAAGAGTAGCACATGGATATTTTGTATTATCTGCTGCGGCAGGCTTGTTTGTAGATCCGGGAAAAGGCCCTGTATTATTGAACTATGGTCTTGAAGAATGTCGCTTCTTAAAGCCGGTCTATGCGGGAATGACCATAGGCGTAAAACTCACAGTCAAAGAAAAAATCGACCAGGAGAAAAAGACGGACGATGATATTGCAAAAGGCATTGTAAAATATTATGTGGATATTTATGATGAATTGGACGAGAAAGTCGCTGTGGCGACAATATTGACGATGGTTAAGAAAATAGATAATTGATTAAGGAGTTTGGCGTTTGTTGTTTGTGGTTTGAAGCTTTATTTTCAAATTCAATAAACCTGAAAGCTTGCCGGACTGAGTAGACAGGGTTGATATTATGAAATGAAATAATATGTAAAGCTCTTTAAGAGCGTTTCCCTCCAGCGAATTGCGAAAGCTGTTCGATATGTAAAAAACAAATTGCGAAAGCAATTTCCATTTTTAAAAAAATAAAATATCCATGAGCGATAATCAAGCATACGTTAGATCCCAAATAAAATCAGACAGAGTCGAAATAGAATTTTATCACCCTGCAGGGAATTCACTTCCGGGCTCATTATTAGCACAATTGGTACGTGCGATAAATGATGCAGGTAATGAAAAACCAAATGTCATCCTACTAAAAAGCCATGGAGAAAGAACGTTCTGTGCAGGAGCTAGCTTCGACGAATTGTCGTCAATCGGAGATGAGGCAACAGGGCTAAAGTTTTTCTCAGGATTTGCAAATGTCATCAATGCCATACGTAAGAGTTCAAAAATCGTCCTCACTCGAGTTCAAGGGAAAGCAGTAGGCGGAGGAGTGGGCATCATGGCTGCATCCGATTATGTCATAGCCAGCAAATACGCTTCCGTAAGATTAAGTGAATTGGCTGTTGGTATTGGCCCTTTCGTCATTGGCCCTGCTGTGGAGCGGAAGATCGGACTGTCTGCATTTGCGAAGATGGCCTTGACACCGGATGAATGGCAGACTGCTGAGTGGGCACTACAAAGAGATCTTGTTCAGGAGGTTTTTGAAGACGTGAAACAGGTCGATGAATACATAGATTTTCTGATCGCAAAATGGAATACTTATAGCCCTGATGCTATGGATGAGCTCAAGAAAGTTCTGTGGAAGGGCACAGAAGATTGGGATAACCTGCTGGCTGAAAGAGCAGCTATCTCTGGTAGATTAGTGTTAAGTGAATTTACAAAAAATGCTATTAATTCGTTTAAAAGTAAATCATAAAAGATGGGTACGAAAATTAAAGAAGTTGATATAATAATCGACAAAGCTGCACCATTCGCCCAACCCATCATGCGTCATTATAGGAATCTCATTCATGATAATTGCCCAAATGTGGAAGAAAAGATAAAATGGGGCATGGCCTTTTTTGACTATAAAGGTCCCATGACTCATATAGCAGCCTTTAAAGCTCATTGTGCAATTGGGTTTTGGAAAGCACCATTACTAGAAGAATTTAGCAATACCTTACAACTCGAAGAGCGCACCGCAATGGGACATTTTGGCAAAATTGGAGGAATGGATGAAATGCCATCCGATGAAATTCTGATACCGATTATCATGGAAGCCTGGAGGCTAAATGAAGAAAATGTCAAACTCCCTGCTAAAAATAAAGTTGTCAAAGAAATAGATGACTCAGTTCCTGAAGAATTGAAAATTGCTTTGTCAAAGGCACCTCAAGCTCAATTCAACTTTGAAAAATTTAGCCCTTCACACAAAAGAGAATACAGCAACTGGATCAGAGAAGCAAAAACAGAGGCGACTAAATTAAAAAGGATTAACACTGCCATCGAGCAATTAAATGAAGGTAAGAGTAAGGATTGGAAGTATCAAAAATAGGTGAGAGGGTGAGAGGGTGATAAGGTGATCAGGTGATGAGTGATCAGGTTATCGAGTGATGTGTGATGTGTGATAAGTGAGAAGGTGAGGAGGTGAAGCGTATGACTTGGCCGTGACTATTCTAATTTCTAACTTCTAATTTCTAATTTTTATAATAATGTCTGAACAAAATTACATAGATATAAATCGCCAATCCTGGAATAACCGGGTTGACAGCCATTATGATTCTGATTTCTATGATGTGAAGGGATTTATCGAAGGAAAAACGTCGATTAATAATGAGGAGATGGTCTTGCTCGGAGATGTCAATGGAAAATCCATACTTCATCTTCAATGTCATTTCGGTCAAGACACACTCTCGTTGGCAAGATTAGGAGCAAATGTAACTGGAGTAGATCTCTCAGATAAGGCCATTGACAGAGCAAATGAATTGTCAAACGAGATCGGGGTAGATGCAAGATTTATTTGTTGCGATATTTACGATCTACCTCTTCATCTTGATGAGCAATTTGACATAGTTTTTACATCATACGGCACAATCGGATGGTTTCCTGATTTGGATAAATGGGCCGGATTAATATCCCGATATTTAAAACATAGCGGCAAATTTGTATTCATTGACTTTCATCCGGTACTTTGGATGATGGACAATGATTTTATAAAATTTGAATACAATTATTTTAAATCAGATCCTATTATAGAGTCTCAAACCGGGACATATGCTGAAAAAGAATCTGATATTCAGGTAACTGATGTCTCCTGGAATCACTCACTTAGTGAGGTGATGAATTGCCTCATGGATCAACATTTGAGAATGACACATTTTAAGGAATATAATTATTCTTTGTATAATTGCTTCAGTCATATGGAAGAATTTGAAAAGGGAAAGTACCGAATAAAACATTTGGGAGAGAAGCTACCGATGATGTATTCGTTAGTTTTTGAAAAATAACCAGATGATATGAAGGCAAATTTTAGCTGGAAATAAGAAAAGTATAAAAATTCAATTGAATGCAATATCAAAAAATAATTTCGGGAACTACAGTAATCGAATTTCATAACAGCCTTTGGGGTGAAGAAACGATCAAGGTCAATGGGCAGGAAGTTTCCAAAGCGAAGTCAATAATGGGAGCCGAGCACTTTTTTACAGTCGTAGAAAATAATGAAGAGGCGAGATATGTTCTTGTTACAAAAGTTGATTCTCAGATGCAACCTTTACTAGACTTATTCAGAAATGGTATACCCATTAAGCACAATTTAGTCATCAATTACGGAAAGCCGCCGCAGAATGAATATAAAAAGAAAGGAATTTTGTTCCTTAATAAGTACAAACTTGAAGAAGCAGAGGCTCAGTTTTTAAAGGCAATGGATATAGATAGTTTTGATGCTGAGTTATATCTGTATTTAGCTTGTATTTATTCTTTAAGAGAAAATAGTTTGAAAGGTTATGAATATTTGCTGAAGGCTAAACAGAAAAATTTGAGTGATCTCTCTGTTTTTGAAACAAACGACATGCTTGCTTTTCTTAGAATTCAGGAAGCATTTGAAGGATTTAAGTCAAGTGGGTATAATTCGTACGATGTCAGTTTGATGCCGACCATATCTAAAGGTGATTCAGGGAAGGAGGTCAAATAAATATAAAAGCAAATAAAGTTCAAGTTTTTATAAATAAAAGTTAGGTGTATCTAACATTTATTTATATTTGTCTTTGTAAAATAGTCAGGCTGTTGCTTGAACAGGATATTTTTGCTAAGCTGAATTAAAAACAATGAATAAAGGCGATGATCGATCCTTATCGGAAATCAATTCCTCTATTGAGGTGGTAACTAAAAAGGGTTTTTGGAAAAAGTTGTTTTCTTTTATGGGTCCAGCATATTTGGTCAGTGTTGGATATATGGACCCGGGAAATTGGGCTACTGATCTTGCAGGTGGAAGCCAATTTGGTTATAAATTAATTTGGGTGCTTTTGATGTCAAATCTGATGGCCTTACTACTTCAAAGCCTCAGTGCCAGACTTGGCTTAGTCCAAAAGTTAGACCTTGCCCAAGCTTCTCGCGCTAATTATCCCAGATTCGTAAATTTTTGCCTTTGGATACTTGCTGAAATCGCTATTGCTGCTACAGATCTCGCTGAAGTACTTGGTATGGCTATAGGTTTGCAGTTACTGTTTGGCATACCTTTGTTATGGGGTGTGAGTTTGACAGTGGCAGATACCTTCCTTTTTTTGTTATTACAAAATTATGGTGTGCGAAAGATGGAAGCATTCATCATCTGTCTCATTGCTATTATAGGAGGATCTTTTTTAGTTGAAATGATACTCGCCAAACCAGACATGAGTGAGTTGGCAGCCGGATTTATTCCTTCTATACCAAATAGTACTGCACTTTATATTGCAATAGGTATTATAGGTGCTACTATCATGCCTCACAATTTATATTTGCACTCAGCATTGGTGCAAACCCGGCGTTTCGATTCAGATGAAAAAAGCGTAAAAAGTGCCATAAAATTTAATATTATCGATTCGGCAATTGCGTTGAACCTTGCGTTTTTTGTCAATGCTGCAATTTTGGTATTAGCTGCATCGACCTTTTTTAATAATGGAATGTTTGAAGTCGCGGAGATTCAAGATGCACACAAGTTTTTAGAACCCTTATTAGGGAGTAAATGGGCGCCTATATTATTTGCTGTAGCATTGATAGCGGCTGGGCAAAGTAGCACTATTACTGGCACTCTAGCTGGGCAGATTGTGATGGAAGGATATCTTAATCTACGCATACAACCATGGCTAAGACGACTCATCACCCGTTTGATAGCCATCATTCCTGCATTACTGGTTATATTGATCTCAGGTGAATCCAAGACTGGAGAATTGCTGATTTTTAGTCAGGTCATTCTTAGTCTGCAGCTAGGTTTTGCAATCATACCTTTAATTCATTTCGTATCCAATAGGGAGAAAATGGGTGTATTTGCTATTGGTAAATTAACAAAATTTACGGCGTGGCTCATTGCTTTAATTATCGTATCTCTGAATGTTAATTTGGTATTTAATGAATTGTTAGGTTGGCTTGAAAGTGCAGGAGACGAAGCTTATGTGCTATGGCTGACAGTCGTCCCGGTAATGATCGCAGCAGTCTTCCTTTTATTATATCTAGTATTTAATCCGCTTTTCAGAAAACATAAAAAAGAAAAATTAATTTCTCCTCACGGCCTTTTACAGCCTCTGGTTATTAATACGGATATAAAATTTAGACGTATTGCAATCGCCCTGGATTTTTCAGATACAGATGCAAAGGCTGTTAATGGAGCACTCGCACAAGGTGGAAAAAATTCTAAATACGTACTCATACATATTGTGGAATCAGTCAGTGCATATATTATGGGTGGCGAGACAAGTGATCATGAATCCTCTTCAGATCTTAAGTATCTTGAGGACTATACAGCTCAATTAAATGCCTTAGGCTATGATGTTGGATACAAATTGGAGTTTGGAAGTCCCAAGAAAAAGATACCACAAATTGTGAAGGATTTTGATGCCGATCTACTTGTGATGGCAGCACATGGACATCAGTGGTTTAAAGACATACTCTTTGGGACTACAGTGGATAGTGTGCGACATAAGATCGATATACAAATGTTGGTAGTGAAATGAGACGACTTTCTCTATTTATTTTTTGAAAACATCGACTTATTCGCAACAATTTGTTAATTAAATTGTAATATTCAAATTGCATTAATATTAAACAATTGTTTGTTTTTTGTGATTATTTCATATAATACATCAACTTTCTTCGCTTTGCTTAATTATTTTGTAATATTGAATATCTCACTATTACCTATTTTGTTAATTTTTTTATTAAATAAATAACCACTTTATATGAATAAAGCTAGCTTCATTAAAGACTTATTGGCAGGACTTACTGTTAGTTTTGCAGCTTTGTCTTTAGGTGCTGCTTTTGGAGCAATGTCAGGCAGAGGAGCCTTCGCCGGTATGATCGGAGCGGCAGTAATCCCTATTATTACTTCTATATTTGGTGGTACAAGACTTCAAGCTTCCGGTCCAACTGCACCAATGACTGCTGTAACGGCACTGATTGTTGCACATGCCTATGATGTATTTCCGGAAAAGATATTTGCAGAGCAATTTATTACATTGATATTTATATTATTTGGTGTCACAATTATACTTGCCGGTGTATTCAGAGCAGGAAGATTAATTCAACTCGTTCCGAATACCGTTGTTTTAGGTTTCATGAATGGGATTGCTGTGCTAATTTGGTATGATCAGATTGCAAAACTATTTGGTATACTTGGCAAAAAGATGATTGAAGGCAGTCTCTGGCTTAACTTAACCATTGCTTTAGCAACCATTTGCTTAATATTTTTAATTCCTTACCTCATTAAGAAATCAGGGATCAAAGCGCAATACCACTCCTTTTTTTCGGGACTTTTATTTGCTATATTGATCATGACCATACTTGCCAATCTGATGGGATTAGATGTCCAGAAAGTTGAATTAGGTAATACCATAGAATCATTTAGCGAATACTTTGCCATTATTTCAAGTTATTTTCCCTCTTCACAGATAGTTACACAGCAGAATTTAATTCTGGCTTTACCTTATGCCCTTGAGTTAACGATGCTATGTTATCTCGACAGCTTGCTTACAGCATTGGTAGTCGACAAGATGACAGGAGAGAAGACTAATCAAAACAAAGAATTGATGGCTCAGGGTCTGGCCAATGGAATCAGCGGAATTCTACAGGGTATACCTGGTGCACAAGCCACCATTCGTTCAGTGCTGCTCATCAAAGAGAATGCGCAGACAAGATTGGCTGGTATCATGCTTGGTATATTTGTTCTGATCAGTTTGGTGTTCTTTAAAGATTTCATTACTCTAATTCCAGCAGCTGTATTCGCCGGAGTGCTTGTGAAAGCAGGTTGGGATGTTTGTGACAGAGATTATGTTGAGGCTTATTTTAAGAATAATTGGATAAAATCAATTAACAGAAATTTTCAGGTTTTAATAATTGTATACACAACAATCATAACTGTTGTAGTTGACCTGAATGTCGCAGTGATCACTGGTACCATACTTTATTATATAGGAGTAAAACTTTTCAAGAAATACGACTTAAAAGATGTGGAAGATCAATATGAAGAAAACATAGATTAATATATATAAAACATTATGATAGAAAAATTAAAGGCAGGCAATGAGGCCTGGATAGAAAAAATTAATGCAGAAGATCCAACTTTTTTTTCCAAAATGGCTGTTGGGCAATCACCTGAAATCTTGTGGATAGGTTGTTCGGATAGCCGAGCTCCTGCGAATGAAATCACTGGTACACAGGCGGGCGAAATATTTGTACATAGAAATATTGCCAACATGGTAGTCCATTCAGATATGAATTTACTAAGTGTGCTCGATTATGCAGTGAATGCACTATTGGTTAAACACGTTATTGTATGTGGGCATTACGAATGTGGGGGAGTCAAAGCAGCTATGGGTGGACGTCAGCATGGACTGGTAGACAATTGGATCCGACATATTAAGGATGTCTACAGATTGTATGAAGATGAACTCGAAGCTATTGAGGACAAACAGGAAAGGTTTGACAAGTTTGTAGAATTTAACGTTTATGAACAAGTATTTGATCTATCTAAGACTTCAATTATTCAAAATGCATGGGAGGAAAGAAAAAGCCCTACTATACACGGCTGGGTATTCGATGTCAGAACAGGCAAGATAAAAGATCTTGGAATATCCTTCGACAGCAATACAGAAATCCCGAAGTTATACAAGATTGACAGCGAAACTGTATTATTCTAATCTCATAAATTGAAATTTGTCACCATCAAACAAGCCCTTGTCACTTAGTTTTAAACTTGGGATGACAAGTAATGCCATGAATGATAGACTCATGTAAGGTGCACGAAGAGTCGAACCCATAATAACTTTACAATATTGGTCAAGATCTGTATATTTATTAGTCACTTCCCATGCATCTTGGTCACTCATCAATCCTGCAACAGCTAATGGCAATGTTTTAATTTCATTGCCATTAGCAGCAGAGAGTGCTCCTTTATGATGTATTACTTCATTGATAGCATTTAGAATGTCCATATCATTTGTGCCGGTAGCAATAATATTATGGCTGTCATGTGCTACAGAGGATGCCATAGCCCCTCGTTTTAATCCAAAATTTTTAATAAAGCTTATCGCTGGTTTTGTTTGATTGTAACGATTGACCACCACTAATTTCAATATGTCATTTTCAACATTGCAGTGTTTGCCTTCTATGATTAATTTATTAGTAATTAACTGCCCATCGAGACATTCTATTACATTTTCGCTTTCATTAATGTTATATTTAATGGATTCAAGATTTATAGGATCAATATTAAATTGATTAATTTCAGCGATGGCGATTCTTGGGATCAAGGATTGACCATCTTGAGCCACTAACTGTCCTTTAATATATGTGGCAATCGTTTTAAATTCTTGAAGGT
>ERZ724523.915-NODE-915-length-17379-cov-8.372951_pt1 | contig 17379 bp, 16 predicted proteins | sample MGYA00376056_ERZ724523 | MGnify/ENA primary metagenome ERZ724523 (study PRJEB28724, sample SAMN07190888) | wastewater metagenome | isolation source: influent of sewage treatment plant in Hong Hong | place: USA: Christiansburg, Virginia | collected 2016-03-01 ... | reverse complement strand
CAAGCCGGCCACGGTTGCATCGGTTGCTCGGAAGAGGGCTTCTGGGACAAGGGCAGCTTCTACGACCGGGTCACCGACATCAAGCAGTTCGGCGTCGAGAGCAATGCCGACAAGGTGGGCGGCACGGCGGCCGGCGTGGTGGGCGCGGCAGTCGCGGCCCACGCAGCGGTGACGGCGCTGGCGCGGGCCCGTGCCAAGCCGGGTGAAGATCAGAATTCGGGAGAAAAATAATGAGTGTGCTTGAAACCCAGGGCTTCAAGCTCGACAACTCGGGCAAGCGCGTGGTGGTCGATCCGGTGTGTCGCATCGAAGGTCATTTGCGCGTCGAGGTGAATATCGACAGCAACAATGTGATCCGCAACGCGGTATCCACCGGCACCATGTGGCGCGGGCTGGAAGTGATCCTCAAGGGCCGTGACCCGCGTGACGCATGGGCCTTTACCGAGCGCATCTGCGGCGTGTGCACGGGCACCCACGCGCTGACTTCGGTGCGTGCGGTGGAGGACGCGCTCGGCATCCAGATCCCCGACAACGCCAACATCATCCGCAACCTGATGCAGCTGGCACTGCAGATCCACGACCATCTGGTGCACTTCTACCATCTGCACGCGCTCGACTGGGTGGATGTGGTGTCGGCGCTGAAGGCCGACCCGAAGCGCACCTCGGAGCTCGCCCAGAGCATTTCAGCTTGGCCGCTGTCGTCGCCGGGCTACTTCCGCGACGTGCAGAACCGTCTCAAGAAGTTCGTCGAATCCGGCCAGCTCGGCCCCTTCATGAACGGCTACTGGGGCAATCCGGCCTACAAGCTGCCGCCCGAAGCCAACCTGATGGCGGTTACCCACTACCTGGAAGCCCTCGACTTCCAGAAGGAGATCGTCAAGATCCACACCATCTTCGGCGGCAAGAACCCGCACCCGAACTGGCTGGTGGGCGGCGTGCCCTGCGCCATCAACATGGAAGGCGCCGGTGCGGTGGGGGCGATCAACATGGAGCGGCTGAACCTGGTCAGCTCCATCATCGACCGCTGCATCGAGTTCATCGACATGGTCTATGTGCCCGACCTGCAGGCGATTGCCAGCTTCTACAAGAGCTGGACTTACGGCGGCGGGCTGTCGAGCCAGTGCGTGATGTCCTACGGTGACATTCCCGACAAGGCCAACGACTACTCGGCCGGCAACCTGCTGCTGCCCCGCGGCGCCATCATCGGCGGCGATCTGAGCAAGATCCACGAAGTGGACCTGCGCGACCCGGAGCAGGTGCAGGAGCACGTCGCTCACAGCTGGTACAAATACCCCGACGAATCCAAGGGCCTGCACCCGTGGGATGGCGTCACCGAACCCAACTTCGAGTTGGGCAAGGACACCAAGGGTACCAAGACGCGCATCGAGAACATTGATGAAGGCGGCAAGTATTCATGGATCAAGGCCCCGCGCTGGCGCGGTCACGCCATGGAAGTCGGGCCACTGGCCCGTTACATCATCGGCTACGCGCAGAACAAGCCTGAGTTCAAGGAGCCGGTGGACAAGCTGCTGCACGACCTGGGCCTGCCGCTGACGGCGATCTTCTCGACCCTTGGCCGCACCGCCGCGCGGGGCCTGGAGGCATCCTGGGCGGCGCACAAGTCGCGCTACTTCTTCGACAAGCTGATGGCCAACCTCAAGGCCGGCGACCTGAACACCGCCAACATCGAGAAGTGGGATCCGGGTACCTGGCCGAAGGAGGCCAAGGGCGTCGGCTTCACCGAGGCGCCGCGCGGTGCGCTGGGCCACTGGATTCGCATCAAGGACACCCGCATCGACAATTATCAGGCGGTCGTGCCCACCACCTGGAACGGCGGCCCGCGCGACTCAAAGGGCCAGATCGGGGCCTTCGAGGCTTCGTTGATGGATACCCCGGTGGCGAAAGCCGACGAACCGCTGGAAATCCTGCGGACCCTGCATTCCTTCGACCCGTGCATGGCGTGCTCCACCCACGTCATGTCGCCGGACGGGCAGGAAATGGCGTCGATCAAGGTTCGTTAGGGAGAAAATGATGACCCCCACGCTCACGCTGTTCGCTGCCCCCCAAGGGGGCGCCGCCTCCCTCGGGGCGGCCCTTCGGGAGGCTTGATCATGCTTTCACAACAAGACATGCTGGAGGCCGAAAGGCACGGCCGGCAAGTACGTTCGATTTACGTGTATGAAGCCCCGGTGCGCCTGTGGCACTGGATCAATGCGCTGGCGGTGGTGGTGCTGGCGGTCAGCGGCTATTTCATCGGCAAGCCGCTGCCGACCATGCCGGGCGAGGCCTCCGACAACTTTCTGATGGGCTACATCCGCTTTGCCCACTTTGCCGCCGCTTACCTCTTCGCGGTGGGGCTGCTCGGGCGGGTTTACTGGGCCTTTGTCGGCAACCACCACGCCCGGCAGATTTTCAGGCTGCCGATCACCAATGCGCACTGGTGGAGCGAGGTGTTCTTCGAGTTGCGCTGGTATCTGTTCCTCGAGAAGCAGCCGAAGAAGTACGTCGGCCACAACCCGATGGCTCAGTTGATGATGTTCTTCTTCTTTACGATCCTGGCCATCGGCATGTTGTGCACGGGCTTCGCGCTGTACAGCGAAGGCCTGGGTCTGGGCTCGTGGGCAGATACGCTGTTTGGCTGGGTGTTGCCGCTGCTGGGCGGCTCAATGCAGGTGCACAGCCTGCACCGACTGGGCATGTGGATCATGATGAGTTTCGTCGTGGTGCACGTGTATGCCGCCATCCGCGAAGACATCATGAGTCGCCAGAGCCTCATCTCGACGATGATCTCGGGCTGGCGGATGTTCAAGGATTGAGGGCGCGTGCATGACGGCCCGACCAAAACTCAGTGGACCATCGAAACCAGATAGATGAAGCCCGAGGTGACGGCGGTGAGCAGGACGACCACTGCGCTGCCCGCCGCAAGAATCGGCGTGTAGCTGACAATGGCGAAGTGCTTGCCGCAGTGCTTGCAGCGGAAGTATTCGGTGAAGTTGATGCCGGCAAAGCGGTGCGGATGCATGCGCGACAGTCGCACATCGGTGCTCTTGCAGTGTATGCAGTGGGGGCTGGTGCTCAGGGCCAGCGTGAAGCGGCGGGCAGGTCGGCGTGACGAGCCTTCCCGGCCAGTGGCTGACGTGGTCGGGTCGCCGGCTGCCCGCGTCCTGACGGAGGGCATTTCGCTGTCCGGTGCGCTGCTCTTGATCCGGGCCAGCTCCCGGTTTACCTGGGTACGCCGGAGCAGGAAGAAGGCCAGACCACCGGTGATGAAGGCCACAAAGGCTACTGCGCCCATGGTGACGTAGGGGCCGATGATGTCCCAGTAGGCACGCCCCCCTTGCAGTGCTCCGGATATCGATGCAGTGGCCGGTTCTGCTCCGCCCTTGGCGGCGTTGCCCTGGCCCTTGAGTTCCTTCAGCTTCTCCTGGCCGTGCCAGGCTGCGTCGGCGGGTGTCATGCCTGCCCGGAAGAGGATGATGGCGTTGTCAAAGGCGAAGCCGGCTTCCCACCAGGCCAGCCGGTCTCTGGGCGTGAGTCCTTCGCGTTTCCATTGGGCCGGGTCCGAGTGGTCGAGGTCGGCCATCATGGTCCGGCTGCTCTTGGTCGAGTCCAGCCACTCCCGCGCTTCGTCTGCGTCGAAGCCCTTGTCCGACCAGGTTCGGGCAACGAGAGGGGTGAAGCCAGCATGCTTCCAGTTTGTCGCGTCGTGAGGCGTGAAGGCATAGGCCTGCCACTCCCGCGCCTCCACGGGCGTCATTCCCGTGTCTTCCCAGCGGGTGATCTTCTGGACGGGCAGAAGGAGTTCGTCCTTTGCCTTGCTGTCCTTTTCTGCCGTCGCGGCGCTCTGCGGCGCTGCCGCGGTGGCTGCTTCCGTAGGCGTTTGGGCCGAGGCTGGGGACGCCGCGAGGGCAAGGGCGGAGAGGGCGGCTAAAAGGACTTTCATGGGAACAGGACAATAAATCACCAGACTCTCAAACGTACCGGGAAATCGTCTCTCAATGCGACAAAAGTCATAGGGTTTAATGCCTTTGATTTTCTTTGAAAATGCTTTCATCAGGCGATTGTATGTGTTTGGAATGTTGTCCGCAGCTTGGCTGCGTCCATTTCGGAAAAGGTGTTCAGACCAGGGGTGGTGTCCGGATGATGTGAAACCATTTCCATGGGATGGTGTGCTGGGTGAGAGTCTGGCTTGCGGTTGTTGGTGAAAGTGGATGTATTGTTTTCACCTTCGCGGTGGGGTGGCGCGACGGTTACAGGTAAATCCGCTTCTGTGCGCCTTTTGAGTCAGCCGGCACGGAACTTGATTGTGTAAGGGGTCCCGTTACACAAATTCTATCCATGTCTTCTTTGCCCCGCATTCTTGTTCTGGGTATCGGCAACATCCTGTGGGCCGATGAAGGTTTTGGCGTGCGCTGCGCTGAGGCCCTGGCCGAGCACTACGTGATGCCCGATCACGTGACGGTGATGGATGGTGGTACCCAGGGACTCTACCTGCTGCCCTACGTAGAGGAGGCAAAGCGCCTGCTGGTCTTCGATGCCGTCGATTACGGGGACCCGCCGGGCACCCTGCACATTGTTGTCGGCGACGAAGTGCCGCGCTTCATGGGCGCCAAGAAAATGAGCCTGCACCAGACCGGTTTCCAGGAAGTGCTGGCCTCCGCCGAGCTGCTGGGGCGCCTGCCGGACGAGCTGGTGCTGATCGGTTGCCAGCCGGTCGAGCTGGAGGATTTTGGCGGAAGCCTGCGCGATGCCGTCAAGGCCCAGATCGCCCCGGCCATCGACGTGGCCTGCGAATGGCTGACCCGCTGGGGCGCGCCGCCGGTGCGCTGGGAGGGCGCGGGGCGGCAGCTCAATGTGGACAGCCTGTTGATGTCCGCCTACGAAGCCGGCCGGCCGAGCGCACGGGCGGCCTGTCGCACCGGCGATGCCCGGTTCATGCAGGAGGACTGAACCCGTGTGCCTCGGTGTTCCGTATCGCGTCATGGAATCCACGGCCTGGATCGCCCGCTGTGAAGGGCCGGACGGCGAGCTGCTGATCGATCTTTCCCTGGTCGGTGAACAGCCCGTGGGCACCTGGCTGCTGACCTTTCTCGGTGCCGCGCGGGAAGTCATCGACGCTGCGCGGGCGACGGCCATCAACAACGCACTGGCCGCCCTCGACGCCGCCATGCTTGGCGACACGACGCGCATCGACGTGTTGTTTGCCGACCTGGTGGACCGGGAGCCGACCCTGCCCGATCACCTCAAGGAGCTGCAATGACTCTTCAGTTTGCCCCGCCCCAGTCGTCCCTCGACAAGCTCGATGCAGCCCTCCGGCGCCTCGTCGAGCGGCACGGCTTTGTCCGGGTGGCGGATGCCGCCGCCTTCGAGGCGGGTGAGGGTTTTGTCCTGCTGCTCCTCACCGATGACCCGCAGCGCAGTCCCGAATCCCTGGACGTGGCCGTTGTGCTGCCGGAGGCCTTCAAGGTGCTTGGCCTGCCGGCCCGCTGCTTTGCTGCCGACTCGATGCATAGCCCGGGTCTTGGCAAGCGCTACGGTGTCAATCGCTACCCGGCAGTGGTGGCCCTGCGCGACGGCGCCTACCTGGGCACTTTCAGCGGCATTCTCGACTGGATGCCCTTTGTTACCGAACTTCGCCGTCTCGCCGAAGCGGCGCCCAGCCGCCCGCCGATTTCCATTGCCAGCCAGGATGTCAGGAGCTGCTCATGAAACCTTTTCCGATTCCAGTGGTGTCCGTCGGCCCGGGTAGCCAGACCGACGAGTCCCCCGATTACCTGGCCATGCCCAGTGGCATGAACACCTTCCAGGCGCCGCGTCTGCCGGAGGCTGCCACGGCTGCCGACATTGGCCGGGCAGTGGAAATCCTCGAAGGCCTGCTGGCGGTGATGCGCGTCCAGCCCATCGATGTGCCCCGGCCGGCGACGGCCGCGCTGGATGGCGAGTCGGCCGGCGTGCGCGAGGTGCTGACCCAGTCCCTCGGTTTTGGCGAAGTTTCCGCCTTCACCCTGGCGCCGACCCGCGTGCGGGTGCAGGAAACCGCCTTCGCCGCCCTGTGGCGCGTGCTGGAGGAGGGCGAGGGCGGCGGTATCGTCGCCGATCGCCTGGAAGCCAGTGCCGTGCCGATGGCGCTTTACGCCGCCATGCGTGCCACCAGTCTGCCCGAGCTCGCCGTGCCGGCCCTGCTGCCCAACATGATGAACGGCGAGGCCTTGCTGGCCGAAGTGCAACTGCAGTGCGCTCGCCACCAGCCCGGCAAGCCGGCCCACGTGATCAACCTGACTCTGCTGCCGGTTACCGGCACCGATCTCGACTACCTCTACGGCGCCCTTGGCCACCGGGAGGTGTCGATCCTGTCGCGCGGCTACGGCAACTGCCGGGTCACCAGCACCCGGCTGGCCAACGTGTGGTGGGTGCAGTATTTCAACAGCATGGACACGCTGATTCTCAACACCATCGAGGTGGTGGACATGCCCGAGGTGGTGCTGGCCGCCGCCGAGGATTACGCCGACAGCGTCGAGCGCCTCGGTGAATACATCGCCATGCTGAAGGAGGATTGCTGAGCATGTTTGAAGGCTCCTTCCTCGGCGACGGCAACAAGCTGGCCGATACCGACCGGCTGGAATGCGGCATCTGCTGGAGCGTCTACGACCCGGCGGAAGGTGACCCGCACTGGAACGTGCCGGCCGGTACGCCCTTCGCGCAGTTGCCGGAGCACTGGCGCTGCCCTACCTGCGACGCGCCGCAGCACAAGTTCATGGTGCTCCGGAATGATTGAGCTGGCGGGCGCCGCTGAGCTCGTCGGGCGCATCGAGGCCCATTACCAGGCGGTAGCGCTTGGCCCGATGGCCGACATGCCCCTGTGCAATCCGCGGCTGTCGGTGCGACTGGTGCAGATGGTGGCGTGGGAGGGGGGGTATCTGGGCGTGCTTGTCATGCCCTGGGCGATCAACCTGCTGCGCCTGCCGGGGGCTTCCGCCTGGCCGCAGGCGGCGCCGCTGGCCAAGCAGGTGTTGCGCTTTCCGAGTGGCGACTATGTTTTCGTCCACGGCAACGACGTGGGCTTCGGGCCCTACCAGGTGTGTTCCCTGTTCTCTCCGGCGCTTGAGTTCGATTCGATGGAGGCCGCTTGCACCACCGCGGTCGCCGCGTTGCTGGCCTTGCTGCGTGTGCCAATGGCGGTGCCGGAAGTGCCGCAGGCCGCCGAGCCGGTATCCCGCCGTCGCTGGTTGTTCGGTCGCGGGGATGCCCGCCGCACTGACGGTCATCTGCGGTGAGTACGCCTGGCCGCCTGACTCTCGCCGGTGGCTTGAGCGTTTCGGCCCGCTGGAAGGATGGGGTCCTCGACAACTGGCAGGTGTGTCTTGTCCGTCCGCCAGTGGCGCGGGCGCTGGTTGGCCTGGCGCCGTCCGAGGCGCTGGCGCGGCTACCCCTCTATTTCAGTTTGTGTGGTCAGGCCCAGCGGGAGGCCGGTCGGCTGGCCCTCGAAGCGGCGGGCTACGCCGAGGACGAACCCGTCGCGTCGTGGCTGCTGTGGGCGGAATGCCTGCATGAGCACCTGTGGCGTCTGCTTCTCGACTGGCCGCAAACCTTTGGCGAGCCGCCGCAGAGCGCCGCTTTTGCGGCCTGGCGGGCGGTGCGGGGGCAGGGGCGCCCGGTGCTGCTGGATGCGACTACCCGCTTGATTGACGACGTATTGCTCGGTCGTTCCGGCGCAGGTCTGGTCGCCCGCGGCCTGATCCGCCTGCAGGCCGAGGACGATTCGGCCCCACTGTGCGCTGGCCTCGAGGTGCGGCTGGCGGCTGTGGTGGCAGCGGCGCAGGCGCTGGCGGCCGATGCGGCCTACCCCCACGGCGAGACGGGCGAGCCGGCGCAGGGGTGCGGTGAAGCGTGGATCCATACGGCGCGCGGTGCCCTCCACCACGGCGTGCAACTCCTCCGCGGAAGCGTCGCCGGCTGGCAGGTGGAGGCGCCGACCGATCGCAATTTTCTCGACGAAAAGGGTATCGTGAGGCGATTGCCGGCGAGCCTGGGTTCCCCCGCGCTGGCGCGTCGTGCAGTGGAGCGGGCCATATTGGTGCTCGATCCCTGCGTGCCGTTTTCGGTGGAGATTTCGAATGCATGAAATGTCGCTGGCGGAAGGTATCCGCCAGATCGTCGAGGATGCCGGGCGCAGCCAGGGCTTTCGCAAGGTGAAGATCGTCGTGCTGGAAATCGGCGAGCTGTCGTCGGTGGAGCCCGAGAGCCTGCGCTTTTGCTTCGACGTGGTGATGAAGGACAGCATCGCCGATGGCGCGCTGCTGCAGATCGACCCGGTGCCCGGCAGCGGCTGGTGCATGCAGTGCGCCGAAACCGTGCCGATAAGTGCCCTGTACGATCCTTGCCCGAAGTGCGGCAGCTACCAGGTGCAGGCCACCGGTGGCACCGAGATGCGGGTCAAGGAACTGGAAATCGAATGAAGGTGGTTTGAATGTGCAATGTGTGCGGTTGCGGAACCGGTGAAACCCGCATCGACGGCGAGGCTGTCGATCACGAACACGAACACGAACACGAACACGAACACGAACACGAACACGAACACGTGCTTGCGGACGGCACGGTGCATCGGCATAGCCACGGCCCGGCCGGCCAAAAGTGGGCGCCGGTGGCGGCAGGCCATGCGCACAGCCACGGGCCCGAGGGCGAGCACGTGCATGAAGACATGGACGGCAGCCTCCACTACGGCCACGGCCCGGCCGGTGCCCACGCACCGGGCATGAGCCAGGCCCAGATGGTGAAGATCGAGCAGAACATCCTCGCCAAGAACGACGGCTTTGCCGAGCGCAACCGCAACTGGCTGGCCGAGCGGGGCATCCTGGCCCTCAACCTGGTGTCGAGCCCCGGTTCCGGCAAGACGACGCTGCTGGTGCGCACCATCGAAGCGCTGAAAAGCCGGGTGCCCGTTGCCGTTGTCGAGGGCGACCAGCAGACCAGCTTCGACGCCGAGCGCATCCGTGCCACCGGCGCCCCGGCCCTGCAGATCAACACCGGCAAGGGCTGTCACCTCGACGCCCACATGGTCGGCCGGGCGCTGGAAAAGCTGGCTCCGTCCGACAACAGCGTGCTGCTCATCGAAAACGTCGGCAACCTGGTGTGCCCGGCCGCCTTCGACCTGGGCGAAGCCGCCAAGGTGGTGGTGCTGTCGGTCACCGAGGGCGAGGACAAGCCCCTCAAGTACCCCGACATGTTTGCTGCCGCCAGCCTGATGCTGGTGAACAAGATCGACCTGCTGCCCTACCTGAACTTTCCCGTGGATAAAGCCATCGAGTACGCCTTGCGGGTCAATCCGCAGCTCCAGGTGATCCAGGTTTCCGCCACCACAGGTGCCGGCTTCGACGCATGGCTGGGCTGGATCGACGCCCGGCTGGCCGAGGCCGTGGCCGCCAGGCCCCGGTGATGCGCCCATGCTGATGATCGTTGATCCGACCCGCGTGGCCCGCCGCCTGCGTGTGCGCGGCGTGGTGCAGGGCGTGGGCTTCCGGCCCTTCATCTACCGTTTCGCCAACAGCCTCGGGCTGGTGGGCTGGGTGCGCAATGACGGGGGCGGGGTAGAGATCGAGATCCAGGGCAGTGAGCCGATCCTCGATGCTTTCACCCAGTGCCTCGCCAGCGAGGCGCCGCCCCTGGCACGAGTGGATTCCATCGAGCCGGAAGTGATTCCGCCCGACCACTCGCGCAGGGGCTTCGAGATCCTGCCGAGCGTGGAGGGGATTGTCGCCACCGCCATCGGGCCGGACGTGGGCGTGTGTCCGTCGTGCCTGTCCGAACTTTTCGACCCGCAGGACCGGCGCTGGCGCTACCCCTTCATCAACTGCACCCACTGCGGCCCGCGCTACACCATCACCCGCAGCCTGCCCTACGACCGCGCCCGCACCAGCATGGCGGCCTTTACCCAGTGCCCCAGCTGCGATGCCGAATACCGCCACCCGGGCGACCGGCGCTTCCATGCCGAGCCGAATGCCTGCCCGGAATGCGGGCCGCAACTGAGCCTCCACGAGCCCCACGGCGTGCCGGCCCTGGCCCGCGACGCGGTGGCCGAAACCCTGCGCCGCCTGCAACTGGGCGAAGTGGTCGCCATCAAGGGCCTCGGTGGTTTTCACCTGGCCTGCGACGCCACCAATGGCGATGCGGTGCTGCGTCTGCGTGTGCGCAAGCGCCGTCCCCACAAGCCGCTGGCGCTGATGTTTGCCAACGTGGCCAGCGTGGCCCACTGGGCCAAGGTGTCGGCTGCCGAAGCGGCCACCCTCGAAAGCCCCGAGCGGCCCATCGTGCTGCTCGAAAAGCTGCCCCACTTTGACGACACCCTGCCGGGCGTCGCCCCGGGCCTCGACGAAGTCGGCGTGATGCTGCCCTACACGCCGCTCCATTACCTGCTCTTCCACGAAGCCGCCGGCCGTCCGGCGGGCACTGCCTGGCTCGATCAGGTCCAGCCCGCCATTTTCGTCATGACCAGCGCCAACCCCCACGGGGAGCCGCTGGTGCAGGGCAACGATGAAGCCTTCGAGCGCCTGGCCGAGATTGCTGACGTGCTCCTGATGCACAACCGCGACATCGTCGTGCGTTGCGACGACTCGGTGCTGCGTGTGCGCCCCGACCTGCCGTCGGGGCCGGGGGATGCGGCCGGTGCGGGCGTGCAGTTCCAGCGCCGCGCGCGGGGCTTTACGCCCCTGTCGATGCCGCTGCCGGCCGACGGCCCGGCGGTGCTGGCCTTTGGCGCCCACTTCAAGGCGACCCTGTGCCTGACCCGCGAGAAAGAGGCTTTCCTGTCCCAGCACATTGGTGGCCTCGACAACCCGGCGGCGTGCACGGCCCTCGACGAAGCGGCCGAGCATCTGCAAAACATCCTGTCCGTGCGTCCGGCGGCCGTGGCACACGATGCCCACCCGGATTACTACTCCACCCGCGCCGCCTTCGCGCTGGCCGAAAAGCTCGACGTGCCGCTGATTGCCGTCCAGCACCATCACGCCCACATCGCCGCCGTGTGCGCCGAACACTGCCTTGACGGGCCGGTGCTCGGCCTGGCTGCGGACGGCGTTGGCCTGGGTACCGACGGCATGCCGTGGGGCGGCGAGCTGATGGTTGTCGATGGCGCCGAGTTCCGGCGTGTCGGTCACCTCAGCCCCTTGCCCCTGCCGGGTGGCGACCGGGCTGCCCGTGAGCCCTGGCGCATGGCCTGCGGCGTGCTCCACGCCCTTGGCCGTGGTGACGAAGCCATCGAACGCTTCGCCGCCCAGCCCAATGTCGAACAGGTGCTCGGCATGCTGGTGCGTGGCACGCGCTGTCCGCCCACCACCAGCCTCGGGCGCTGGTTCGACGCCGCCACCGGCCTGCTCGGCGTGTGCGAGACCATGACTTTTGAAGGTCAGGCCGGGATGGTTCTCGAAACCCTGGCGCGGCGCTTTGGCGAGAGCCTGCCGCTGCCCGGCGGTTTCCACATCGACAGCCGTCCGCCGAACGACCTGTCGGTGCTCAACCTGTATCCGCTGCTCAACCAGCTGATCGACGAGGACGATGCTGCCCGCGGCGCCGCTCACTTCCACGCCACGTTGATCGACGGACTGGTGCAGTGGATCGGCGATGCCGCCCACGCCACCGGCCTGCGCCGTGTGGCCTTGTCGGGCGGCTGCATGCACAACCGGCTCCTCGCGACGGGCCTGCGCAAGCGGCTGGCGGCACGCGGGCTGGCGGTGTTTGAAGCGCAGCACGTGCCGCCCGGTGACGGTGGCCTCGCCCTCGGCCAGGCCTGGGTTGCCCGGGCGCTGCTGGCGCGGGGTGTGCTGTGAGGCGCGCCGGTTTTTTGACGATCTCATTGAAAGACTGAAGCATGTGTCTCGCCATTCCGACCCGCGTGGTCGAACTCCTCCCCGACGGCCAGGCCTTGGTGGACCTGGGCGGCGTGCGCAAGGCGATCTCCCTTGAACTGGTGGATGACGTGGTTCCTGGCGACTACGTGATCGTCCACGTGGGCTACGCCCTCACCAAGCTCGATCAGGAGGAGGCCGAGCGCACTCTCGCGCTGATGGTCGAGGCCGGCATCGACGTTTCCGGCGAGGCCGCCTCCGCATGAAGTATGTGGATGAGTTCCGCGATGGCGAGGTGGCCCGAGGGCTGGCCGAGGCCATCGCCCGCGAGGCCCGGCCCGATCGCCGCTACGCCTTCATGGAGTTCTGCGGTGGCCACACCCACGCCATTTCCCGCTACGGCGTGGCCGACCTGCTGCCGCCCCAGGTGAAGATGATCCACGGCCCCGGCTGCCCGGTGTGCGTGCTGCCCATCGGGCGCATCGACCAGATCATCCGGCTGGCGCTGGAGGAGGGCGTCACCGTGTGCAGTTACGGTGACACCTTGCGCGTGCCGGCTTCCGAAGGCCTGTCGATGCTGCGCGCCCGCGCCCGCGGTGCCGACATCCGCATGATCTACTCTGCCGCCGATGCGCTGGCGCTGGCGCAGAAGGAGCCGGCGCGGCAGGTGGTGTTCTTTGCCATCGGCTTCGAGACCACCACGCCGCCCACCGCGCTGGTGATCCGCCAGGCGGCGCAGCTGGGGCTGAAGAATTTCAGCGTGCTGTGCTGCCACGTGCTGACCCCGTCGGCCATCACCGCCATTCTCGAGTCGCCCGAGGTGCGCGAGCTGGGCACCGTGCCGCTGGACGGTTTCATCGGCCCGGCCCACGTCAGCACCATCATCGGCAGCCGCCCCTACGCCCACTTCGCCGAGGAGTACCGCAAGCCGGTGGTCATCGCCGGTTTCGAGCCGCTGGACGTGATGCAGGCCATCCGCATGCTGGTGCGCCAGGTGAATGAAGGGCGCGCCGAAGTCGAGAACGAATTCACCCGTGCCGTTACCGAAGACGGCAACCTCAAGGCCCAGGCCCTGGTGTCGGAGGTCATGGAATTGCGTCGCGAGTTTGAATGGCGCGGCCTTGGCGTGGTGCCCTATTCGGCCCTGCGCATCCGCGACCGTTATGCAGCCTTCGATGCCGAGGCGCGCTTCGGCCTCACATACCAGGGCGTTCCCGACCATAAATCCTGCGAATGCGGGGCCATCCTGCGCGGCGTCAAGCGGCCCCTCGACTGCAAGCTGTTCGGCTCCGTGTGCACGCCGGAAACACCCATGGGCTCGTGCATGGTGTCGTCCGAAGGAGCGTGCGCCGCGCACTACACCTATGGTCGTTTTCGCGATATTCCGGTTGTTGCTGCGTGATGGAGCAAGGCTGGGCGGGGTTTGTGCCGAAAGGGTGCAGGGGCCGTATGCAAGCCCCTGCCCTGATTGAGGTATTTGCTGGGAGAGGGGTAAATCTTGTCTTTTCGCGGCCGATAAGCCGCGACACGGTCCGTTTCGAGGCCGGGTAAGGAGACAAGAAGTGAATCTGTTCAAGAAACTGCGGGGCGCCTCCGCCCCGGGCGTTGTGACCCTCCAGTGCCGCGCATCGGAAGTGGGCCAGACCCTCGCCTCCGCCTCGATCAGCCCGACCTTCGTCAGTGGCTACGTGTCTCCCCACGTGGACATCGAGCCGGTTGCCCGTGCGGTGACGGCGCGCTTTCCCGGCGTGCCGCTGATGCTGTGCTCCACCGCCGGCGAACTGTGCGCGAGCGACGAGAGCCTCTACTGCCGCACCGGCGACAGCTGGGACCGGGTGGTGCTGCAGTGTTTCGACGCCACGCTGATCGCCCGTTCGCAGATCGCCGCGATTCCCCTCGGCAGCGAAGACATGCGCCGCGGCAACAGCGAAGTGTCGGTCAAGGAGCGCGTGGCGCGCATCGCCCGCAACATCCAGTCGGCCCGGGTGGATGTGGACATCGACTACCGGGACACCCTGGCCTACATCATGTTCGACGGCCTGTCGGCCTCTGAATCCTTCTTCATGGAAGCGCTCTACGATTCCGGGCGTTTCCCCTGTCTGTTTGTCGGCGGCTCGGCCGGTGGCAAGTTCGACTTCAAGAACACCTGGATTCACGACGGCACCCGCAAGCTCGAGAATCACGCGCTGATCGCCTTCCTGAAGGTGGCCAAGGGCACCCGCTTCGGCGTGCTGAAGAGCCAGAACTTTGTGCCCGACGGCCCGCACTTTCCGGTCATCGGTGCCTCGCTGGAGCAGCGCTACGTGAGCCAGGTGATTGATGCCGACGGCCGCATCGTGCCCTTTGTGGACGCCCTGTGCGCGCACTTCCGCTGTGCCCCGCGGGAGCTGGAAGGCAAGCTCGCCGATTACTCTTTCGCCATCCAGGTCGGCAAGGAGATTTTCGTGCGTTCGGTGGTGAACGTGAATGTTGCCGCCGGGCGGGTCAATTTCTACTGTGACATTTCCCCGGGTGAAGAACTGCTGCTGGTGCGCCGTACCGGCCTGGTGCACAGCACCGAGCAGGATTTTCGCACCTTCATGGCCGGCAAGCCCGGCGCCCCGGTGGCCGGCATCCTCAACGACTGCATCCTGCGTCGCCTCTACAACGACAAGGAATTGTCCAAGGTTGGCTCGGCCCTGCCGTGCCAGCAGATGGCGGGCTTCTCCACCTTCGGCGAAATCCTCGGCCTCAATCTCAATCAGACGCTGACGGCGGTGTTCTTCTTCCGGGTGCCGGAGGGCACGCCCTTCCGCGATGATTACGTGGACAACTTCGTTGCCCATTACGGCGAGTTCAAGGCCTTTTTCCTGCGTCGCCAGAGCGCCAAGCTGGCCGGGCTGTCGCGAGTCATCGTCAAGCAGATCGGCGATTACCAGAGCGGCTCTTTCGACAGCCAGCTCGATCCGTCCAGCTTCGACGACAACATCGGCCTGGTGGTGTATGGCCTCAACAGCCTTGGCCAGACCCTGAAAGCCGCCAATGATCTGCGCAAGGACACCGGCCACCAGCTGGAATCCTGTGCCGGCGACCTGTACGCCTCGGTCGGCGCCCTGGCCGGTCACATCCAGGAGCAGGAACAAGTGGTGCACGAGGCCGGCGAGACCGTCAGCGGCCTGACCCGGCAGGCGGCCGAAGCCGCCGACAGTGCGCGCAAGCTGGCTCACGCCAGTGGCCGCATCCAGGGCGTGGTGGAAGTCATCCAGCAAATTGCCGACCAGACCAACCTGCTGGCCCTGAATGCCGCCATCGAAGCGGCCCGGGCCGGTGAGGCCGGCCGCGGTTTTGCGGTGGTGGCCGACGAGGTGCGCAAGCTGGCCGAGAAATCCCGCATGAGTGCCGGCGAGATCGGCGCCGACATCTCGACGCTGGCCAGCGAGATCGGCCGGGTGGCCGGCGAGATCGAACGCCAGGCCGGTGATGTCTCCAACCTGTCCAGCATGCTCACCAATATCGAGGCCTTCAGCGGCAAGACTGCCGAGACCGCTGGCCATACCCGTGGCGTCGCCGACACCCTCAAACATCTCACGGAGAACCAGCTCGTCCAGGCTTGAACGGCTCCGGGCTTGCCCCGGCGCTTCCCGTCGGCCGGATGGCGTCCTCGCCGTGTTTCCTCTTTCCATGACGCCAACCGACCCATGAAAAAAGCCTACGTCCGTCCCCTCGACCTGCGTCACGGAACGGTGGATCTCTCCCACGGCGGCGGTGGCCGTGCCATGGTCCAGTTGATCGGCGAGATCTTTGGCCGCGCCTTCGACAACGAATGGCTGCGCCGCGGCGACGACGGCGCCGTGCTGCCGGCCCCCCGCCCGGGCGAACGTCTGGTGGTGGCCACCGATGCCCACGTGGTGTCGCCGCTGTTCTTTCCGGGGGGCGACATCGGCTGCCTGTGCGTGCATGGCACCCTCAACGACGTGGCGGTGATGGGCGCCCGGCCGCTCTACCTGGCGGCCAGCTTCATCCTCGAAGAAGGCTTTCCGCTGGCCGATCTGCAGCGCATCGTCGCCAGCATGGCGGCGGCAGCGAAGGAGGCCGGCGTGCCGGTGGTTACCGGCGACACCAAGGTGGTGGAGAAGGGCAAGGGCGACGGCATCTTCATCACCACCACCGGCATTGGCGCGCTGCCCGCCGGGCGCGAACTATCGGGCGCCAACGCCCGCCCCGGCGACGCCGTGGTCGTCTCCGGCACCCTCGGCGATCACGGCATGGCCATCATGGCCCAGCGCGAAAACCTGGCCTTCGAATCGGAAATCCGCTCCGACACCGCCGCGCTGCACGGCCTCATCGCCGATCTGCTGGCCGCCGTGCCGCAAACCCGCGTGCTGCGCGACCCGACCCGCGGCGGGCTGGCGGCAACGCTCAACGAAATCGCCCAGCAGTCCGGCGTCGGCATCGTCCTCGACGAAGCAGCGATTCCCGTTGACCTGCAAGTTGCTGCTGCCTGCGAGTTCCTCGGCCTCGACCCGCTCAACATCGCCAACGAAGGCAAGCTCATCGCCATCTGCTCGGCAGAGCAGGCCGACGCGCTGCTGGCCGCGCTGCGTGCCCATCCGCTGGGCACCCGTGCCGCGCGCATCGGCGAAGTCACCGTTGATGCGCAGCACTTCGTGCAGATGAAAACCGCCTTTGGCGGCCGCCGCATGGTGGACTGGCTGGCCGGCGAACAGCTGCCGCGCATTTGCTGATGCGCATCCTGCTGCTCACCCACAGCTTCAACAGCCTCACCCAGCGCCTTTTTGAAGAACTTTCGGTACGCGGGCACGCGCTGTCGGTGGAGTTCGACATTGCCGATTCGGTGACCGCAGAGGCCGTCGCGCTGTTCCAGCCCGATGTGGTGCTGGCGCCCTTTCTCAAGCGGGCGATCCCCGAATCCGTGTGGTCGCGGCACGTGTGCCTGATCGTGCACCCCGGCATCGTTGGCGACCGCGGTCCGTCGGCCCTCGATTGGGCAATCCAGCGTGGTGCGGCGGAGTGGGGCGTCACCGTGCTGCAGGCGGAGGCCGAGATGGACGCCGGCCCGGTGTGGGCGAGCGCCACCTTTCCGATGCGTGTGGCAACCAAGGCCAGCCTGTACCGCAACGAGGTGACCGAGGCGGCCGTCACCGCGGTGCTGGAAGCGCTGGGTCGCATGGACGACTGGCGGGCCGGACGCTGGCAGCCCGTGCGCCCGTCGGCTGATGATCCGGCGGTGCGTGGCCGCCTGCAGCCGACCCTGCGCCAGGCCGACCGGGCCATCGACTGGGCGCGTGACGACACCGCCGCCATCCTTGCCCGCCTGCGCGCCGCCGATGGATTTCCCGGCGTGGCGGATGCGCTGTTCGGCGTGCCCTGCCACCTGTTCGACGCCCATCCCGCTCCGGCCGAAGCGGGTGCGCAGCCGGGCGAACTGATCGCCCGCCGCGACGGTGCCGTGCTGCGCGCCACGCGTGACGGCGCGATCTGGATTGGTCACGTCAAGCGCGGCGACCTCGTCATGGTTGTCTCCGGTGCTCGTACTCGCACT
>ERZ724523.906-NODE-906-length-17458-cov-4.679193_pt1 | contig 17458 bp, 16 predicted proteins | sample MGYA00376056_ERZ724523 | MGnify/ENA primary metagenome ERZ724523 (study PRJEB28724, sample SAMN07190888) | wastewater metagenome | isolation source: influent of sewage treatment plant in Hong Hong | place: USA: Christiansburg, Virginia | collected 2016-03-01 ... | reverse complement strand
GTCGGCATGCGCAGTATGCCGGGCAACCCCTATGATGGTCACACATTGCCGGAGGCCATCGAGCAGGTGAGCATTCTCACCGCGCAGAAACCGAAGGCAGTGTATGTCGACAAGGGCTATCGGGGTGTCAGTGTCGATGGCGTGACAATCTGGCGCAGCGGCCAGAAGCGCGGCGTCACCCCGTCCATCCGGAAAGCCATTCATCGACGCAGTGCCGTTGAACCGGCGATCGGTCACATGAAAAACGATGGCAAGCTGCGTCGGAATTGGCTCAAGGGCAGCCTCGGGGATGCCTTGAATGCGGTGCTTTGCGGCGCTGGCCACAATCTACGAATGATCCTGAGAGCCATCCGGCTTTTTTGCGTCTGGATGCTTTGCTTCTCAATGGCCGACAACGAACGTTGTCCGTCACAACATGCCGAATTCCGCGGCATGGCCACGCCTTGAAATGCGTTATTCAGGACTGACTACTAAGTTGCCAGTGGCACTTATTACGGGGGGCACCTTAAGGAAGCTGGTATTGTTCGGACACGATGTTCGTTTGGTGGCCCCGCAGTTTGTGAAGCCATCCGTCGGTTTCGCTTCTGTGCCGGAAAAAACTCTCGGTCTCTGACTCCGGAGTCCGTCAGTTGTCTAGAAAAAACGTCGTTTCCTCGAGCGGTGCCCTGGGAGTTCTGGCCGCATTGGCTGGCATGGATGAATCCTCAAGACCGAAAGAGATGGCAAACATCAACTTGTGCGCCTCGGGAATACCCAACATCCTCTTGATCGGCTCCACGTACAGACCGACAGCGCCCTGAGGACAACTGCCCACACCATGGGCAGTCATGGCCAACATAAGGGTCTGGGCATAAATTCCGAGGTCGGCGGCTTCGCGAGCCCCTGCCCATTCAGGAAGACAAAGGAAAGCCACATGGGGGGCACCAAAAAAATTGAAATTGCGCATCAGTGCTTGCTGCCGGCCCTCCTTGTCGCATCGATCTATATTCATCGCCTGATACAAGCGTGTAGCTGAGTCGAATTTTCTGGTCAGCGGAGCACCCGGGGGGTATTTATCAAAATTATCCGAAAAATCCTGTGTTCTTTCTCCATCATGAACAGACTTAATTAAAGCTTTGCGAGTCCTTCTCAGGATATCTCCACTTATGACATATACAAGCCATGGTTGGGTATTACAGTTCGACGGAGCCAAACAGGCGAGGGAAAATATCGCCTGAAGCTGATTGACAGGTAACCGGGTTGCCAGAAAGCCGCGAACTGAGCGCCGGCGTTGCACGATATCTGCAAAAACATTGCATGCCGCATTTTGTGGAGATTTTTCCAAATCACACTCAGGAGCGCTTATATTTTTGCTATTCATACTGGCTGTATTGCCTTGTTACTTCGAGACAAACACAAGAGTGACAGTAAGTGGATCATCAAAAATCGGGAATTTTGACGCTTTTCCACATTTCACCCCCGCGGGGCATTTGGTCGAGAACGTTTGATTAAATTTCAATAGACACAACTACCCGGAAAATACGGAATCCTTAACCCTGCGACCAAGGGGGCTCAATTGAAAGTAGCCACGAAACTCATCCCGTATTCTCGTATAGGGTAGATCTGACCAATAGCCATGATCCTTTAAATAAGTCGTATGGCGCACTCCGCTGCAGTCGAACTGCTGCAACATGGCATCCGCTGTGCCGTCAAATTCCGTCGGAGGAACTCCCATGAACTGACACAACTCCTTATTAAAGGCGGGCACAACCTTGAGCCACCTTCCATCCAGGAACACAGCCACATAGCCATGGTGCAGAAACACCTCTTTATGTCCCATAAATTCCTTGAGCCGAGCAGATGTGAAATGGTTTGTCACATCGCTAAATCCCAAAGCACAGGGAATTCCTTGGCTTCGTAACAAAGAGGCAAGTAGAACCGCCTTGTCGATACAAAACCCTTTACCTGCAGCCAGGACAGAACTCGCCCGAAAGAATCTGGGCTGAAAGCGAACGGAATACGGATCGTATCTGATGCCATCTCGAACAGCATAGAAAAGTCGAACCGCCTTCTCAACTGGCGTCCGCGCCATGGCAACAGCCGCATCTGCAAATTGCGGCACTCCATGGTCATTGAAGTTAAGGAAGGGGGTATCTTCCAGATAGACTGAGCTGGGCTCAGGAAAGCCGTACGGGGTAAATATCGTGGTTGATCGCATTGCCTTTGCCCAGTCTGTCTAACTTAATAGTTAATTCTATTATTGACCAAGGCCATTGAGCGTACTCACGATCTGGTTCTTGCCGCGATTAACGACCGTCTGACGGACACTCCCAAAACTCGCCGCGTCAAAGCGCGAGACTGACTGCTTGGCCAGGTCTGCCTCTTGAAGAAGCCCCTCGTCTATTGAACGATGCAATCCCGTCCGCATCGCAGCCCGGATGCTAACCAGGGTTTCTTGGTCACAACTGAGCATGTCAGCCGCCAATTTTCGACAGTATGGCAACAACTCGTCAGGCGCCAAGACATCAAGGACCAAGCCCCACGCCTTAGCTGTTTGGGCATCGAGGTAATTGCCTGTAAAACTCAAATAACTGGCTCGCACAGGACCCACCAACATCGCCAAGTACTGAGTCAGCCCCCAGGCGGGAACGACGCCAACCCGGGCGTGGGTATCCGCAAAACAGGCATTTGTCGATGCCACGAGAATATCGCAATTCACAGCAAGCTCGAAACCGCCAGTGACCGTATAACCGTTGATCGCGGCAATCGTAGGCTTCCTGAGTTTCTCAAAAGCCTGCATTACCGGGCAGTCCACACCCATTTCATCTGGCTGGAGCGGCGACGTTTCAAATTCCTTCAAATCCGCCCCTACCGAAAATGCCTTTTCGCCAGAACCAGTCAGGATTATCACCCTTACTTCTGGATCATCATTCAATGATTGAATCGCGATCAACAAGTTGTTGCGGAGCTCCCGGGAAAGTGCATTCAGTTGCTGCGGACGATTCAAAACAACGGTTGCAATACCGCCGACAACTTCGATCAGGAGGCTATTTCCGATTAGTGGATAACGACTCATTTTGTAGAATCCATTCAATAAAATGCCCCTAGGGCAAAGCAAGGTTTTTCCAGACCACATGTGAAGCCCGGCCACATGCCGATTACACAACTTTCACTGGTTATTCGAACATCGTTTCCGGTGCACCACTTCCGATTGTCAGAGGTCAAATATCCAGAACGCCCCCCCCCGACTGCCCCATGATGCAATCATCACAAGGCAGAGGGCAGCCGCGGACATGTCCCCGCGATGTTTTGCATGAGCATGTGACCAGAATTGCGACCCCATGCGACAAAATAATAGTCCGTCGCGTCGGTTATGTCAAGCATTTGCAATCAGGTAGAGGTCGAATCGATAGCCGCGAAGATTGGTTCTGCGGGCGTACGTGACGGTGTGACGACGGCCAAACGTGAACGCCCAAGGCGCTGGAACAAGAAGCATAGGAATACGCTGTGCCACCCGCCAATGCGATGCTTCATTTCGCATTATCCGGGTGCGGTGGAACGAATTCCTGATACCGGAAAATCAATGCATCCAGTAAGCCAGTTACCAGAATTATGGCGCGGACAAATCCGGGGAATTACGCGGTTTCGTCTATATGAAACTCGCTGCACAGGCCAAACACGCCTGCACCCGGATTACTGAGATTGCATAACCCCGGGGTGAATCAAATCCCGATACCGGGCGAAGCTCATTTTTCAGCTAGAAAGCCATTTAGAAAGAGGCGCGAGATTCGATCCACAAACTCCTGTGACTTCATCGGGCCGCCAGGTTTGTACCACACGTCTGTATAGTTCAGCATGCCCAGAAGGAGGAGTGTGTAAGGCGTGTACAGATTGTTTGGTAGATTTGGATTGAGGTGGCTCAGGTAGCGCGAGACACTGTCAATGACGCTTTTCTCCAATGCCTTGATGGACTGTTGCATTGCCACCGGCAGATACTTAACGTCGTTCATGGCTATTAAATTGCGGCGGCGCGCCTGCCCAGATTTTTGAATCCACCGGTCCACGAATCCGGCAAATCTCACTTCCGGGGTTTGCGCACTCGAATCGTTCTCATCTGCCACCGAAATAGCTGTTTCAAGATGCTCCTTCAGCATCATGAATAAGAGATCATCCTTCGTAGGGAAGTAATGATAGAGCATGGATTTCGATGCCCCGCACGCCTTTGCGATGTCCTGCATCTTTGTTCCCGGGTATCCGGATTGTGCGAACAGGTTCGCCGCAGCATCCAAAATACCCCTGATCTTTACATCATAGTCATCAGCTTGTACGCGAGGCATCTGCCTTAATTTCCTAATCAATTAATACCGCACCGACCGTGGATTATACGCTATCGGTCAGCGATTGTAGCGCCGTGCCTAGCAGGCTGCCGGTCAAAACACATGCTGGCTGGATTAGGCACGCAGGCCGACAGAATCCAAGCGAATGAATGTTGAAGCCTAACGGCCTCATCAGTCAAAACGAGGCGGGCGTTTTTCCAGGAATGCAGCGACCGCTTCTTCATGTTGCGGGGTCTTGTGGGCAAGAGCCTGATAGGAAGCAGAAAGCTCCAATAGGGAATCAAGGCGCATATGCTGCCCTTCACGCAATAGTCGCTTGGTCATGCGAAGCGAGGGGCCCGGATTGCACACGATTCTGCTCGCCAGCTTGTTGGCCTCATCTAACAACTTTTCGGCAGGAACAACACGTGAAACGAGTCCGCAGCCCAAAGCTTCCTGAGCGGAAACGCTATCCCCGGTGAACGACATTTCCGCCGCCCGGGACATGCCGACGACACGTGGCAAGAACCAGGCACCGCCATCACCGGGAACGATGCCAACTTTAACGAAAGATTCAGCAAAATAGGCCGCTTCCGATGCTATACGGATATCACACATGCACGCAAGGTCACACCCGGCACCAATGGCCCCTCCATTCACGGCAGCGATGACAGGAACCTCTAGGTTGTATAGGGCCAGCGGCAGACGCTGGATGCCATTGCGATATTCGTCACGGATCTTGATCGGGTCGATGTTCTCGACCGAGTAGCGCTGCATGTCCTTGAGGTTGCCGCCGGCACAGAAGATCGGGCCGGCGCCGGTGAGGATCACAGCACGCACGGTCGGGTCGGCGTCGATACGCGCACAGGCGGCGACAAACTCTTCGACAGCGGTGTTGCCGGTCAGCAAGTTGCGCACTTCTGGTTGATTCATGGTCAGCGTGACGACCGGCCCGTTTTGTTCGTACAGCAGGAAGCTACCCATTTGGAATTCCTCGATTCAGTGTGGATGAGATGGCGAACGGCACAACGCGTGTGTCAGGCAGCGATGCGCGTGCGCACGAAGTCCAGCGCGCGGACATCATCGGCGGCGATGACGTCGCGGCCGAGAACCGCTGACCAGTAGGCCTCGGTGCCGTAGGCCAGGCGCCATTCGTGGATGCGGCGCGTGAACAGTTGCAGGTCATACTCTTCGGTGAAACCCATGGCGCCATGCACGGCGTGGGCAATCGCCGAAACGGCGGCCACGGCTTCGCCGGTGCGCTGCTTGGCAACGGCGGCGGAGAGGGTATCGGGCACGGTACCGCTGGCGCTGAAGCCGATTTGTGCGGCCATGCGCGCGGCGAAGACCTGCTCGGCCATGACGCTGATCTGCTGCTGGATCACTTGCAGCTTGGCGATGGGCTTGCCGAATTGCACGCGGTCGTTGGCATAGCCGACGGTGATTTCAAACATGCGCTCCATCGCACCGGCCAGCAGGGCGGCGCTGACACTGGCGCCGAAGGCGCGCCAGAAGCCGCCGGCCAGACGTGTGGCGGTGGCCGGCAGAGCGGCCCAGCGCAGCGATGCGTCAAGGGTGCCGTTGCCGCCGGCCGGAGTGGCCTCGGCATCAGCGACGGACAGCATGTAGGTGCTGTCGTCGAACTCGGCAACCACCCAGTCGGCGATCAGGCCGAAGGGCACGTGGCTGCACACCACGCTGCCATCGGCCTGGCGTGCGGCACTGCTGGCGATGGTGATGGCGCCATCCGGAGCGGCGTTGCCGGCGGCGGCGAGGACGCCGCGCACGGCCATGGTCTGGGCAAACGGCAGCGGCAGGGCATGACGGCCAGCGACAAAGGCGACCGGGTAGGCATCGCTCAGGCTCAGGCCGGCACCACCTTTGTCTTCGGCCACCAGGGCATCGGCAAAGCCGGACTCGATGAGCGCGGACCAGAGCGCGGCACGCTCGGCAGAAGCGGCGCCGCCTTTTTCGATACGGCGTATATGGGCCGGCGTGCAGCAGTCGCCGAGCAGCTGTTCCATGGCATCAAAAAACATTTCTTGCATGGCCGGGGTCCTTTAACGAAGTCCGAGTCCGCGGGCGATCATGCCGCGCAGGATTTCCCGCGTGCCACCGCGCAGCGAGAAGGAGGGTGAAATTTGCGTGACGTAAGCCAGCATCTTCAGCAGCACCGGCGGCACCGGGCGCTCGGGATGGGCGCCCAGGCTGTCGGCGATCAACAACGGCATCTGCTGCTCGAATTCGGTGCCCAGGTCTTTGACCAGCGCCGCCTCAACCACCGGGCTGGCGCCGCGGGCGAGCTTTTCGGTGACCGAGATCGCCATGGCGCGCAGGACACATAGCTGGATGGTCATGCGCCCGACCAGGGCAATGGCGGCGGCATCATCGGATTTTTCCTGACGCAGGTAGTTGATCCACTCGTCCATCAGCACCAGACTGGAGTAGATGCGTTCGGGACCGCTGCGCTCGAAGGCCAGCTCGGCGGTGACCTGCTCCCAGCCCGAGCCTTCGGCACCGATCAGGGCATCGGCATCCAGCTTGACGTCGTCGAAGAACACTTCACAGAAGTGCGCGTCGCCGGTGATGTCGTAGATCGGCCGCACGGTGACGCCGGGCAATGACAGGTCGACGATGACCTGCGACAACCCCTTGTGCCGGTCGGCCGGTTCACCCGAGGTGCGCACCAGTGCGATCATGTAGTTGGAGCGGTAGGCGTTGGTCGTCCAGATCTTGCGGCCATTCAACGTCCAGCCGGCATCGGTGCGGACCGCGCGGGTGGTGACGCTGGCCAGATCGGAGCCGGAGTTGGGTTCGCTCATACCGATGCAGAAGAAGGCTTCGCCCTTGCAGATCTTCGGCAGATAAAACTGCTTTTGCGTTTCGGTGCCGTACTTGAGCAGCAGCGGGCCGCTCTGCCGGTCGGCGATCCAGTGTGCGGTCACCGGGGCGCCGGCAGAGAGCAGTTCCTCGACCACGACAAAGCGCGTGAACGAGCTGCGTCCGCCGCCGCCGTATTCGGTCGGCAGGGTCAGGCCAAGCCAGCCCTGGGCGCCGAGACGACGGCTGAATTCGGCGTCGTATCCCATCCAGGAACGGACGCGGACATCGGCCGGCACGTCCTTCAGGGCATCGTCAAGAAAAGCCCGTACCGAGGCGCGTAAGGCTTCGTCTTCGGCGGGGATGGAGGTAAGCGCAAGCGATTCGATCATGAGTGCTTCACCATTCAGCAGAAAGTGCCGGATGCCGAAACATCACGACAGTGGATAAAAACCCGATCACGCAACCCGCGGTATCGGGCTGCGCTTCCGTACTACGTGCTATGCGCCACGCCGCAAGGCGTCGCGGAAATCCGGATGTGCCACCGCACAGATGGCCTCGGCGATTTGCGCTGGCGATTTGCCGCGCAGCGGCGCCACGCCGTATTCGGTGACGATGTAGTCGATGGCCGTGGCAGCCAGCGTATGCGGTGTGCCGGCGCAAAGGGCAGGGAGGATGTTGCTGACACTACCGCCCTTGATGGCGGCACGCAGGGCGATGATGCTAAGGCCATCCTTGGCCGCCGCCGCGCCACGGGCAAAATCCGGCAGGCCGCCGGGCGTGGAGATGACGCGGCCAGCCACCTGCTCGGCATTGGCGTTGCCGGCCAGGTCGATCTGCAGCACGCTGTTGATCGCCACCAGGCCGTCGATAGATGCCAGCACGTCGAAGGCGTGGGTGAACGAACAGGGATGGAATTCAATCGCGGCGTTGTGATCGAGGAAGTCGTAGAACGCCTGCGTGCCGGCCGCCATGGTGGTGACGGTCTTGCCGGGCATGATCTTCTTGGTGGCGTTCGTCACCACGCCCTGCTCGATCAGCGGACGCACGGCGTCGGTGATGATGCCGCTGTGGATGCCAAGATCATGCAGGTGACCAAGCTGGCCAAGCACCAGATCGGGCAGCGAACCGATACCTGCCTGCAACACGGCGCCGGACCGGATCAGTCCGGCAACATGGCCGGCAATCGCCCGGTCGGTCTCGTCGGCGGCGGTAGGGGGCACGGCTTGCGGCGGGCCGTCGGCGCGAACGAAGAAGTCCACCTCGTCGGCCGTCAGCAGCGTATCGCCCAGAGTGAACGGCATCTGCGGGTTGATCTCGGCGACGACAATCGGGGCTTGCGCCAGCACGGCGCGCATGTAGTCCACCGACAGGCCGAGCGAAACACGCCCCTGCGCATCGGGCGCCGAGACCTGCAGCAGCAGCAGGTCAACCTTGATCTCGCCACGCGCGAAGAAACCGGGAATCTCCCACAGCGAACAGCGACGCGGCGTCGCGCGGCCAGCATTCATCGGCTCGCGCAAGCCCTTGCCGAGGAAGAAGGCCTGCACCGACAGGTGCTTGGCCGCTTCGACGCCGGCATACGGCGCATCGCCCATGGGCATCAGGCCATACACCGTGGCGCCGGCGAACTCGCTGGCCGCCTCGGCCAGCTCGCGCGCCAGGCGCGGCGGTTCGCCGCAGGCCGATTGCAGCACGATGACCGGTACCGCCGGCAAGGCGCTGCGCAGCTCGCGCAGATGGCCAAGTGCCTGCATGCCGCCGCGGGTGAGGCGCATTACTTCTTGTCTCCGTCGTAGGTGTAGAAGCCCTTGCCGCTCTTCTTGCCCAGCTCGCCACGCTCATACATTTCCTTCAGCGCGCGGTTCGGCTTGGCCGACTCGACACCGGTTTCCTTGTACTCGTCCATGCGCGCCAGGTATGAGACGTCAATGCCGGTGGTATCCAGCAAACGCAGCGGACCCATCGGGTGACCGAGGCCCTTGACCACCGCTAGGTCGATGTCTTCGGCCGTGGCATAGCCCTCTTCGTACAGGCTGACGGCTTCGCGCGTCAGGGCGCGGAAGATGCGGTTGACGATGAAGCCGGGGATTTCCTTGCGCATCACGACCGGTGCCTTGCCGATGGCGCGGCAGAACTCGACAGCGCGCGTTACCACGGCTTCAGAAACTTGCGGATGCACCACGACTTCAACCAGCTCCATCACCAGCGCCGGATTGAAGAAGTGCAGGTTGAACACCTGACCGGGGCGTTGCGTGACTTCGGCCAGACGTGAGCCGCGCATGTTCGAGCTGTTGGTGGTGAGCAGCGTGTCCGGCCCGCAGATGGCGTCGAGCTTCTTGAACAGCTCGGCCTTCGGCTCGAATTGCTCGATGATGGCCTCGATCACCAGCGTGGCGTCCTTGGCGGCATCGGCCACGTCGGTGGTAGTGCGCAGGCGGCCCAACGTGGCGGCCTTGCCTTCGGCGCTCAGCTTGCCTTTGGCGATGCGGCCGTCGAGGTATTCCGCATAAAACGTGTTGGCGGCGTCGAGCGCCTCGGCACGGCTGTCATTGAGGACCACCGGGAAGCCGCGCAAGGCGCACTGCAGGGCGATCTGCCGGCCCATTGCGCCGGCGCCGAATACGGCAACTTTTTCCATGATTGCGATCTCTTTCTAAAGCGGTTGGGAGCAGGTCAGGACTTGGCGCCGAAGGCGGCAACACCGGCCTTGCGCTCCTTCGAGGCGTAACAGAAGTTCGATACTTCCATGTCGAAACGGCAGGCGGCCCAGGCTTCGATGCCATCGTCGATGCAGCGCTTGGCGCCACGCACGGCGGTCTGCATGTTGGCGGCGACCAGCTTGGCCATGTCCAGCGCGGCGTCGAGTTGCTGGCCCTTGGCCACCACCTTGTTGATCACGCCGAGCTTGAGCGCTTCGTCGGCGGGGATAGTCTGCGCGGTGAGGATCAGCTCCTTGGCGCGCGCCGGACCGATCAGCGCAGGCAACTTGCGGCAGCCACCGGCGGCGGGCACCAGGCCCCACTTGACCTCGGGCAGGCCGAAGTTGCTGCCTTCAGCGGCGACGATCATGTCGCAGGAGAGCGCCAGCTCAAAGCCGCCCGCCAGGGTGTGACCGAACACGGCGGCGATGGCCGGCTTTTGCCGACCGTCGAGTTCGCGATACATCGGGAACAACTCGTTGGCGCGGAACACCGCGGCCTCTTCGTCGCTCAGCGTCTGGCGCTCTTTCAGGTCGACGCCTGTGGAGAAGGCGCGCTCGCCGGCGGCCGTCATGACGATCACATCGACGCTGTCGTCCGACTCGAGATCCAGCACGGCGGCACGCAGTTCACGCACCATGGCGAGGTTGATCGAGTTCAGCGCCTCGGGCCGGTTGAGGGTCAGCACCGCGATGCGGTCTGCGCGTTTTTCTACAGAGACTTCACTCATTTCGTGTCCTTTGTTCGGTCTCAGTTTTCGCGCCGGATGATCATCGCCGTGGTCACCCCGCCACCGCCGCAGACGCTGGCGATGCCGAGTTCCTTGCCGGTACGGCGCAGCACATTGTCCAGCGTAATCAGCAGACGCCCGCCGGAGAAGCCGGTGGGATGGCCCAGCGCAATCGCGCCGCCGAACTGGTTGACCTTGCTGCGTTCCCAGTTCAGCACGCGCTCGTTGGCCAGCATCTGCGCAGCGAAGGCTTCGTTGACTTCGATGGCGTCCATGTCGGCGAGGCTCATGGCGGCCTTTTGCAAGGCGCGCGGAATCGCCACACCAGGGCCTTCGCCCATGGTCTGCGGATCGACCGCGGCATCGGTGAACGACACGATGGAGAACAGCGGCTTGAGGCCCAGCGCCTGGGCGTGGCCGCGGGTGGTGAGCACCAGCGCACTGGCGGCATCACCCATGGTGCAGGCATTGCCGGCGGTGACGGTGCCATCCTTCTTGAATACGGCTTTCAGCTTGCCCAGCTTTTCGACCGAGGAATCGCCACGGATCGCTTCGTCGGCGGCGAACAGCACGCCGTCCGGCGCATTGCGTGTCGGTTCGAGACGCACCGGTACGATTTCACTCTCGAAATAGCCGGCGGCCTGCGCGGCAGCAGCCTTGCGGTGTGATTCGACGGAGAACTGATCCTGCTCCTCACGGGTCAGGCCGTATTTGTCGACCAGATTTTCGGCGGTCACGCCCATGCCGAAACCGCACAGCGGATCGATGGTGTCGGACCAGCTGTCGAGCAGGGTCTTGTCGCCTGACTTGAAGCCTTCCCAGCGTGCGCCCTTCAACAGGTAGGGCATGGTGCTCATGGATTCCATGCCACCGACCAGGATCATTTTGGCGTCGCCGGCGGCCAGCTCGCGCGCCGCCAGCATGGCTGTCTTGATGCCGGAGGGACAAGCCATGTTGACCGTGAATACCGGCACCGGCGTCGGCACGCCGCCGCGCACAGCCGCTGTCCGCGACGGATTCGGGCCATTGCCGGCTTGCCGGCAATTGGCGTAGATCACCTGATCGATTTGCTCCCCGGAAATATGGCCGCGCTCAAGCACCGCGCGAATCGCAATCGCGCCGAGGTCATACGCAGCCATGTTTCGCAAGGTACCGCCAAAGCAGCCAATTGGCGTGCGAACAGCGCTGACCGCTACGATATCGTTTTTCATTTTTATCGCCCGTTCAAATCTTGTAGATACGAGCCGCGTTGTCGTGCAATACCTTGTTGGCGACTTTTTCCGACAAACCTAGATCATTTCGGATGGTCTGAATTGCTTCCTGGTGCATCACGGCCGGATAATTGGTTCCCCATATCACCTTGTTTTGGCCACGTGTCTTCATAAAATGAACTAGCGTTGGCTCCAGGTACTTTGGATTGTGGGCATCGATACCTAGATAGACGTTCTCGTGCTTCCATGCGAGCGAGATCATTTCCTCAGTCCACGGCCAACCGGTATGGGCACCGATAATGTTTAGTTCAGGAAAGTCGAGTGCGATGTCATCCAGGTGAATCGGTCGCCCAAATTCGTTAGGCATGTGTTCGGCGGAGTGGCCAACCTGCATCGACACAGGCACACCGAGCTCACAGCATTTCGCATAGAGCGGGTAGAACTGCCGGTGATTAAGCGGAATACCCCAACCATACGGATGGATATAGACCCCCTTGAAACCATATTCCCGAACCGCTTTTTCTACTTGGCGAATACTCTCCATTCCTTTGAGTGGATTGAAGCCAGCCAGGCCGACGATTCGCCCGCCCGATGCCTTAACTGCCTCTAGAACTTCTTCCTCGGTAATGTCCCAGACTAAAGTCTTTCTCTTGTAAGAAAACATACGAATGGCGGGCACCAACGCCTTGTCGCATCCAGCCGCGTCGAGCATCGCGACAAATTCCTCTACAGATTTTCCCTGCACGCGTTCTTCCATCTTCCACCACTTGATCAGACGGAACATCTCAGGGGCGTCGTACCAGTTCTTTTTGATAGCCTCAGGCGTAAACAGATTGCAATGAAAATCGATCGACATAAATTGATCCTAACTATTGAGCATGTATTGAGAAGGTCAGTGGACGCACGTTCAAGCTGAATCGGCGCCGCGCCATACGTAGTCTTTGCACTCGTGCGGGAAGCGCACGAAATAGTCGATTGAAGCCGGGTTGCTCATGGCATCGCGGCTACCCGCCTTTTCGAGCGGCAAACCCATCAGCAGCTTGCGCACCGGCACTTCCATTTTCTTGCCGGTCAGGGTGTAGGGCACGGCATCAATCGCGTAGATCTTGTCGGGCACATGGCGCGGGCTGGCATCGTCACGCAGCTGGACATTGATGCGCCTGCGCAACGCATCGTCCAGTTCGACGCCCGGCTTGAGCACGACGAACAGCGGCATGAAGAAATCGCCACCCGGCAGTTCGCAGCAGATCACCAGGCTGTCGGCGATCTCCGGCACTTTTTCCAGCGCCTGGTACACCTCGGCGGTGCCGATGCGCACGCCATGGCGATTGAGGGTGGAGTCCGAGCGGCCGTAGATGTAGCAGCCGCCACGCGCATTCACCTTGATGAAATCGCCGTGACGCCAGACGCCGGGGAAGACCTCGAAGTAGGCCTCCTGGTAGCGACGCCCACCTTCGTCGTTCCAGAAGAAGATCGGCATCGAGGGGAAGGGCTTGGTCAGTACCAGTTCGCCGACTTCATCAACGACTTCTTTACCGGCGTCGCTCCAGGCTTGCAGGTCGATGCCCAGCGCGCGCGCCTGGATTTCGCCGGCATACACCGGCTCGGTCGGCACGGCAGTGACCAGACAGCTGCAGGTTTCCGTCCCGCCCGATTGCGAACTGAACCAGCAGTCATCGGTGACGTTGTCGTAGAACCACTGGAACAGTTCCGGCCCGACCGGTGAGCCGCCGGTCAGCGTGGCCTTGATCTTGAGATTGAATTTTTCCTTGGGGACCACGCCGTTCTTGCGCATCAGCTGCAGGAAGGAGGCGCTGGCGCCAAAGTAGGTGACGCCGGTGTCCTGCGCCAGTTTCCACAGGCGGTCCTGGTCGGGGAACATCGGGCTGCCGTCGTACAGCACCACGGCGCCGCCGGCCAGCAGGGAGGAGACGACGACGTTCCACATCATCCAGCCGGAGGTGGAATAGAAGAACATCACCGAGGCCGGGTCGAGGCCCATGTGCAGACCGACCAGTTTGTAGTGCTCGACGATGATGCCGACATGACTTTGCGCAATCGCCTTGGGCAGACCGGTCGTGCCGGAAGAGAACAGCACCCACAAAGGATGATCGTGGGCGACGTGTTCAAACACGAACTGCTCGCGCGGCACGTCGGGACCCTGCATCGCTTCGGCCCAGAGGATGCCCGGGCTGACGATGGCATCGCTGCGCTGCGGGTTGAACACCGGCGCGCAGATGACGGTTTCCAGCGTCGGCAGGCGTTCCACCAGCTCCTTGACTTCCGCTTCGCGCGAGAACGACTTGCCGCCGAAGTGGTAGCCGTCACAGACGAACATCAGCTTGGGCTTGATCTGGGCAAAACGGTCGATCACGGTGTTCACGCCGAACTCAGGCGCGGAGGAGGCCCAGATGGCGCCAATAGACGCCGTGGCGAGGAAGGCCACGATGGTTTCCGGCGTATTCGGCATGTACGACACGACGCGGTCGCCGGGCTGTACGCCGAGGGCGCGCAGCTTGGTGGCCAGAACGCGCACGCGGCGACCCAACTCGGGCCAGCTGACCGTTGACAGGGGAATCTGCTCGGAAGCGTAGTACAGCGCCACCTTGTCGGCCGATGCCGTGGCTTCGGCACGCAGCACGTGCTCCGCGTAATTGATGTGCGAGCCTTCAAACCACTTGCAGCCCGGCATCTTGGACGTATCGAGGACGCGCGTGTAACCGGTGGTCGAATGCACCTTGAAGTAATCCCAGATCGACGCCCAGAATTCTTCCAGATTCGCCACCGACCACTGGCGCATCGCCTCGTAGTTTGCGAAGTCATGTCCGCGCGTCTGTTTCAGCCAGCGCATGAACTGCACCATGTTCGACGCTTCCGCGAAAGCTGCGCTGGGCGCCCACAGCAACTTGCCCTCTATCACCGTTTCCATTTCACTTCCTCTCCGAGTTGTCGCGCCGTGGGTTTGCAGCCCCCCACGCCATGCGCGCAGCCAGCGTCAATTTCATGACACCGGACACCCTCAAAATGCCTTATTTCGTGTAGGAAAAAATTGCTACGCCCTCGTCAACCACGTCGCCCTCCTTGAGCAGGATGGTGCCAACGGTGCCTGAGCCTTCTGCTTCGATCGGAATTTCCATTTTCATAGATTCAAGAATTGCCACCGTGTCGCCCATGGAGAAGGTATCGCCCGGTTGCACAAGAATTTTCCAGATCGTTCCCGCCATTGATGCCTGCACTTCGTAAATCATGCGTTGCCTCCTGAATGGATGTGAATATTCAAACCTGATGGACCGCAGAGCGGCGTTCAATAACCTTGGGTTCGCGACGGGCATAGATATTGAAGCGTTCGATCAGCTCATCACGCAGGCGCTCTGGCTGAACCACCGCTTCGACATGGAAGCGGTCCGCAGCCATGCCCATCACGTCGATATCCTTTGCGTACTCCTCGCGCTTTTGCTTGGTGAACTCGGCCCGGTCTGCTTCGGGCATTTCCTCAAGCTGTTTGGCGAACAAGGCATTTACCGCCGCCTCAGGACCGACCAGTGCAGGCATGCCGGTGGGCAGGGCGATCAGTGCATCGGGCAGCGTGGAGGCGCCGGACATGGCAACATATCCACCGCCGTAGGCCTTGCGCACCACAACCGAAATACGTGGCACGGTCGACTCGCACACAGCCGACAGCAACTTGGCGCCATGACGGATGATTCCGGCCTTCTCCGCCGAACTGCCGATCATGTAACCGCTGATGTCCTGTAGAAACAGCAGTGAAATGCCGAAGGCATTGCACAGCCAGATGAACCGCGTCGCCTTGTCCGAGGTGTCGACAAACAGAACGCCGCCCTTGACCTTGGAGTTGTTCGCAATGATGCCGACCGGGCGACCGCCGAAGCGTGCAAAGCCAGTGATAATTTCCTTGGCGAATAGCGCCTTCATTTCAAAAAAGCTGCCTTCGTCAATGATGGCGTCGATCAACAGCCTGATGTCGAAAGGCACGTTCTGATTAACCGGCACGATGTCGGCAATAGCCTTTTCCGACACCTTGGCCGGCTTGCTTGCCGCCATCGGCGGATGCTCGTTCCACTTCGAAGGAAAAAACGCAAGGTAATCGCGTATTTTCTGAATCGCCTCCGTATCGTTCTGCACCAGCACGTCCCCCAAACCGGAGATTGAGCAGTGCATACGTGCGCCGCCGAGCTCTTCTTCGGAAATATCTTCACCAATGGTCATCTTGGCCATACGTGTTGAACCGAGCATTGCCGTCGCCTGCTTATCCACCATGATGGTGATATCGCACAGCGCAGGCACGTAAGCGGCACCGGCGGGAGAAGGGCCGAACAAGGCGCAGATCTGCGGCACGATGCCGGACAGGTTGACCTGGTTATAGAAAATGTTGCCCCAGGAGCGGCGGCCCAGATAACAGTCGGCCTGTTCATCCACACGGGCGCCGGCGGAATCGACCAGATATACCAACGGGATTCCCGCCTGCTTGGCTACTTCCTGCATCCGTGTCAGCTTGAGGAAGGTTTCATGACCCCAACTCCCCCCTTTGACCGTAATGTCGTTGGCGATAACCGCAACATCGCGGCCATGGATCTTGCCGATACAAGTGACAATCGCGTCGGCCGGCAGATTTCGCTGCGTGCCGGCCAGCAGACCATCTTCGAAGGCGAAATCTGTATCGAACAGCATACGCAGTCTGTCGCGAACCAAGGTCTTGCCCGCAGCAAGGTATTTTTCGCGCGTCTTGGCGGAGCCGCCCGCCATGGCGGCTTCGATGCGGCGACTGAGTTCTTCGGTCTTTACGTTGCCCATGAATTAGTTACTCCAGCGATGTTGATCAGAATGTCCCAGCCCGTCGGGAAGGCAGGCGTGCTCGGAAATAGAGGATGTATCAGCCCTTTATGGCCCAGGATGGTTTGCGCTTCTCGACAAAACTGGTAAGGCCTTCCTGCGCCTCCGCGTCGTCCCACATGTCGGCAATGCGATCCACGGTGTACATGAAGTTGTCGGTGAATTCGTGCGCTGCGACGTAGTCGATCAGGCGTTTAATGGTCGCTACAGCACCAGGTGCGCATTGCAGCACCAAGGCAATCTCCTCTTCCACCGCCGCATCCAGCTCGGCCGCCGGCACGATGCGGTCCAGCAGCCCGTATTGCATTGCTTCCTGTGCGGTGAAGCGCTTGCCGTTGAGAAACAGGCGACGCGCCTTGGCCACGCCAACACGACGCATCACATAGGGCGAGATCATGGCTGGAATCAAACCCAGACGTGCCTCGGTAATGGAGAAGGGAGACGAGTCGAGGCCGATGGCGATGTCGCACACCGAGATCAAGCCCAGTCCGCCGGCGTAGGCCGGGCCATTAATACGGCCGATCAAGGGCTTCGGCATGGTGTCGAGATCGCGTAGCCATTGCGCCAGCTTGCGCGCCTCGGCCACCTTCTTTTCACGCGTACCGTCGCGTTGCGCCAACTGATACTTGAGGTCGCCGCCGGAACAGAAACTTGGGCCTTCGCCGCTTAACACGACGGCGCGCACAACGGGGTCGGCGGCAAAGGCAAGGGTTGCAGCACGGCCTTCATCCCACATCAGGCTGTTCATCGCATTGTGGACTTCCGAACGGGCAAGCGTCAGGTAGCCGATGCCGCGATCGTCAATATGGGTCTTGATTGTTTCGTAAGCCAAGTGTCACTCCAATAGAT
>ERZ724523.905-NODE-905-length-17460-cov-11.122379_pt1 | contig 17460 bp, 14 predicted proteins | sample MGYA00376056_ERZ724523 | MGnify/ENA primary metagenome ERZ724523 (study PRJEB28724, sample SAMN07190888) | wastewater metagenome | isolation source: influent of sewage treatment plant in Hong Hong | place: USA: Christiansburg, Virginia | collected 2016-03-01 ... | reverse complement strand
CCGGCGCCGATGACGACCGGAAGCATAAGCAGAACGAGCAGAGCGACCAGATTGGCCGGCGATGTTCCCAGCACGAAGCGGGTAACCAAGGTGATGAAGACGCCGTACAGAGCGCAGAAAAACGCCACCATGAAACGGATGGGAACAAAAATCAGCAGGCTGATGAGCTGAACCATGATGACGATGATGATCAGGGTGACCACATCCGGACGATAAATGAAAAAAAGCATGAATCCCGTAAAACCGGCAACCACCACCACGGCAACGGAATAGCTGATTTGGAAGACACGGGTGTCGGGCGTGATGGAAAAGATAAGAACCACCAGTGCCACAACGATGACGATCCGGTAGGCCAGAAGATAATAAAATGGGCGGACCGGACCCATTGCAATATAGTCGGGCACGGCGAAAAGCAGAAGCAAGGCCACCCAGACGATCAGCGCCCACCGCAATTGCTGGATGACAACGGGCTGAACATGACTTTGAAAATCCCGTTCCATCCACGGATCCGAAAACTCACACATCCATCGTCTGATGCGGTGCGCGCCGGCGGGTGCGTTCATATCAAACCGCCTCAATAAAGATTAACGGCCGGTAACTTAAATTTCTTTGCGGGTATATTATCCGCCAGGCGCTTTTGTGTCCACAAATTTTTGTCCAGTTGACGAATGGGTGATTTTCACCTCCATTTCTAAAAACGGCGCAGGGCGAAAGAAAATAAATCGGTTTCCAGGCCGAAGGGTCGGCCTGCCCTGTCAGCTCCTGCGGCTTCGGGTCATCAGGACGATGCCGGCCACGGCCGCAATCAGACAAAGGCAAATGTACAGCGCGAAGGCCAGAGAATAGCTTTTCGTCCAGTCGTAAATAAATCCGGAAAGCGGCACGCCCACCGCCGTCCCCAGCGTCGTGAAGATGTTGAGCAAACCGTAGATCACCGCGAAATGCTTCTGCCCCAGGACTTTCGCCGTCATGAGCGGCGGCAGGACGGTGCGCACCGCAATGGAAAAGCCGAAAAGGACGCTGAAAACAACCGCCACCCAAAGAAATTGCGCCCCGTACAGCAGGAGGATGGCAACAATCAGTCCGGCCATGCAGACCAGATAGCTTTTCAGAAGGCCCAGCCGGTCGGCCAGGCTGCCCGCCAGCACCTTGCCGACAATCAGCATGGCCATATGCAGGGACATCAGCGCCGTGGCCGTCGTGGAAGAAAATCCGATGTCCGTGAGATAGGGCACGATGTGGTGCAGGACACCCATGTTGGCGACGGCGATAAGCAGAATAATCGCGGCCAGAAGCCAGAAGGCGCTGCCGCGGATCGCCGTGGACGCCGTCACCCCCTCCTGTTCACCGGTCGTCTGGCGCGCCAGCGCCGCCTCACCTCCATACGGCAGCAGGCCTTTGTCGGCCGGCTTCGCACGAACAATAAAAATTGCCGTCGGGATGGACAGGACGCCGATGATCAGGCCGAACGTAAGATAAGCAGCCTGCCAGCCGTGGTGCAGGATGATCCAGTTGGCCAGGGGGTTAAAGATCATTCCGCCGACGCCTGTGGCGGCAAAGACGATCCCCATTGCCAGTCCCCGTCGATCGATGAACCAGTTGGTGATCATCATGGAGACGGGGATAATGTGCGATCCCGCGCTGCCGACCCCTAGAAACACGGCCAAAACATAAAATTGCGTAAGCGTACGGCACTGCGAAAAGAGCGCGAAACTCGCGGCCATGATCGTGGTGGAGATTGTCATGACGACGCGAATGTCATAGCGTTCCAGGAGTTTGCCCATCACCGGCGCCATGACCATCATCGCCAACGCCGCAATGGTGAAATACAGGGTGAATCCGCCCCGCGTGAAGCCCAGGGATTCGGAAACGGGCTTAACGAACACTCCCATGGAATTCATGATAATTCCGATGCCGGCAAAATTGAGAAAAAAGGCGCCGACGACAATCCACCATCCGTAAAAAATTCTGGAACGATCAGCCATACCTTATTTTGTTGTTTACCGACAGGCCGTCTTCTTTCTCATTCCTCCTGCGACCAAACGATCTCGGCCTCTTCGGCCAGGCCCAGTGCGATGAGTTTTTCACAAGACGGCACGCCGCGGGCGGGATCGAATTGCATCAATTCGTAAAACTGATTTTTCATCTCGTCGAAATGGATTTCAATGCCGGCCGTATCCCCGTCCCGCGCCGGTTCTTTCATGCGCGGGGTCAGATCATCATCAGCCGCCCTGAAGCCGAATCGGTAGTTGATGCAGCGCTTCAGGCTGAAAACACGCATTCCTGCCTCCATCATGGCGGGAACGTCATACCCGTATCCGGCCGCCGCGTTGATCAACTCCACAATCTCCGGAAGGGTCAGCGACCGGTCGGCAAACTGGCAAAGGCAGGCGCTGTTTTCGATGCCGCCGATCGCCGCCGCGAGCACCATGGTTTCGGCTTTCTTGACGTGCGTCAGCGCTTCCAGGTCGAACTCAAAGTTGATTTCAGGATAGTTGCACGCTCCGGTTTCCATGAAATGCATCGCCGACTGCACGTGGCAGGCGCCCCGGGGGCTCACCGCGTAGGCCAGGGCGTGCCCGTGGCCGCCCCGGGTGTCGTGCATCGGCGCCTCCAGGCCTTTGCTCTGCGCCGTATAGGCAATGGAATCGGCGCCGATGGAACGCGCCGCGGCCGCGCTCCCCATGGACAGCAGAGCTCCCAGTTTGCCGTCCCGCGCGGCCATCATCGGGAGAATCCTGCGCACCACCGTATCCATATCGCCCCAGATCAACGGAATGCCGCCGGTCTGCTCATCCGAGAGGTGTCCCTTTTCATAGGCTTCCATCGCCCAGGCAATCGTGGCGCCCGCGCTGATGGTGTCCATGCCGAGATCGTTGCAGATCCGGGCCGCCTTGCACACAGCCGCAAGGTCCGGGGAGCCCTGCAGGCAGCCGAACGCCACGACGGTCTCATATTCCGGACCCGGCCCTTCGTCCACGGCAAACGGCCCTTCGTCCACCTGCACGATTCTCTTGCAGGCGACCGCGCAGTACGCGCAGGTGGCGGTTTTTTTGAGATACGTCTCCGACAGGGTGCTTCCGGTAAGGGCGGAGGCCATTTCCTCGTCATAGCTGGATGTCCAGTTGCGCATCGGCACGTCTCCGTCGTACATGTGCCCCTCCAGATTCCCGGACGTGCCGTAGTCGTGAAGAACCTGGGAAATCAGATAATCCTTGATGCGCGGGTTCAACTCCCGGGCAAGCGATTTGATCCGATCCGGGTCGGCCAGAGAAAGCGTCCCCGCGCCGGACTGCACAACCAGCGCCTTCAGGTTCTTGGCGCCCATGACGGCGCCCATGCCGCACCGGCCGAAGGCATGATGGGCTTCGTTGAGGATGCAGGCAAAGGGAACTCCGTTTTCACCGGCCGGACCGATGACCAGGGACGTTGACTTTTTTCCGTAGGTTTTTTTGAGCTCCCGCGTGCACTCCAGAACCCCCATGCCCCAGAGATTTCCCGCGTCCCGGACGGACACGGATTCGTTTTCAATCAGGAGCACGGACGGACTCTTTGCTCTGCCGGATAAAATCAGACCGTCGAACCCGGCAAGCCTGAGCGCCGGGGGAAAATGGCCGCCGCAGGAGGATTCCGCGATTCCGCCGGTCAGCGGCGAACGCGCGGTCGCGTTCATTCGGCTGACGCCGGAGAGTTTGACGCCGGTCAGCGGACCGTTCATCAGAATCAGAATCGCTTCGGGAGAAAGGGGATCGGCGGAAAAATCGGCCCGGTCCCAGAAGAGTCTGGCGGCCAGGCCGCTGCCGCCGATATAGCGGCGGTAGGTTTCTTCCGGCAGTTGAAGAATGCTGACGGTCCCGCTGGAAAGATCAACGTCGGCAATCCGGCCCGTGTTTCCCTTCATATCGTCGCTCCTTGCCGTTTGTCGCAACCCCTGTCCCGCAAACCATCCGGAAGAAACCCGGATCAACGAAACGACAGCGCTGACAGGGGTTTATGCAAAGCTTTCTGCAAACCTTACATCCTCGGCCGCAATGCCGCCGGAAAAAATTTTATTTTTTCGTGACGATCAGGCGCTCAAGGCCCATTTCCTTTAAAGCCACCGGAAAGAGCTGAAACGCGGGTTTGATGACCGGCAGCAGCTTCAGCATGGCGGTGACCTTTCCGCCCTGCTTGATGATGCCTTTGGTGATCCCGGCAATCGGATTTTCCAGGCCGTGCCAGAACCGGTGGGAATGGTCGGCCGGCTGCTTGGACCACACATCCTCCTTGAGATCGCAGGGGCCCAGATAGAAGGAGCCGTAATAGCCGGGCTTCGACGGCGGGTTTTTCAGGTCAATCGTGATTTCCGCGTCCGGGTCCGTGTACATGAATTTAATGATGATGCCCGCCTTGCTCATCTTCGTGCCGATCTTCTCGTCTTTCAGCACCCGGTCCAGAAAATATCCGTAAATTCTGTAGAGATCCTCCGCATCCTTGTAATACTGGCTCATTGCCGCCTCCTTATATCACTCGTTAAAAGTCGAAGAGAAGTCCGCGCTGCAACTCTCCCGGATCAACCAATCGAACGAAACGGGCAACGTCACCGCCTCGCATCCTCCAGGCTCTTGCCGGGCGGCAGCGTGCCATCGAGAAAGAAATTTTCGTAGATCGCTCCGACCAGCAGCCGATTCTTACAGGATGCGGCCACACTGGAACCGGACAATTCTTTCCCGTCGTTCTGATAGACCCGCGCTACGTCGTAGCCGCCGTTTTTCAAAGGCAGCACGCGGACCACCTCGGACGGGGAAAGCTTGGACGCATCCTTCGAGTGGGCCACAAACGACAACCGTTTGGTATGGCATCCGGCCCAGATCGACCCGTCGGGGAGAACGTCCAGGTTATCCACGCCGCTGTTGAGTTCGATGACCCCCTTCTCGGCCAGGTCGCCCGTTTGAATATTGCGTGCATAAACATGAATCTTTCGTCCAACAGTGGCTCCCCCTTACACTGTTTTGCCGTCGGGGCTCTGCGCGATGCCGTTGGCGTAACCGATGCCTCCCGCGACTTTTTTGAATTGTCCGCCGTCGTAATAAAGAACATGGAAAACCGGAATCTGAAGATAATTTTCCAGCATCTTTCCCCCCTTCGAGGTCCAGCCGTGATCGATGGTCACATAGAACTGACGGGGACCCACCCCGAGAATATCGTTCGGCGTCGTCAATTCCGGGCTTTTGATGGTTTCCAGATAGCGCAGCTTTCCGTCGCGATAGGAAAAAATCTCCACGGTGCAAACGCCTGTGGTTTCAAAAAAATGACGGGCCTCACCCATGTTGATGACGAAGAGCCGTTTGCCGCCGTCGGGCCCGTGATATAAATGGATTCCGTGGGCGTCAGATGGCCCGGGAAGTCTGTTTTCAAAAGGACGGGCCCGGCGCCGGGCGCTGCAAGATCATAGGCCAGAATGCCGGAGGTTGGACGCTTTTGACCGGCGATGGCCGCCCGGCGGTCGGTGAACGATCCCAGCGCCACGGCCGCGCCGCGATCGATATCGATATCCTCGACGCCGGGAAATCCCGGGACGGCGACAGAACTGTACAGGGAAAAGGGTTCTATCCTTTTGAATTCGCCGGCGTTCCAGAGCGTCTTCACGAGCAACGCCCCCATCAGAACAACAACCGCACAAACCATCATAATGATCTTCTTTTTCATGCCTTTTCCCTTCCTGCTCACGCCGCCGGAAAGGACCGTTTATTTGCGCTGGTCGAAGCGCCTGCCGAAGATCATGCCGGCAATCCCGATCTTCAGCATCTGAATCGTGCCGCCCGCCACCCCCCAGGCCTTCGCGTCGCGGTACATGCGCTCCACGGGAAATTCCATGCTGTAGCCGTATCCCCCGAACACCTGCATGGCCGTGCTCGTCACGTCCACCACCATTTCGTTGGCGTAAGCCTTGGCCATCGAGGCCTCATAAATCGACGGCAGTCCCTGCCCCGCGCCGCTGACGGCCCGATACACCAGAAGCCTGGCCGCGTCGATTTTCGCGGCCATATCCGCCATCATGAACTGCACCGCCTGGAATTCGCAGATCGGCCGGTTGAAGGCCTTTCTTTCCATGGCGTAGGCTTTTGCCTCCTCGAACGCGCCGCCCGCGATCCCCAGACACATCGAAGCATTGCCGCATCGCTCGATATCGAAAGTCCACATCAGCTTGCCGAACTCGCCCGGCGCAATCACCAGGTTCTTCTTCGGAACTCGCACGTTGTCAAAGATGAGATCGCAGGAGGGCATGCCCCGAAGGCCCATGAATTTTTCCTGCTTGCCGAACGTGAAGCCGGGCGATCCCTTCTCCACCAGCAGGCCGCCGATGCCCTTGTACCCTTTCACGCCGCCGAAGCGGGTATAGACCAAGTAGTGGCTCGCGTGTCCGCCGCCGGAGATGAAGCATTTGCGGCCGTTGAGGATATAACCGTCGCCGTCCTCATCGGCGTGCGTCGTGAGAGCGGTGAGGTCGGAGCCCGCTTCCGGCTCGGTCATGCAGACGGACACGCTGAGTTCACCCCCGCAGACACCCGGGATGATCGCTTTTTTCTGCTCCGGGGTTCCGAAAATATCAATGACCCGGACCGGCCCGACGTTGGATTCGAAGACCGGCCCCGCAATGATAGGGCTGAATTTGGCCAGCTCCTCGATGCACAGAATCGCGTTGAGAGCCGGCTGGCCCCCTCCGCCATGCTCGGCCGAGATCGTCATGCCCAGGAGCCCGAGATCCGCGTACTTTTTCAACAGGTCGTACGGGAATTCCCCCGTTTCATCAATGTGCCGGGCCAGTTCCTTGAATTTTTCCCGCTGTCCCATCGTCCGAATGGTATCGACCAGCATCTTTTGTTCTTCATTTAATGTAAAATCCATGTTCATTCCTTAGCTAAAGTATTGGTTTAGATAAAAGAAGCTAATTCTTTTATATTATTTACCTTTTCCAGATTCAAAATCGTATCGACGATTCGATCTACCTTGTTTTGATCCCGACTGCCAGCGAAAAACTTCACTTTTTGCGCGATATCTCCTGCTTCCATCGGATCGCGCGGATCCCCTTTCGGAATGTCCACCGTTTTCACCAGACGCTCGCCGCTTTTCAGCAGGATTTCCACACGGCTCGCGGTTTTGTCCGGATACATTTTATTCAGTTCATCATCGGTTTTCACCGTCACCTTCTGTCGCAGCGCAATGATCGCCGGATCGACAATTCGCCGTTCCGTGAGCTGCGCGGGACCCAGCGTCCCGTCGAGGATGCAGGCCGCCACGACATGTGGAATGGAAAACTGCGCGGAGACAAAACTGCCGCCTTCCGGAACGCCCTTCCCCACGGCCAGAGCGGCCACGCCGTAGGTGAACACCTCGACGGACTCCACGTCATCCGGGACAAACCCTTTTTGTTTTTTCAGGGCGAGCGTTGCCTGCGCCGCGCCATGCGTGTGCCGGCAGGCGGTGTAAGGCTTGAAATAAACGTCGTTGATGGAATAATGCTCTCCCAGCCTTTCCGTGATACGCTCCGGTTTGGCGTCCACTTTCATGGTAATCTGCGTGATGCCGCCCTTGAGCTCCGTTCCTTCCAAAACAAACGGACTGCCGGTAATCCCCTTTCCCGCGAGTCCCGCCGCCATGATGCCCGCGCCGGCCGCCTGGCCGCCCTGGACAATCTTCACGGTATAGCCGCCCATAAGCTGCTCCGCCATGGAAACGGGCAGAATATAGCCCGCAATGCCGATGGCGTTGAGCATCACGGGATAGGCCTGCCCCATCAGTTTGGAAACCGCCACGGCCGAACCGAGTGTGCCGCAGGTGCCGGTGGGCAAAAATCCCGACAGGGTGTGCCAGGGATGCATGGCTGCCGCTACACGGTTGGATACCTCATAACCCGCCACTACCGCCTCGATCAGACGCTTGCCGGTCAGCTCCAGAGTTTCCGCAACGGCCAGCGCCGCCGGAATGACGGACACGCCCGAATGATTGCCTCCGAAGCGAAGCCCGTCCTGCGCCTCGATGGCCTCGCCGGTCAGTCCGTTGATGAAAGCCGCGCTCTGCAATCCGGTCTTGAATCCGCAGCCCAGCGCCGTCGCGGCTTCGGAGTCGCCCAGCGACCGGACGAATTCAATCGACGAGCGCACGGCATCCAGCTCCAGCGATCCGTAAATATTGGCCACATAGTCCAGAACACAGAGTTTTGCCTTGTGCCGCACCTGTTCGGGCAGGGTGTCAAAAGACAGATCCGAACAAAATCGGATCAGTTGTTGCGTGTACTCCATATTTCATCTCCTCCTTTAAAAAACGGAATGTCCCGGGCGGGAACAACCGGTTAAACGCTCCTACACATATCCGCGCTTCTCGTAGATCGTGATCATCCGGTGCGGATCGATGACTTCCCGGATAACGCGGATTTCTTCGGCGCGCGGCGGCTCGGTTTCATGGACGTCATCGCTCACCCTGAGGTCCCACGGGGTCAGTTTGACCACTTCGTCCACCGACGCCCCTGGATGAAAGCTTTCGAGATAGGCCTCTTTGGTCGTCGCATCAAAACGAAGAACGGCCTTGTTGGTGATGATGACCTGCGGACCGGTGTCCGTCGGAAGCCCCCACCGCTCCCGGGCGCCCGGACCGTCCAGATAACCGGGCGTTGTGATGAAGTCCACTTTTTCCGCCAGGCTGCGCGTGTTGTGAAGCGCAATAATGAGAACCTTTTTGGCCAGCGCTCCGATGGGGTTCGCGCCGCCGGAGCCGGGAAGGCGGCTTTTCGGCTTTTCATAATCGCCGATGGCGGTGGTGTTGATGTTTCCGTACTTGTCGATCTGGCTTCCGGCCAGAAATCCCACATCCACCCATCCGCCCTGCAAAAACATCCCCATGACATCCGTGAGCCCGCCGATCATCGCCGCTCCGGGGTTCAAACAGGGATCTCCCACGGAAAGCGCGGGCCGCGCGGGCCGCGCGTCAAACACGCCCGATTCCTGCATCAGCGTAGCTTTGGGCGCGTGCGTGTAGCGGGCGATGTTCGCCGACATGGCGGGAAAACCCGTTCCCACGACCACAATGTCCCCGTCCCGGATTTCCCGGGCGCCGCAGCACGCCATCAATTCCGGCTTGATATAATCATTGGGATGATTGCTCATGCGTCCACCTCCTCTTCAGTACGTGTAGGATACGGGGTAGCCGTAGTCGAATTTCGCCTGCAGCTTTTTGTACTGCGCGTATCCGAATTTTTGAATGTAGTGATTGACGTACTCTGTGCGGTCCTTCACCCCAAACACCCATTCGTCCAGAAACGCCTGAAATCCCTCGACGGTATTGGAAGCTTCCTTGTACAGATAGCCGTAGGCCAGATCCATGTCATAGAAGCCGGGCGTGTATCCGGGATGCGCGCCGAAGGGCTCCTCGGTCACCGCGACAACCTTGAACGCCGGCACGATGGTGCGGGACGGATCCTTGCCGATCGTTTCCCGGCTGACGATCCGTTCGCAACTCACGATGACCTTACGCGCCGCGTTGGCGCCCCACTTGCAGTCGCCGCCGATGCCCCACATCTGGGCATTTCCCTCCTCGTCCGCCTGCTGCACATGAATGATCGCCACGTCCGGATGCAGCGCCGGCGCCAGCATCACGGGGCTGCCGTCAAAGGGAGATTCGATCATCTTGTACTTGCCGTCTCCCATGAAAGATTTAATGTTCATCAGATCGGTCCCCACCATGTCCTTGACCGGCACGAAGGGCATGCCCATCGCGCCCGCCATCAGCATGAGCGGAAGGGAAAGATTGGTGTATTCCTCCAGCTCGATTTTGTGGGGGATCCCCTTTTCGATCGATCGCCGGTAGCAACGGGCAAGGCCGTACACCCCCAGCGAAATGAAGGTGGCAATGAACCGCTTCACGCAGCCCGCGCCGATCAGCATGTCGAAGTCGTCCGCGGCGTTGCTCCGCGTGATGGTCAGGTCCTTCTTTTTCTGACGGATGATCTCGTGGATGGCCGCAAACGGCGGTCTGCAGACATAGCCGCCGATAAACAGAAACTCCCCGTCATGGACAAATTGTTGAATGGCGTCCGCGGTGGACATCACCTTGCCCATACCCCTCCTCCTTTGCGTGAAACGGCGGCGTTTCCGCCTTCAACCGACCCCGCTGTCAGATTTCAAATTCTGTTCTGCTGATAATTTCATCCTGGGCGATTTCGCTGAGGCCCACAAATTCCGCGGAGTAGCCGCTGACCCGGACAAACAGGTCGCGGTGCTTCTCCGGATGCTGCTGCGCGTCCCGGAGAACCTCCGAATCCACCATATTGAACTGAACCTGCGTTCCACCGTTTCGAAAATAGGTTTGGATCAGCGCCGCCAGGTGTTCCGTCCGGATTTTCTTCCCCTGAAAGCGCATGTTGAGATTGACGCCGTTCGTGGCCCGGGTCACCGGAAGTTTGACGACGGAATTCATGATCGCCGTCGGACCGGACACGGCGTTGCCCGTTGTAGGCGTAATGCCGTTGCCCAGGACGTCTCCGGCAAACCGGCCGTCCGGCGTGGCGCCCGTGAAAGCGCCCATGGTAATGTGGAAGCCGACCGAAAACACGCCCGGCCAGAAGAAGCCTCCCCGGAAATTCCGGTAGCCGGACAACACGTCGCAGTAGTGGTCCATCACGCGGACGCCCAGCGCGTCAACGTCGTCGTTGTCGTTGCCGTACTTGGGAACGCGGTTCAGGAAGTAGGCGCGTTTGTCCTCTGCGTCCTGCCAATCCTGCGACAGCCACGAGGCAAGGTCGGCCATCGTAAAGAGTTTGTCTTCAAAGACCGCCTTTTTCACTGAGTAGAGGCTGTCCACCACATTGGCAAACCCCATGAGCTGCACACCCGTGGAATTGTAGTGTGCGCCTCCCCGCGTCAGGTCCAGACCTTTTTCCAGACAGCCGTCCACCATGGCCGAAGCGAAGGGCGAGGGAACATTTTCGGCAATCGTGCGGTCAAGCACTTCCATGCCCCGGACCATCTGATTGATAAAATGACGCACCTGCCTGTCATAGGCGCTCCAGACGTCTTCAAAATTTTCAAAGGCCGCCGGGTCTCCCGTTTCGACGCCGCTCGGATACCCGAAGATATTGTCAATCCCGTTGGCCAGGGCAAGCTCCAGACATTTGATGCCGCTGAACTGCACCGCAAAGGTGGATCCGAAGGTTTTCCCTTGCGCGTTCGGCTCCAGACAGCCGACCATCCCGTAGTTGCGGGCATCTTCGAGGGTGTGGCCCGCATGGACCAGCGACCGGATAATCGCTTCGTCGTTGAAAAAATGCATCAGCACGCCGTCGCGGGTATAGTCAACCGCCCGGCGCATCAGCTCCACGGGACAGTCCGGCGAAACGCGGACGCCGAAATTGGGCTGAACCGTCCGCACGTCGGCAAATGCGTCCAGGGCAATGTAGCTCATCTCATTGACGGCGTCTTTCCCGTCAACCCCCACGCCGCCCACGGTAACGTTCTGCGTCGTTTTGCCTTCCGTCCCCTCCCCGCCGGGGATAAAAGCCTCTTCCAGCACATTCCAGATCTCGTTCACTTTTACAAAAAGCATGGCCGTCAGTTCCCGGGCCTGCGCTTGTGTAATCCTGCCCGCTTCCGCGTCTCTCCGATAATAGGGGTACAGAATCTGGTCGATCCGGCCCAGGGAAATGGAATTCCCTCCCGATTCGATCTGGGAAACCAGGTGAATGAAATAGAGGCTCTGGACCGCTTCATGAAACGTTTCGGCCGGGTGTTCGGGAACGCGGGCGCAGACGCGGGCCATTTCCTGAAGCTCCGCTTTCCGGCCGGGATCGGATTCGGCCGCCGCCATGGCGAGCGCCCGTTCGCTGTAACGGTGCGCGAAGGCGATGACCGCCCGGCAGCTCCGGATCACCGCCTCATAGAAGAGACCCTTTTCACCTTTTTGGTCTTCCGCGGAAAGACCGGCAAGCTTTTGCCCGGCCTCTCCGATAACGGATGACAGCCCGCCTTCCAGGATCTTGTCATGGTTCATGGTAAAATGACCGATCCCGTACGTAATCTCGAGCATCATGGTAAAGATGTACTTGTCCATGTCCGTCAGAATGTCTTCCGGCATGCTTCTCTGCATCTGCTCCTCGACGGTTTTCCCCTTCCAGAAGGGAAGAATCCGGGTCGCCAGCTCATCCTTTTCCGCCTGCGTAATCAGCGCACGCTGCAGAGCGCGCCGGTCGAAATTTTCCAGGTCTCCCTCAATCCACAGCGACTTGTTTTCCGGAAACAGCGGCGCGCCCTTGAGCTTGGAGGTGCGGCATCCGACAATGACTTCGTTTTCGCGGATGATGACGCTGATGTTTTTCAGAATATGCTCCAGGGCGAGGCTCATCCTCGTCAGAGGCGGCTTGTCCCAGTGGAGCCTCATGGATTCGGTCAGGCAGCGGGCGCGCTCGATGCAGACTTCCTGCGGCGCGTCGATGATCCTCCAGCGGAGCATTTGGATGCGGGAAGGTTCCGCCGGCTGCGACAGGGCCTGTTGTGTGCTCATAAAACACCTCCTGCAAACGTTAAACCTTGATGCGCATATGGTTGACCAGAATCGCGTCCCGGACCGACTTCGGAAGAAACTGATTGAGCCACAGAAAAAAGCTGCTCATGAAATCGATCTGATTGAAGAGTGCCGGCTTTTCCGCCTCGATGACCTTTACGATCTTTTCAGCCGCAACGGGCGGCGTGGGCGCCGTCTTGATCAGTTCATTGTCCCGCTCGATAAACCGCCGGGCGCGATCGCGGTAAGGAGAATTCTCGGGCGGCAGAACGTGGATCTTGGCCGCGAACGTCGTGGATACCTGCGCCGGTTCGATCAGCGCCACTTTGATGCCGAAAGGCTCCACCTCGTATTTCATGGAGACCATCATTCCGGTAACGGCGAATTTGCTTGCGGAATAGATGGATTCGAAGGGAAAAGGAATGCGCCCCACCAGCGACGACATCGCGATGAGTTTGCCTGCGCGGCGCTCGCGCATGGACGGAAGAAACGCCTGAAAAATCGCCGCCGCGCCGATGACGTTGATTTCGAGGCACTTGAGCGCTTTCTCCAGTTGGACTTCCTCGAAGGGGCTGAAGAATCCGATGCCCACGTTCGACAGCACCGTATCCACGCGACCGTACCGGGCGAGCACCTGATCGCGAAATTTTAGAATTGCCGGGCGGTCGGTGATGTCGATCGTTTCCAGCAGGTGATCGCCGCCGATGTCCTTCAACTCTGACGCCAGTGACGCGATTCCTTTCGCGTCCATATCAAAACCGGCCACCGAATGACCGGATTTCGCGAGCATTTCGGCCACATGTCGTCCCATCCCGTCCGCCAAGCCGGTAATCACCACCATCTGTCCCATGCCCGCACCTCCCGTTGATTCAGTCTCTTCGGGTTACCTTCCTCCGAGGTTTACGCGATACTCTTCTCCAATCTGCTTCATGGATTGACGAAAATCCGGATAGATCATCCGGTATCCCGTTTTCTTCAGTTTGCTGTTGTCCACCACGTAATCCGCATAAAGATACTTTACCGCGTCCAGCTCCAGATCCGGGATGCGCCCCTTGCGCGCAGAGGCCATTCCATCGAACTTCGCGACGATTTTGACCAGCCAGAGCGGCAAATGTGTCGTGGGCGGTTTGGCGCCGAAGGCCTCCGAAGCCATTTTCAGGGCTTCCTCGAGCGTCGGATGCGTGTCCTCGGCCAGATTGTATGCCTGCCCGACGGCAGCATCGGTCAGGGATAGATGATAAACGGCAGCAGCCACGTCTTCCGCGCGCACGTTGGAAAGGAGCTGCCGGCCGCTTCCCGGAATCGCGGTGATGCTGGAGGGACGCGAAAAAGCCTTTCCCGCGCCGTCATTGCAGCGGGGACCGTACACGGTGCAGGGCCGCGTGATGACCGCCGGGAAGCCCTCCTTGATGCGGCCCCAGACGACGTCCTCGCCGTCGCGTTTGCTCCTGCCGTAGGAATCCTGCGGATTCCGGGGGCTGTCTTCCCGGAAGGGAGTCCCCTGGTAATAGCCGTACACGCTGGTGGAACCGACATGCACATAGCGTTTGACGCCTTTCTTCATCGCAAGTTGTGTGATTCTTTTGACGCCTTCCACGTTGGTGGAAGCAAGGGATTCGTAGGGAGTGGAAAAATTGCAGATCGCCCCGAGATGAAAAATCCGGTCCACCTCCCCTTCAAACAGCCCCGGCAGCGTTTCGGGTTTGGTGAGGTCGGCGGGAACATATTCAACCCCGAGACGGTCGAAAAATGATGTATCCTTGCGGGGACGGGCGGACGCCCGGACCCGGACTCCTTTTGCGGCCAGAAATTCAACGAGGTGACTTCCCATAAATCCGGCGGCGCCGGTAACCAGGGTAATGCCTTTAAATTCCATGATCCCCTCGACTGAAGTTGATCACAAACAAGGTAATTTCAGGCTTTTTCTCGACGAGCTCGTTTCATATTTTTTTCTACTTCTTTTTTGGCATGGTGGAGCCATTCCAGGTACATCTGATTCTGCGTCACGCCGAGTTCAGCCAGGAGGCGGACATACACGCCCTGCCGCTCCCACTTTTTGCGGTTGGTCTGCCGGCGTTTCAATTGGGACTCGAAAAATTCGATTTGTTCGTCGATGATGGTGAGGGCGTTTGCATCTTCTCCGAATCCGAAGAAAGCAAATTTAAGCAGAAACGGGTCCCGGATGAGGATGGACTTTCCGGTCGGTTCGGTGAGCCATTTCGACAGCTCCTTCACTCCCTTGGGCGTGATGGAATAAAGTTTTTTCCGGGGGCCTCCGTTTTCCGACGGCGCGATTTCCAGCATATTCACCAATCCCTCTTCCTGCAACTGTTTCAGGCTGGGATAAATCTGTCCGAAATTGATCGACCACATATGGCCGAAATTTTTTTCAATGTGCGCCTTGATCCGGTAACCGTGCATATCCGAATACTGCAGGAGCCCAAGAATGGCGTATTTGATCGACATCCGTCTTTTCCTCTTTGCGTGGATAGGAGGCTATATATTTTTTATATACCTGTCAACATTTTTTTCGCATAGTAAAAAATGCCCGAATTTCGACTTCAAGAATGGGGTCAAAATATCCCGAAGGCTGCCCGGCCGCTTTCTGCCGTTGCTACACTGAAATGGTAAAAGGTTTGTTAAAACATGGACATCTACAATTATTTCTTCCCTTTAATCATGCTTTCCAGCAAAAAACTTCCGTCGTCAAGAACTTCCGGAATGCCTTTGCCGGTCAACTCGCGGATTCTCCGCTGCGCGGTGATGGGGTCGAGATCATTTTTTCCAAACGCATCCAGCACGCTTTGCACCTTCTGCCAGTGGCGTTTGGATTCGGCCAGCGCCTGCGAGGAAAGACTGCCCTGCGCTTTGGCCTGCTCCATGAGGGGAAGCAGTTTGGTATTCATATCCTTGGCTGCGCCGCGGCTGGCTTCCTGAAGCGCCTCCATTTTGGACAGAGCGGGATCATGGAGCATGTGCTGCGTCTTGTAGCGGGTCACGTCGGCGCTCTGCCCGGCCCAGATGGACTGCACCTTGTTCTTGTCGGCGCCGAGCAGATTCAGATCGCGGTAGCTTTCCAGATTCGCGCTGGACGTCACCGTTTCCCAGGACTGTTTGGCGCTGCGTCCGGTCGTGTCGTGGTAGGCTTTGTTCCACGCTTTCTGCGCGTCGGTCTGCCATTTTTCAACGGTCTGGGCCTTGCCGTTTTGTGTCAGCCAGTTGTTGCGGACCATTTTGCCGTTTCCGGACGATACCCAGTTCGCCTTTTCCACAAGGCCGATGTCATAGTCCATGCCCACTGAGCCTGCGCTGGCGGAATTGCGGAATTCTTTGAGCTCCTGCTTGTTCCAGCCGCGGCGCTGCATCTCCTGATGGAATCTGGCTTCCGCTTCCGCGTGGTTGGCCTTCATATTGGCATTGTAAGCTTTCTGACTGTGGTAATCCCCTTTATATTTCAGGAAATTCTTTGCGTGCGGGCTGGAGTTGACGGCAGCGGCCAGATCCCGCACCGCTTTCTGCTGCTTCAAAATCTCGGCGGCGGATGCCCCAGTCTTTCCCAAACGGTCCAAATCCCCCTGTGCCCGGGAAAAAGCTTTGGCCAGGGATTCTCCGTCCTGCCGCGCCTGTTTAAACTGTGCCTGGGCAAACTGTTCCTGTACCGTCGGTTTGGTTTTCGCGGCGGGCTGTCCCATTGCACCTCCTAGTTTTTTCGCTCCGTATTCGAAAGCCTTGCTGGAGATGAACGTGAAGGCTGCGTTTTTGGCCGCCCCTTTCCAACCGCCTTCCCGGTATCCTTTAAACGCGTCGGCAGCAACGGCGGTGGGTGTGGAATAGAAAAACGCCGCGCGGCTGACCGCTTCCACCGGCCCCCCTTCGACATAGCCCGTCACGCCCTGGTAGGCGATCATCACCCCCCGGCCCCCCATCATGGAAGTCACCGTAAGTCCGGTGTCCGCCGCCGTCTTGATATTTTGCGCGGCTTCCATTCCGAAATTGGCCCAGGCGGCCTTTTCATCTTCTCTGGCGCCGGCGGATAAATAATATCCCTGCACCTTCTCGTTGAGAGCACCAGCCACATTTTTTGCCTTCTCTTTATCGATGCTGGCCATGCTGGACAAGGGCAGTTGTCGTTTGATGAATTCCCGCGCTTTTTCCGCTTCATCGCCGGGCAGCATGCCGGCCAGACGATTCAGCGCCGCGGTGGTCCGTTGAAAATCCTCCATGCGCCGCTGATTGTCCTTGATGTTGTTGATGAACTGCGCCTGAGCGTAATCGTCAAACGGCGTCCGCGTGTGAATCATTTGCCCGGTTTGCAGCGAAGCAATCAAATCCTTTTCCGCCTGAATATCCGAGCGCGCCGTCAGAATGCGGAATTCCAACGCCGAGCGCCGAACGGAGTCGGTCTCCTGGGCAAGCTCCGCCTGGTCTTTAGCCATATTTTTTTCGATGATCATTATATTCGCCAGATGAAAATCGATATTTTCCTTCCGGGCTTTTTCTTCATCCGTTGCCGGAATTTCCTCGTCGTCCTGGTCTTCTTCGGTTTGGGCGATTTCTTTGGTTTCAACGGGCGCCGGGACAGGCAGCAGCTTCTTTTCATCCTCTTTTAAATTGGCCGTGCCGATGATTTTTCCATGCTCTCTGCACAGTCGGCGTTTTGCCGCTACCTCTTCCGGCGTGCACTCCCTGCCGAATTTATTTCCCTTGATGTACTTGCCGTCCCGGTAAATCAGGCCGTCGCTCAGACCTCCGGCCCGACCTTCACAGTAATCGTATGTGCAATAGTAATAGCAGACGGTTCGGCCCTGCATCAGCTCTTTCTTGATTCTTTCGATATCCTTGGCGGACATTTCCGATGAAAAATTGGATGAAGGCACTGCTGTCCCAACGTTAATCGAATAGATTCAATTGGTTGCTGATATGGTCCTC
>ERZ724523.888-NODE-888-length-17577-cov-3.591428_pt1 | contig 17577 bp, 17 predicted proteins | sample MGYA00376056_ERZ724523 | MGnify/ENA primary metagenome ERZ724523 (study PRJEB28724, sample SAMN07190888) | wastewater metagenome | isolation source: influent of sewage treatment plant in Hong Hong | place: USA: Christiansburg, Virginia | collected 2016-03-01 ... | reverse complement strand
CCGGTGTCAGAAATCAAAATCGCGTCGTTCGACAATTTTGCTTGATTATTTTCAACAAAAGTGCTCAAGCTTTTTGACCCAACCTCTTCTTCGCCTTCAATCATGAATTTTACGTTACAAGGCAAATTGTTATTGGCAACCATATATTCAAATGCTTTGACATGCATATACATTTGACCTTTATCGTCACAAGCACCGCGAGCAAAAATGGCTCCTTCTGGATGAATTTCGGTCTTTTTGATTACCGGTTCAAATGGTGGTGATGTCCAAAGCTCCATTGGATCTGGCGGTTGCACATCATAATGTCCGTAAACTAAAACGGTTGGAAGGTTTTTGTCAATTATATGTTCTCCAAAAACAATTGGATAACCTGCCGTTTCGCAGATTTCTACGTGTTTGCAACCCGCTTTTTCCAAACTAACTTTTACGGCTTCGGCAGTATCAATCACATCTTGAGAATAAGCTGCATCGGCACTTACAGAAGGTATTTTTAGTAATTCAATTAATTCGTCTATGAATCGTTGTTTGTTTTCCTGAACGTATTGTTTTATATTATTCATTGTGTGTTATGTTATGTAGGTCAAATATACGAATTGAAATTACTAAAAACTAACAAAGAATTATTTTTGGATTTCAGCTCTGAATTTTCAGTAATGTATTTGGAATTTAAAATTAATGACTATATTTGCACTCACAATTTTTGCGGGTATGGTGAAATTGGTAGACATGCCAGACTTAGGATCTGGTGCCGCAAGGCGTGTAGGTTCGAGTCCTATTACCCGCACAAAGAAGCTCAAACGAAAGTTTGGGCTTTTTTTATTCCATTCATCTATCTTTTTTGCATTTAAAAATCACAATTTGAATTTTAACTAAAAATTGCGCTATTGGTCGTTAAAAGTTTCTTTGTAAACTGATTTGAAATAATTTTACCATAGAAATGTAGTTAAGGAACTTAATATATAGGATTATGGGATATTCATTAATGGAAATGTTGTTGATTGCACTTTTGGGTTGCTTTCTGATAAAGTTATTATTTTATTTTCTAACAGAACGAAATGTAAAAAATGACGCAAAATTTGCAGAAAAAACTGTGGCACTTGAAATAGCTACAAAAGAAATTGAGTTGTTAAATAGATTCATAGAGGAAAACAAAGCAAATCCGGAACATTCTGAAGCCAACTATAAAAAAGTAAATAGTTATGAAAGTATGCTTGGTAATAACCTCCCAATTATTGAAATTACCGATTTAGACTTGTCGGAAGAACAAACTAACGATGCTGATTTTATAGTTTCTAATAAACCAGCATTTATTCATCAACTTCGCTTTTATGTTTTCAACGTAGGTAAAAGTTCATTGAAAGAAGTTTATATTTCTATCAAAGATATTTATAATGATCCAAAAGATATAAAGAAACGCAGCCACACTATAGGACAACATGACGACGAAAGTGTTGATTTTAAAGATTATGGAGTAGGAACGTATGAGAATTTTGAATTAGGAACCTTGAATTTAAAATCTAGACGATTGGTGTACGCTAGCACCTTACCAAATAGTTTTGGCGTTGCAGAATATTCTTTTAGTGTAGTTGTTGAATGGAAAGGTGGATTCTATCAAATGGATGTTAGAATTGAAGAATTTGACGGAAAATTAAAATATTTCTATCAGTATTTTGATGTGAGTGAAAATCCTATAAACTTTGAAATATTAGAAAGTAATATAAAAAAATAAAGTTCCTCATTTGAGGAACTTTATTTTTATTTTAAGGATTCAATCCATGCATTAATTTTCTTTTCAAGTAAAGCTAAAGGCATTACACCAGATTCTAATATTTTTTGATGGAAAACCTTAATGTCAAATTTAGCTTTTAATTCGTCTTGCGCTTTTTGGCGTAATTCAAGAATTTTTAATTGCCCAATTTTATACGACAAAGCTTGTCCTGGAATCGCCATATAACGTTCTATTTCTGGGATAATGCTAGCTTCACTTTCAGCTTCGTTTGCTAATGAATATTTGATAGCTTGCTCTCTTGTCCATCCTTTAGAATGCAATCCAGTGTCAACCACTAATCGGATTGCTCTGTGCATTTCATTGCTAAGCATCCCAAAATATTGATACGGATCTTGGTATAATCCAAGTTCTTTGCCTAAACTTTCGGTGTATAAAGCCCAACCTTCGCCATAAGCACCAAACCAATTGAATTTTCTAAAATCAGGCAGGCTTTTATTTTCTTGTTGCAATGAGATTTGGAAATGATGCCCGGGAATGGCTTCATGCAAAAACAAATCCTCATCTCCGTAGGTATTGTAATTAGCGACATCTGGTATGGGTACATAGAAAATACCGGGACGTGTACCGTCTGCTGTTCCTTGATTGTACTCCGCACTTGCTGTTTTTTCTCTAAAAGCTTCCGTTCTCCTGATTTCAAATTTTGTTTTGGGTTGCAAGGAGAATAATTTATCTACATTGGGTTTAATACGACTATAAATACTTTGAAAATTAGTAATAACTTCCTCTGGTTTTTTGAATGGTTTTAGCTCTTTTTTGTTTCTAACTTCTTCGAAAAACTCCAATAAAGTGCCTTTGAAACCTACTTGAGTTTTTACCTTTTCCATTTCGGCATTCAATCGTGCTACTTCTTTTAATCCCAATTCATGAATTTCTGATGGAGTCATTTCGGTTGTAGTCCATTGTTTTGCATAAGTGTCATATAAATTATTTCCAAAAGGCAAACTTCCAATTCCGCTAGTTGCTCTAGATGCAGGAAGGTATTCTTTAATCAAGAAATCAGCCATTTTTTTATATTGAGGAATCAATTTGGTGTTGATTGTTGCAGTGTATTTAGCGGTTAAATCTTTTTTTATACTTTCAGGAAAAGAGGCAGGCATTAATTGTATCGAAGAGTAAAATAAATTGTCTTCGATATTTGGTGTAGCCATTTCTGTAAACTGTGGAATCAATTTTAGCGTTAATGCTTTGGGTAAAACAACACCTTTATCAATGCCTTTTTTCATGTAAACCATAGCCGAGTCTATCCAAACAGCGTATATGTCCATTCTTTGAAGAAAATTAGTATAATCTTTTTCTGTTTTAAAAGGCTGCGCACTTGTTCCCCCTGCAAATTGTCCCATAGTCAAATGTGTTCCTCCAAATTGATGAACGGGAAGAAGATTTGTTGGTTGTTTTAGCAGCTCTTTGCCTATTTCAACTTCCCATTTGATGATTTCATAACTGTTTTTTTGTTCCTTGTTAAGGCCTTCGACAGCAATACTTTGTAAAGCGGTTTGATATTTGTCAAAAAATGAGGCTTGCAATTTCCTATAGCTATCCGTCATTTCAAATTGCAGTTGGTCGTTGTATTCGTTTTGACCGTTTTGTGTAGCAGCCAAAGGATCTAACGCATTTTTATCGTCAAAATAGTCTTTCGTAAGACTGCTGAAGTCCTGTTTTTTTTCTTCTGATTTACAATTAACCAGCAATAAAGATGTGGTAACGGCAAGTAAAAGAATGGTTGTTTTTTTCATAATGTAAGTTTGGTGATAGAGTAAGCTAATTTATTCTTTTTTTTATTTCTAATGTAAGAATAGGGAATAGGTTTGAGAAATCAACTTCCGTTTTTCATAAAATTTAGTTAACACGTCTGTGTAGTTTTTCTTTTCAATAGATTTCCGCTAAATTTACCATTCTAATTAATTATACCGAGAATGAGAAAAAAATCCTTTTTTATTTTGTTAGTCATTGGAAACATGCTAACAATTGAAGCCCAAGAAAATAAAGAAAATACTACTATGAATCCGTTTTTTCAAGCGTACAACACGCCGTTTAAAGTACCTCCTTTTGATAAAATTAAAAATGAACATTTTAAACCAGCTATTTTAGAAGGAATCAGTACCCATCAAGCTGAAATTAATGACATTGCTAATAATACGCAACCAGCAACGTTTGAAAACACGATTCTTGCCATGGAAAATGCGGGGGAATTATTATCAAATGTAAACATTGTTTTTTCTAATCTGAATTCAGCAAATACCAATAAAGAGATTCAAGATATCGCCAAAGAAATGGCACCTAACCTTTCGGCTCACAGAGATAATATTTACCTGAATGAAAAATTATTCGCAAAAGTAAAAACACTTTGGGACAAAAAAGAAACGTTGGGCTTGAATTTAGAACAAGCTAAAATTTTAGATAATGCCTACAAAGATTTCGTTCGAAGTGGAGCCAATTTGTCAAATGCTGATAAAGATATATTGCGTAAAATAAACGGAGCACTTTCACTAACGAGTTTGAAGTATGGCCAAAATATTTTGGCGGAGACCAATGCTTACGAGTTGGTTATTGATGCTAAAAAAGACTTAGCCGGATTGCCACAGGGATTAATCGATGCTGCCGCTGCTGATGCTAAAGCTAAAGGTAAAGAAGGGAAATGGGTTTTTACCCTTTCTAATTCTAGTGTGATGCCGTTTTTGCAATACAGTTCAAATAGAAATTTGCGCAAGCAAATTTGGAATGCGTACCAAACCAGAGGAAATCATGATGATGCTTTTGATAACAAGAAAAATGCAGTTGAATTAGCCAATCTTCGTGGACAAAAAGCACGATTGTTAGGGTATGCATCACATTCAAATTATGTGTTGGAAGAATCGATGGCTAAAACCCCTGAAAATGTAAATAAGTTGTTGAGTGATTTGTGGAAACCTGCTTTGGAAATAGCCAAAACGGAAGCCGCAGATATTAAAAAAATGATGGCTAAAGAAGGAATTAAGGGTGCTGTGCAACCGTATGACTGGAGATATTATACAGAGAAAATACGAAAAGAGCGTTTTGATTTAGACGAAGAAGAATTAAAACCCTATTTTAGTTTAGAGAATGTAAGAAAAGGAGTTTTTCAGGTAACTGAAAAATTATACGGTATACAATTCAAAGCGTTGACTAATGTTCCAAAATACCATGAAGACGCAACTGTTTGGGAAGTGACTGAAAAAGATGGTACGCATCTGGGTGTTTTGTATATGGATTTTCATCCGCGTGAATCTAAACGTGGAGGTGCTTGGATGACCTCGTACAGAAGTCAAAAAACGGTTGATGGAAAACGTGATGCTCCTGTAATTTCTATTGTTTGTAATTTTACGAAACCATCAGCAAATGCTCCGGCACTTTTGACTTTTGATGAAGTGTCCACTTTCTTTCATGAATTTGGACACGCATTACACGGATTATTGTCAAATGTGACTTATAGAAGTTTAGCTGGAACTAGTGTTCCAAGAGACTTTGTAGAGCTTCCTTCTCAAATTATGGAGAATTGGGCTGCTGAACCAGAAGTTTTGAATATGTATGCAAAGCATTATAAAACAGGCGAAGTAATTCCAGAAGCATTAGTGAACAAATTGAAAAAAGCAGGTACTTTCGACCAAGGTTTTATTACAACTGAATATCTTGCTGCTTCTTTGTTGGACTTAGAATACCATTCGCAAACCAAAGATATTACTGTTGATGCAAACGCTTTTGAAAAAGCAGCTATGAAAAAAATCGGTTTAATCGAATCCATTATTCCAAGATACCGCTCTACTTATTTTAATCATATATTCTCTGGAGGATATTCTTCTGGATATTACAGCTATATCTGGTCGGGCGTTTTAGATACGGATGCTTTTGAAGCATTCAAAACAACTACTTTGTTCAATCCTGAAAAAGCCAAATTATTCCGTGAGAATGTTTTGGAAAGAGGAGGAACGGAAGATCCTATGGTTTTGTACAAACGTTTCCGTGGTGCTGAACCAAGTATTGAACCGTTGTTGAGAAAACGTGGTTTGGACAAAAAAACAGAACCACTTAAAAAAGTAAAAGGATAAGAATCATTTTATTTTAAAAGCAAAAAACCTACAACATAAATAATTTGTTGTAGGTTTTTTTGTTTTAAATATGGTTTAAAACGTGGCGTTTTACTTTGTGTTCGTCGACTGTTTTGGCATTAAATCACACGGATTTATTCAAAAATTTTCAACTACAAATTTCACAGGTTTCCACAAATTGATTCGAGCTAATTCATGGTTTTTAAGCCCATAGTAGATTAATTTATTCTAAACGGATTTCTATCCGTGATATACTCGGGAAGCAATTATTTTATCTTCTTTGATATCTAGTACTTCCGCTACCAGTAAATCCTCTTCACCTATCACTGTTCTCGTATACTCCATAAAAACGCGATCGCCATTTGCAGTAAGCGATTTTACTTTGTAATTCAAACTCGGCAAACGCTCAAAGGCATCTTTCCACCATTCTCGTAAAGCTTCTTTACCGGTAACAAAACCGTTACTTTCTGGTTTGTATATTTTTAGTTTTGGACTAAAATGGATAGCATCTTCATCGTATAAAGACAATAATTTTTCTAATTCTTTATTGTTGAAAGTTTCAAACCATTTAAAAGCAATTGATTGTAGTTTTTCTGGTGTCATACTAATTTTGGATTGAATTTTTAATTAAAAAAATCCCATTTCACAATGCGAAAGGGATTTTATCTTTATAATTTTAAAGAAATTTTAAACGTTCTTCAAATTGATGATTTCTTGTTCAGTAAGTAGTCTCCAGTTTCCTCTTGGTAAATTCTTTTTGGTCAAACCAGCAAAAGAAACTCGGTCAATACGCAATACATCATAACTGAAATGCTCAAAAATAGAACGAACCACTTTTACGTTAGACGATCTTAATTGTAACCCAATTTCACTTTTCGCTTCGCCTTCAATGTAACTTACATCTTCTACAAAAACGCGGTGTCCGTCAAGAGTCAATCCTTTATTTATTTTTTCTAAATCCTCAAATTTCAAGTTTTTATCTAATGAAACTTGGTAAATTTTAGATGATTTCTGACTTGGTAACGTAAACTTACGAATCATATCCGTATCGTTTGTAAACAACAATAAACCTGTTGTATTCTTGTCCATTCTTCCCACTGCGCCGATTTTTGCAGTTGTTGAACCTTTTACTAATTCCAACACATTACGATATTCCTGACCTTCGTCCATCGCAGTCGTAAAGTTTTTTGGTTTGTTTAGTAAAATATATACTTTTTTCTCTGGTGTCAAAGTGGCTCCGTCAAAATTCACAACATCACCTGGTTTTACCATATAGCCCATTTCGGTAACAGGAACTCCATTCACTTTTACCGTTCCGGATTGAATGTAAATATCAGCATCACGACGCGAGCACGCACCTGAATTAGCGATGTATTTATTCAATCGAATTTCGTCTTTTACTTTCGGTCTCTTTGGTGCTTGATTTTGTTTTTTCTCTACTTTATCAGTAGCGATATCGGCAACTTTAGTATTTACTTTAACTTTTTTTGGCCCTTGAGCGCGCTTCTGCATGGCAGGTTTTGGCTTGTTTGAACTTGGTCTTGAGCTAGTTGCTCTTGGACCGCTTTTCTTACTATTGCCTTCCTTGTTATTCATAATATTCCAATAATTTGTGCAAAGATACTATTTATATAGTTGACAATCAATAAGAGCCAATTATAAAAAAGCTAACTATCTAGCTAATAAGGCAATTAAAAAAATGCAAATCCTTTTTTTTGAAACTATTTCCTGCTTTCCACTCTATCTTTTTCTTTTTGGATGAAAAAAAAAAAAGGATGCCGTTACTATCGGGGCTCAAATGGAGGTGGTGGGGAGTTTTTGAGAACTTGTTTTTAAATTTTTATAATTCAAAAAAGAAGAAATACTCTAAATCATCATCAACAATCTTTTTCCGTGCCATAAAACACTCGGATTAATCAATACAATGCAAAATACTCCGGCAACAATAAGGAATTTCAGGACATTATGCAGCAAAAGGAATTGTGGTTTAGCGTTTGATTTCCATAAGTATAACAAGAAAAATACCAAGACAATTAGACAGGAATAAAAATAAATATCCATATAACCCACATCGTAAATTTCTATTAAAACATAAACTGGAAAGACAGTAAGAATCGTCAGCGTTGTGATTATTTTTTTTGATATTTCCTCTCCATAAACAATCGGAATCGTTTTATAGTCATTCGCTAAATCTCCTTTTAGATTTTCTAAATCTTTAATCATTTCACGAATGAGCAGCAGTAAATACAAAAAAGTAGCATGCGAAAAAATAACACCTAGTTGCCTTTTGTAGTTTTCTATATCTTCAAATGGAATTCGGGTATAATAGTATAAAAGTATTGCGAAAAATGGCAAAACAGCCAGTAAAGTAGCTGTTAAGTTTCCTATTATTGGGTATTTTTTTATTTTGTGGGAATAAAACCAGATAAAAAAAATGTAACTTGAAAAGAATAAAAACACACGCCACGAAACAAACAAAGCCATTAAAGCCACAATAAAGTTGAGTGTAAAATAGACGTTCAGTTTTGTTTTTTGACTGACTAAACGATCCAGCATCGACTTATTAGGTCGATTAATTAAATCTTTTTTGCTGTCATAAAAATTGTTGATAATGTATCCGGAAGCAATCGCTAGTGAAGAGGCGAAAACTAGTATGAATAAATTGAAATCCAATACAATATCTAAGGCTCTTTTTTCGGGAGCCAAAATAAATATAGCCGAAAGATATTGCGCCAAAATGATGACTGGAATGTTATAGCCTCTAACTACAGAGAACAAACTTGCAACTTTCATTATAAGAAGTTTGTGCTGCCTACTTAACATTATAAGAAATTGGTTTAATTTTTTAAATTCCCCTTGAGGGGTAAAGCGCTAAAACTGATAGACTACTTCAAGTTTGTAATCTTTCAAGGAAGCTTTTGCTTTCTCTAAATCTTCGGTGAAACCTAAAATATAACCGCCACCACCAGAACCACATAATTTTAAATAGTAATCGTTGCTGTCTATTCCTTGTTGCCAAATGCCATGAAATTGTTCCGGAATCATGGGTTTGAAATTATTCAAAACTACTTTTGATAATTTTTTGGTGTTCATGAACAATGATTTCATGTCTCCGCCAAGGAAGTTTTCTACACAAGCATCCGTATGTTTCACAAATTGATTTTTCAGCATCGCACGAAAGCCTTTGTCTTTAAGGTTTTCCATAAAAATATTTACCATTGGAGCCGTTTCACCTACAATTCCAGAATCTAATAAAAACACAGCACCTTTTCCGTCAAAACTTTGACTAGGAATTCCGGTTGCTTGAATATTGTCTTTAGAATTAATCAAAATCGGTATGCTCAAATAACTGTTTAAAGGGTCTAATCCTGAACTTTTACCATGGAAAAAGCTCTCCATTTGCGAAAATATAGTTTTTAGCTGTAGTAATTTTTCACGAGTTAGGTTCTCCAGAACCGTAATTTTATTGTGTGCGTATTTATCATAAATAGCTGCTACAAGTGCGCCACTACTACCTACACCATATCCTTGAGGAATACTGGAGTCAAAATACATTCCGGTTTCTACATCGTTTTTTAGTAAGTCTATGTCAAAAGTAACCAGTTCTGGTTGCTCGTTTTGGAGTGTTTCTAAATAGGTTACAAAACGTTTCAAATGACCATTTGATTTAATGGCTTCTTCCGTTGGGTTTTGATCTCTTTTTAGAGCACCATTATAAAAATTATACGGAATTGAAAGCCCTTTTGAGTCACGAATAATTCCGTATTCTCCAAAGAGTAATATTTTTGAATAAAATAAGGGTCCTTTCATATGGTGGTGTAAATTAGCAATTTGGGATTGGTAATTAGGTGTTTGTGTCGTATTTTTTATAAATCAACTTGGTCATCGCGATTTGCTTCTTGAATTTTAAGATCAATTTTTTCTTGTTCTTCAGCAGATAATTGTTTCCAAGCCTCTTTTTTTTCTGATTTAAAAATGTTTTTTATAGCCTCGATTATGGCTTTGTCGTCAGTTTCTAACAACATCTTTATCAATTTTAATTTTTCTGATTGAATATCCATGCTTTTAGCTCTTTAAAAAATAAAGATAGAAAAAAATAAGTTAAATCAATACAGCTCCATTTCCAATTTGGTCACAAATGTACTGACCATTTTGACAATAGCCAACTAATTCGTCCTTAATAAATTGCAAAACTTTTTCGCTAACGTTTTCGGGATATAAAACATGCACATTTGCACCGGCATCCAGCGTGAAGCAAACCGGGGTTTTAGTCTCATTTCTAAATTTCCAAATCGCATTTATAATCTCCAAAGTATTCGGTTTCATTAATATAAAATAAGGCATAGAAGTCATCATCATAGCGTGTAAAGTCAACGCTTCACTCTCGACAATTTTGATAAATTCATCCAGATTTCCGTTTTCGAAAATAGAGATCATTTGGTCTAAATTTTCATGTGCTTGTGCAAATCGCCTTTCGGCAAAAGGATGGCTGTGCATCAAGTCGTGACCTACTGTACTTGAAACCTGTTTTTCGCCTTTGTCAACGAGTAAAATTGTATCTTGAAAATCCTTGAAATTAGTATGAATAGCATTTGGAAATTCCACACCAAATAAATCCGAACTTCCGGGAATATTTGTGTGATTTCCCCAAACTACCACTTGCCCTTTTATGCTGCGGCAAGCACTTCCTGAACCCAAACGCGCTAGTAAAGATGCTTTTTGGTAAAAATATCCTTCAGTCATTTCAGGGTTTAATATTTTTTCTAAACTCATTAAGTTCATTGCCAAAGCTGCCATTCCGGATGCAGATGAGGCAATTCCGGAACTGTGAGGAAAGGTGTTTTTGGTATCAATCGTAAAATGATAATCCTTCAAAAATGGCAAATAGATTTCGATTCGCTCCAAGAATTTTTGAATTTTTGGTTTGAAATCTTCTTTTGGTTGTCCTTCAAAAAGTAAATCAAAGGAGAATTTGCCGTCATTATTTTTTTTGGCGAAAGCCAATTTAGTAATGGTTTTGCAATTGTTCAACGTCAAACTCACCGAAGGATTTGCAGGAATTTGATTGTCCTTTTTTCCCCAATATTTGACAAGGGCAATATTACTAGGTGCGCTCCATTGAAAAGTACCGTGTTCAACTGAATGAGTATATTTTGATGGAATAAAATCGTTTGCTGAAATCATGAATCTAAAAATTTTTGCAAAGATACTTTTTTTTGTGTTATTCCTTTAGATGGACAATCGTTAGAAAGATTTAAGTAAATTTGGACAATAAAAATAATCATACAAGTCCATTAAGGATTTTTTAAGCATTAAGGAATTAAGCTTCATTAAGAATTTAAGTTAGTTTTTCATAATGGTTAGAAATGTAAATTTCACGAGATAATCAATTAATTTAAGGTATCTTCAATGGCTTGTATATTTCATCAAAATTGTGTGCTTTAAATATTACAAATGAATAAAATTACTCGAATATTAGCTGTTGTGGTTACCTGTCTTGTCATTGGATATTTCTCTGGAATGGTTACTCGTTCATCTGTTACCACTTGGTTTCCAACATTAATCAAACCGAGTTTTAATCCGCCGAGTTGGGTTTTTGCGCCAGTTTGGAGTATACTGTTTGTGATGATGGGCGTTGCGGCCGGATTAGTTTGGGACCGAATAGAAGCAGAGCGCGAAGCGGTGAAGAAAGCATTAATTTTCTTTGCGATACAATTGGGATTAAATGCGTTGTGGTCGTACTTGTTCTTTGGATTACGAAACCCAATGTTAGCCGGATTAGAAATTATCGTATTGTGGCTAATGATTTTTGAAACGTATATTCAATTTGTCAAAATCAATAAGATTGCTGGGTATCTACTCCTTCCGTATTTAGCTTGGGTGAGTTTTGCGTCCGTTTTAAATGGAAGTATTTGGTGGCTGAATAGATAATACCCCTAACTACAAAGAGGAAATTTTTCAAAATCAGTACATGAGTGCAGCGTTTCCCGAGTACAACTCGCACCTTTTTCTACAGAAACTTCTTTGGATGTAAAATCTAGAGTAATTTTCATATATTTTATAGTCTAAAAATGGGTGCGGATACCAAACAATATTAGTAGGTGATTAGCTTTCTTTATAAATAAGTAGCTATATTTGCAAAATATTACTTAAAGTGTAAAAAGTAATACCCTTAAATTTTTATTCTTAATTAAAAACTTAATGTAATGAGGTTCTCAAAATCATTATTTTTTCTTTCTATTCTCCTTTCTCTTGTATTTATTTCATGCGAAAATCGGGGTAAAAAAAATCAAAAAGAAACAAAAGAAAGGAAAGACGAATTAATTTTAGCCATTGGAGGAGAGTTGGAAACTGGATTTGATCCCACCATAGGCTGGGGACAAACTGCGAGGCCTATTTTTCAAAGTACTTTGTTAAAATACGATAAGGATTTCAATATTGAAAATGACGCTGCTACCGATTATCAAATTAGTGATGATGGTCTTAAATGGACAGTGAAACTTCGAGATGATATTCAGTTTTCTGACGGAAAACCGCTCACTGCTGACGATGTGGTGTTTACTTTTCAAACTGCAAAAAATAGTGCTTCGGTAGTAGATTTAACCAATTTAAAAGGAGTTCGTAAAATTGATAGTCATACTATACAATTTATTTTAATCAAACGTAATTATACGTTCATTCACCATTTATTAACCATGGGTATTGTGCCCAAACATGCTTATACCGCTTCTTATGGCGTAAAACCAATAGGTTCTGGACCTTATCAATTTGTTCAATGGGATAAAGGGCAGCAACTTATTATTAAAGCTAATCCATATTATTATGGTAAGAAACCCTATTTTAAAAAGCTTATATTCTTGTTTTTATCTGAAGACGCTGCTTTCGCTGCAGCTAAATCTGGTCAGGTTGATGTTGCTTCAGTTTCCCCTAGCTTAGCTGACAAAGAAATTGAGGGTATGAAATTAGTCAATTTGAAAAGTGTCGATAATCGTGGTATATCTCTGCCTTTTTTACCTAATGAAGGAAAAATGATTAAAGATCGTGTACTTGGAAACAACGTTACATCAGATATTGCTATCCGTAAAGCGATGAATATTGGTGTAAATCGCAAGGCTTTGGTTAGTAGTCTTTTAAAAGGTTATGGAACACCAGCATATTCTATTGCCGATGGTTTACCTTGGTGGAACCCTGAAACGGAGATTAAAAGTGATGGTGATGTTCAAAAAGCAAAAGAAATTTTGGAAAACGCAGGCTGGAAAGTGGGCGAAGATGGTATCCGTAAAAAAAATAATATCGTAGCTGAATTTACTTTATACTATCCTACTGATGATCAATTGCGTCAATCTTTAGCCATTGCTTTTGCTGATATGATGAAAGCACTAGGTATCAAAATTGATATTAAAGGAGCAAATTGGAATGAAATCGAGAGACAATTCCATTCTAATGCAGTTTTATTTGGATTAGGCAGCCACAATCCGCTTGAATTATACAATTCTTTTAGTAGCAACGTCCAAGGTCGCGGTCTTAATAATGCAAACTTTTATGGTAACGATACGGTTGATGCTAATTTTGAAAAAGCACTTAGCGCCTTATCACAAGAAGAAGCGAATGGCTATTGGAAAAAAGCCCAATGGGATGGTGCAACCGGTTTTTCTAACAAAGGAGACGCTTCTTGGGTTTGGTTGGTGAATATAAACCATTTGTTTTTTGTACGAGACAACTTAAATCTAGGTTGGCAAAAAATTCAACCTCACGATCATGATTGGCCTATTATGGATTTTATTGAAAACTGGCACTGGGAAAAATAAAAAAACTATAAATGATTAAATTTATACTCAAAAAAATTGTAAAATTAGCGGGTTTACTTATCGCTGTTAGCATTGTTTCTTTTACATTGATAAGTTATTCACCCTTTGATCCTGTGCGGTCGTATGTGGGTGCGGAAGCATCAAAGATAAGCCCAGAGCAGCGAAAAAATATTGAAGAATATTGGGGATTGAACAAATCTAAACCCGAACAATTTATGTTATGGAGTAAATCATTACTTCAAGGCAATTTAGGAAATTCCTTAATATATAGAGAGCCCGTTTCAGATATTATCGCCAATCGTTTTTCGGCATCCATTGCTTTAATGGGTATATCATGGGTGTTATCTGGTGTTTTTGGATTTTTATTGGGTGTTTTTGCAGGTATGAATGAGGATTCCCTTCTCGATCGCTTTATTAAAAGTTTTTCTTTCATCTTAGCCTCCGCTCCCTCTTTTTGGTTTGGTTTATTGCTTTTAATGGTTTTTGCCGCTTGGTTGGGCTGGTTTCCCGTAGGCTTAGCATCACCTGCTGGAAGTATAGCGGGCGAAGTACCCTTTTTAGATACAATTAGACACCTAGTTTTGCCTGTTTTAACATTAAGTATTGGTGGTGTGGCAAGTATTGCTTTGCATACAAGAGCCAAATTAATTGAAGTACTTAATAGTGAGTTCATACGCTTTGCCAGAGCTAAAGGGGAAAGCGGAACTAAATTATTGTGGCGTCACGGATTACGAAATATATCTTTGCCAGCTATTTCACTGCACTTTGCCTCTTTTGGTGAACTTTTTGGCGGTGCAGTATTGACAGAGCAGGTTTTTTCTTATCCTGGTTTGGGTCAGGCCGTTGTAAAAGCTGGTTTAGGGGGTGATATACCTTTACTTTTAGGAATTACCTTGTTTAGTGTGGTCTTTATATTTATTGGAAATTTTATTGCAGACCTATTATATGTTGTTATTGATCCTCGAATGAAAACCAAAGAATCGCATGTCTGAGAAAATTTATAAAGGTATTCCTGTAAACCATTTTAAAACATGGAATTCGCGAAAACGAGCTTTACTAGCCTCTATTTTAGCCGTAGTTTTATTATTAATACTAGTAATTTCTGGCTTTTTTATGGGGGAAAATGGATTAGCGGTTCATCTTGACGCTCAAAACAGTGCTCCTTCTTGGGCACATCCTTTTGGAACTGATTGGTTAGGGCGTGATATGTTTGTCCGCACCGTTAAAGGCTTGACTTTAAGTTTTTGGGTGGGTTTATTGGCTGCTTTTCTTAGCGCAATTATTGCTCTTGTGCTTAGTTTGTTTCTAATACTTAGTAAAACAGCGGATTCTATATTGACTTGGCTCATTGATTTATTTCTAGGAGTGCCACATATTGTAGCCCTTATTTTAATATCTTTTATGCTTGGTGGCGGGCTCAAAGGGGTTATTATTTCGGTAGCATTAACGCATTGGCCGAGATTGGCGCGTTTATTACGAGCAGAAATCAAGCAAATTAAAAACACAGAATACATTACGGCTTCCCGTAATATGGGTAAATCGTGGTTTTGGATAGCCCAACATCATATTTTTCCACATTTGCTTCCACAGTTAAGTATAGGCTTCCTTTTAATATTTCCACATGCCATTTTACACGAGGCCAGCATTACGTTTTTAGGTTTTGGACTCTCTTCAGAGCAACCGGCTATTGGAATCATTCTATCGGAATCTATGGGGTATTTGTCTTCAGGAATGTGGTGGCTGGCAATATTTCCAGGATTAATGTTATTAGTTATGGTTGGTATTTTTGATAATCTAGGTCATAATTTGCGTAAAGTTTTTGATCCGTTTAAAGGACAAAAACATTAATATTTTGTTATGGAAAACAATTCGATTTTGAAAACAAAAGACAAAGAACCTTTGCTAGAAGTAAAGGATTTCTCGCTTTCATTTACGGAATATAAAGACGGGTTCGAAGAATCTTTTGTACAGGTTATCAAAAATTTCGAACTCACTATCAATGCGGGTGAAATTGTTGCCGTTTTGGGCTCTAGTGGTTCAGGTAAAAGCTTGCTTGCTGATGCCATTTTAGGAATCTTACCTGATAATTCTGAAACGAAAGGCACTATATATTTTGAAAACGAACTGTTAACAGTAGCGCGTCAAAATCAAATTCGAGGTAAGGAAATTGCGCTAATTCCGCAATCCGTAAAAGCCTTAGATCCCTTAATGAAAACTGGAAGGCAAGTACAAAATGCTATCCGTGATAAAAAGGATAAAATCAGAATTCAAGAAGAGGCTTTCCGAAAACTAGGTTTGCCAGAAGGTACCGGTAAACTTTATCCTTTTGAACTTTCAGGAGGTATGGCGCGACGGGTTTTAATTGCAACTGCAATGGTAGGGGATGCAAAATTAATAATTGCAGACGAGCCTACCCCTGGTTTAGATAAAGCCAATTTGGAAGAAACCTTAAGCCATATAAAACAATTGGGAAGCGCTAATAGTGGCATGATGTTTATTACCCATGATATCTATGCCGCTATAGAAATTGCGAATAAAATTGCCGTTTTTTATGCAGGAGAAACGATAGAAATTGCTAACAAAGAGGATTTTTCTGGTCAAGGTGAAAACCTAAAGCATCCTTATACGAAAGCGTTATGGCGCGCTTTGCCAGAAAATGATTTTGTACCTTTAATAGGGAATCAACCCCAAATTAATGAGTCGATCTCGGGATGTGCATTTTCACCACGTTGTCCGATAGCAACCGACTTGTGTCGAGAAAAGAAACCAGAATCCTCATGGGTAAATAACACAATGGTAAGATGTTTTTATGCTAGAAATTAACAATTTAAGTTTTCGTTATAATTCAGATAAGTGGATATTTGAAAAGATTAACTTTGTCCTAAAACCAGGAGAAATTATCGGGTTATACGGGCAAAGCGGAGCCGGAAAAAGTACTTTTGCTAAAATTATTGCTGGTTATATACGACCCGGTAAAGGAACAGTTGTCATAGATGGCGCAGAATATGCTCATAAAGGACGAAATCCAGTGCAAATAATCGGGCAACACCCAGAGAAAGCGATTAATCCACGTTGGCGTATGAAACAAGTTTTGGAAGAATCTGGCAATTTTGATGATGCGCTTTTGCAAAAATTTGGGATTAGCAAAGAATTACTTCAACGTTACCCTTCTCAACTTTCTGGTGGTGAGTTACAGCGGTTTTGCTTGGCTCGATCAATTGCTCCAGAAACCAAATACTTAGTAGCAGATGAAATCACAACCATGCTAGATACAATTAATCAAGCACAGATTTGGGAAACGGTTTTGCAAGTTGTTAAGCAACGCCAAATTGGTATGTTGGTAGTTAGTCATGAGCTGCCTTTATTAAATCGTATTTGCGATCGAATTTTAAGTTTTGAAGAACTAACAAAAACTAATTAGTAGTTTTAAAAAAGGTGCACTAGTTTTCAATTTGACTGAAACTCAGTAAGTATAATCGAAGTAGATAATTTTGTCGCAGAGTTAACAAAAGACTCAAATTAATTATTGCGATGCATCATTTAACGATGCTGTTAATCATTAATAAAAATAACCAATTGAACCTCCTTATATAGAAGTAAGATAAATTATCAAATTTCAGAAACAATTCTGGTTTTCTTTTTTTATAATCAAAATAGTATCTACATTTGCAGTATTACGAATCGTATAAAAAATATTACTAAGCAAGTGTTGAATCTAAAAAATTATTAATATGAAATTTGCACAAATACTTTTATTTCTCATTGTAATCCTGCCCTTTGCAGGTATTAATGCTCAGGAAATGGGCAAGATTAGTGGGACAGTTGTTTCTCCATCCAATGCGGTTATGGATCGCGTTACTATAATGATTATCGGATCTGATAAGCAATCATCTACAAATAATGATGGTCTTTTTTTGAT
>ERZ724523.882-NODE-882-length-17633-cov-7.423825_pt1 | contig 17633 bp, 19 predicted proteins | sample MGYA00376056_ERZ724523 | MGnify/ENA primary metagenome ERZ724523 (study PRJEB28724, sample SAMN07190888) | wastewater metagenome | isolation source: influent of sewage treatment plant in Hong Hong | place: USA: Christiansburg, Virginia | collected 2016-03-01 ... | reverse complement strand
CGACATCAAGTTCGACATGAGCCGCTGCGAGGGCTACCGCAACTTCTGCAACAAGTTGTGGAACGCCACCCGCTTCGTGCTGATGAACACCCAGGACAAGGACTGCGGACGTTCGGAGGACGGCACGGGCTTCTATTCCGGACCTGCAAGCGATTTCTCTTTTGCTGACAACTGGATCATTAGTCGTCTGCAGCGCGTCGAGAAGGAAGTCGAGCAGCACTTCGGCGAATACCGCTTCGATCTGGTTGCCAAAACGGTTTACGAGTTCATCTGGGACGAGTACTGCGATTGGTACCTCGAGCTCGCAAAGGTGCAGCTGCATGGAGAAACCAATGCTGCCGATACCGAAACGGTTCAGATTGGATCACCAACAGCAACCCGCTGGACCCTCTTGCGCGTGCTGGAAACCATCCTGCGCCTGGCCCACCCGATGATTCCCTTCATCACCGAAGAGCTGTGGCAAACAGTCGCCCCGCTGGCCGCCCGCAAGGACACCGACAGCCTGTGCCTGGCCAGCTACCCGCAAGCCGATCTGGGCAAGCTCGACGAAACCAGCGAAGCCGACGTCACCGAGCTGAAGGCGCTCATCTACGCCTGCCGCAACCTGCGTGGCGAGATGAACATCTCCCCGGCCCAGCGCATGCCCCTGATCGCCAGCGGCAACGCCGAGCGCCTGAAGAAGTTCGCCCCCTACATCGCCGGGCTGGCCAAGCTCTCCGAAGTGCAGGTGGTGGATGAAATCAGCACCGAAGAAATGGCCCCCGTCGCCATCGTCGGCGAGCAGCGCCTGATGCTCAAGGTCGAGATCGACATCGCCGCCGAGCGGGAGCGTATTTCCAAGGAAATCGCCCGCCTCGAAGGCGAGATCGTCAAGGCCCACGCCAAGCTCGCCAACGAGAGCTTCGTGGCCCGCGCCCCGGCCGCGGTGGTGGCCCAGGAGAAGGAACGCCTGGCCAACTTCAGCGCCACCGTCGACAAGCTCAAGCCCCAGCTGGCCAAGCTCGTCTGAGCAAACAGGCGTCAAATTGAAAAGGGCCACGCAATTGCGTGGCCCTTTTTTTGGCTCATCCGGTACGGATTACTTGCGGCGCAGGAAAAAATCGTAGGCGTTATCCGGTAATTCGTTGTGGGCAACCAGCTCATTGCCGGTCTGTCGGGCGAAGGCCGCAAAGTCCTTCACCGATCCCGGGTCCGTCGCGAGGACATGAAGCACCTGGCCAGCCTGCATTTCTGCCAGCGCCTTCTTGGCGCGCAGAATAGGCAGTGGGCAGTTCAGGCCGCGGGCATCCACTTCCTTGTCAAAATCCATTGTGTGACTCCATCTTCGAGAGGCGATCAAGGCCGGATTCTAACGCGACACGCGATTTTGGCCGAGGCCGGGCAAACGCACTTCGACGCAGTGCAAAAAAGACCGTGATTCTGTGAAATAATGACCATAGAAAAACCATGTCATACCCAGATCGATACCCTTAGCGGCAGTATCGGCGCGCCAGAGCTTGTCTGGCAAGGCTTTCCCCAACCCCAACAATTCCTCCAAGGTAGACCAACATGCGCTCGAACATGCTCCAGACGGTTCTCAATGACCTGAACGGCACCTCCGCAGACATCGAAGCTTCAGCCATCATCTCCTCCGACGGCCTGATGATGGCCGCACTGCTCCCCAACACCGTGGACGAAGACCGGGTGGGTGCCATGAGTGCCGCCATGCTGTCCCTCGGTGACCGGACTGCCCGGGAACTGGCCCGCGGCGGCCTGGAACAGGTTCTGATCAAGGGCGAAAAGGGCTATGTATTGATGGTTCAGGCCGGCGCTGACGCCGTGCTGACCGTAATGGCCAAGCCCAACGCCAAGCTCGGCCTTGTCTTCCTCGACGTCCGCCGCGCAGCCGACGCCATAGGCCGGATCCTCGGCTGAGCGGAGCCCCTGCCGTGAATGACATGAATCGTAATCACATTGCGGGAGAAGCCGCCGAACATGTGCTGACCTACGCCGACGGCAGCCACCGCCGGGTCTATGTCACACTGGTCGAAACACCCTACCCGCACGGCAAGCTGATCGTCTCGCGGACAGACACCGCCGGAATCATCACCCAGTGCAACCAGTCCTTCGTGGACATGTCCGCTTACGCCATGGACGAACTGATCGGCCAGCCTCACAGCATCCTGCGTCACCCGGACATGCCCGCCGCTGCCTTCCGCGACCTGTGGGACACCGTACAGGCCGGACGTCAGTGGCACGGCTATGTCAAGAACCTGCGCAAGGATGGCGGGTACTACTGGGTTTACGCTGCAGTGGTCCCCAACATCCGTGACGGCAGGATCGTCGGCTACACATCGGTCAGGCGCGAACCCTCCCGCGGTAACGTCGAAGCTGCCGAAGCCAGGTACGCGGAGATGAACCGGTCATGAGCTTCAACTTCACGGTAAGCCCGAGCTTTCCCAACGAGCGCATCTCCGACTGGTACATCTTCAATACCTGGATGCAGCGCTCGCTGTCCCTGCCCATCCACCTCGAGCTGTACGACGACTTCGGTGCCCAGCGCGCGGCGATTGCCGCCGGCAAGGTTGACATGATCCACGCCAACCCCTTCGACGCCTCCCTGCTGGTGCGCGAAAAGGGCTTCCGCGCCATTGCCCGGCTGGAAGGACCGCCGGACGAGATGGTCATCGTCAGCGCCACCGAAAGCCCCGCTCAGGGCATTCCCGATCTCCCGCCCGGAACACGCCTGGCGTGCGCCGACGACCCCTGCGTCAACACAGTCGGACGCATCCTGCTCGAACCGGCCAATTTCGACACCGGCAACACCGTCGAGCTCCGCCGCGAAACCTACATCCAGGTTGCCAAGGCCATCCTGCGCGGCGAAGCCGATATCGGCTTTTTCCCGGTAGCCGCCTTCAACGCGCTGTCGTCCCTTGTCCGGCGAGACATTCGGGTACTGGTCACCAGCGACACACAGGTGATCCAGCACGTTTTCCTGGTGGGCCCGGCCCTTCACGACCGGGTCGACGAGATGACCCATATCCTCCTCACGATGCACGAGACGGACAAGGGCCGCGGCATGCTCGAAGCCCTCGGAGCCAGTCGCTGGCAAAACGTCCAGCAAGAGGATGTAGAGTTCATGATCGACATTATTTCCACGTTAACCCAGTGATCCTCTTCATCGCCGACAAGGGCCGGCCGGAACGTATCCGTCATCCTGCACCACCAGCGGTCTTCGGACTGCCGGTGCGCACACTGGGAATCGCCTCCCACTGGTGCACCCCGGCAACGGGGGCACTGCTGGCCGCCGAAATCGGACGCAAACCGGCCAACCTGCACCTGCATGTACAACGCATCTCCCTGTGGCGCAGCCTTAGCGACGAAGCCCGGGCCGCTGCCGCGGTGATTGACCTGTGGATCGTCCTCGGGCCCCACGGCAGCGGCTTGCGTACCCACATGCTGCACGATCACTATGCAACCCTGGAAGAGCAGGATCTGGGCATTTACCTGAGCGAGCGTCTGGATGACGGCATCAGCCGTCACGATCCACGGATTGCCCTTCCCGACGTCGTACTCGCCAGACCGGTCGACGGTGACATATGCTTCCTGAGGGTCGCTGCCAGTCCTCATGAAGGCATCCGCTGAACGCCCCCCCCTCCCGGCATCACCAGCTTACCGCCCACCGTGAATCCGTCATGAGCCGCCACACCACCCTCCCCGGCCCGCACCTGACCGCCCTCTACCTGCTCCACGCAGGCAGCATGGATGTCCGGCTGATCAGCCTTTCCGTGGAACGCCACTGGAAACATGCAGTGCGCCTGGTGCCGACGCTGGATGAAGCCCGGGTCGTCCTGGTCGACTGTGATCGTCCGGGCGTTGAAGCGGCCTTCGAGCAACTGGGCCCTTATCCAAGCGCCGGCATCGTGTGCTATGCCTTTCACCCGAAGGATCATGCCCTGCGCTTTCCGAACCGGCTCATCCTGGGCAAGCCACTCAATCTGGATGCCCTGCCCGGCATCCTTGCCAAGGCCGCCAACGACACCGCGGCCATCAAGGCTGCCGTCACAGCACGCCGCCAGGTGCCAGCGCCAGTACCAACGCCCCCCACGGCAGCCGTGGAAACCCCCAGCTCCCTGGGCCACGGACTGCACATGGATGAAGAGCGTGACCTGTGCGGCGCCATGGACGACATTCCCCTCACCCCAGGCACGCCTCTCAGCGAAAAACTCTTTTTCGCCCCCGACCAATACCTGATCGGCCACCTCTCCCGGGCTGTCGAACAGGCCGTCGCCTCAGGTCGCCCTCATGTCATTTCCGGCCTGCCGCGCCTCATCGGAGTCCAGCCACAGCCATTGCCGGTGTGTGTCACGGCATTTCGCGGCAACCAGTTGCGGCCCTTTTCCATGGCCCAGTTGCCGCACGCCACGGCACGCATCGTCAGCGCCCTGATCTTCAGTGAATCCGTAGGTACCGAGACAGTTTACGCGGCCGAGGATTTTCTCTGGAACATCGCCGCCTGGGCCGCCCGTGGCCGCCTGCCCGTGGGCACCGATCCCTACCAGAGGGTACGCCTGAAAGCCTGGCCCAACTTTACCCAGGCCTTCGTTTCACCCCACGCACTGCGCATAGCAGCCTTGTGGACACGCACCTGGGCCAGCCCTGTGGAGATCGCCACGCAGCTGGCCATCCCCCATCGTTATGTTTTTTCGGTATTCTCGTCGGCCCACTTCTCCGGGCTGCTGGACCGGAACGCACCGACCGTTGCGCCCATCGCGGTCATACCCGTTGCCGCACAACCCTCCCCTCCCCCCAAACAAGAACAACGGCCATCGATTCTGTCCCGAATTCTCAGGAAGCTCCTCAATGCGGTCTGAACGCACCCGCCACAACAAGATCATTTTTTCCGGCACCGTCGGTGCTGGCAAAAGCACGGCCATCGCAGCCCTCAGCGACATCCCGCCCGTCTGCACCGAAGCCGTCGCCAGCGACGAGACTGCTGCACTGAAGAAGACCACCACGGTCGCCATGGACTACGGCCTGCTGAACCTGCCTGACGGCGAAAAAGTGATGCTCTACGGCACCCCCGGGCAGGAACGTTTCAGCTTCATGTGGGAAATCCTTTCGGAAGGCGGCATCGGCCTCGTCCTGCTGATCAACAACGCCAACGTCGACCCGCTCAAGGATCTCGAAAACTATCTCGCCGCGTTCAAGAAGTTCATCGCCAGCACGGCGGTGACCATCGGCGTAACCCACATGGACCGCGCCCCGGAACCCGGGATCGACGCCTACCGGAAAAAGCTCGCCGAACTCGGCCACGATCCGCTTCCTGCCGTTTTCCGGGCCGACGCACGCAATCGCGAAGACGTGGCCACACTGGTCAAGGCACTCCTCTACACCCTCAACCCCGGATTGGTCGATGCTTGAGATTATTCCCGGCTCCCACCTGACCGTAACGCCCTACGGCGCATGGCAGGCCGTAACCCGTGCGGATCAGACGCCCCAGCGGCAAGTTCTGCTCGGCGTCCTGCGCGAAGCCATAAGCCCCCTGCTGAGCCTTGAGTCGATCCGCACATGGACCGGCGAAAGCGACCCGGAGGCCGCGCTCGAACATCTGCTCAGGCTGCAGGAAGACGCCTGCCTCGAAGCCTGGCCACGGCCGCGCATGGCCCCCATTGGCACCCTCGAGGCCACGCTGCCCGAACTGCTCGCTGCCCTCAGCGACAGCGGACAGGCCGTGCTGGCCGATCACATGGGCTTCTGCCTGGCGATTGCCGGCTATCCGACCGACACCGGCGAAGCGCTGGCCGCCCTCGGCGCAGACATTCTGTCAGTGGCCGAACGTCAGTCTGCAGCGCTCTCCAAACTGGGCGACCACCTGCTCGACGGCTGGGGCAATGTGGATGCCGCCGGCGTCAGCGGATTGAGTTTCTGGCCGATGCACGTCGGGCGCACCCGCCTGGCCCTCACCGTCAGCGGACGCCCGCGCTTCAACCAGCGCGCCTTCGCCGACCTGGTGTGGGCCCTGTACGTGCGCTACGGCCAGATCTGAACAGCAGGCAGTCCGCTCAACGCTGTTCGCGGCGCTCGCGCAACTGTTCGGCCAGCAGGGCACTCACCTCGCGCAGGCGCGAATCCACCGCCGAGTGCTCGAAAAAGTCCCCGTCGCCCGCCGCCTGGGCAAGGCTGAGCTGCTGGGCCGACGCCGCGTAGTTACCCTGAATGGCGTACACCTCGGCGAGCGAACGATGCTGGGCCAGGCGCTTGCCCAGCGCCGCCTCGGCCCGCGCCCGCAACTCCCACAGGGTTGCATTGCCCGGCGTCGTCAGGACTTCTGCCTTCGCCACCGTCAAGGCATCGCCGGGGCGCCCCGCATCGACCAGCGCACCCAGTTCGCCGTAAATCAGTCGCCGGGACTGGGGAAAGCGGACGCGCGCCTGCGCAAACACCTTTGCCGCACCGGCCGGATCGTCGTGGGCCAGGCGCAGGTCGCCCTCCAGCCCGTCGATCATCGCCGAAACCACCCGCTGCTTGCGCAAGTCGGCCATGGCCCGATCCGCATCGGCAAGACGCTTGGTGCTGAGATAGGCCCGCACCAACCCGTATTGCGCCGCCACCGTGGGAGGCGTTGCCCGTGCCGCCCTTTCAAACTCCTCGACAACCTCCCGGGAGGCCATGCGGCCCACCTTCAGCTTGGCCCGCACCAGCTGGAAATCGAGGGAGTCCGGCACCTGCCGGTAAGGCATGCTGGCGACCCGGCTCTCCATTTCAGTGATCCGCTCACCGGTCAGCGGGTGGGTGCGCAGATAGGCCGGCGCATTGTTTTCGTAGAGCCGGCTGTTCTTCTGCAGACGCTCGAAAAAGCTCGGCATGCCGCGCACGTCGAAATCCGCCGCCGCGAGGTTCTGTACCCCGAGCCGGTCGGCTTCGTTCTCGAAATCCCGTGAATAGGCCAGTTGCGAACTCAAGCCTGCCGCCTGACCGGTCATGATGGCCGCCTGACTGACCTGCGAACTCGACTTGGCCGCCAGAATCGCCACCAGCAGCGAAGCCAGCATCAGCACGCCGAACTGCCCCTGCTTGCCGACCATCCGGGCAATGTGGCGCTGGGTGACGTGGGCGATTTCGTGGGACATCACCCCGGCCAGTTCCGATTCGCCCTGGGCGGCCAGGATCAGCCCGGTATGTACCCCGATCTTGCCACCCGGCATCGCAAAGGCGTTGAGCGACGGATCATTGACACCGAAAAATTCGAAGGGCAGGCCCGCCCCCGGCCCCGCCGCCACCAGGCGATCGCCGAGAATGTTCAGGTAATCCTCAACCTCCGCATCCTGCAGGTAGGCCGGATCTTTCCAGCGGATGTCACGCATGATCTGCGCGCCAATGCGCTGCTCGGCCAGCGGCGAAAGGTCACTCGAAGCACTATCGCCCAGGTCGGGCAGGCTCTGGGAAAAGCTGCGCGGCACCAGGGCCACGCACAGCAGGGCGGCGATCAGACGTTTTTTCACGATGCTATGATACGCGACCCTATCCAGCGGTTCCCCACAGCCCGATGAGCGACGTTTTCACCCACTTCGATGCCCACGGCCAGGCGCACATGGTCGATGTTTCCGCCAAATCCGAAACCCGCCGGGTCGCCCGTGCCGAAGGGCGCATCGTGATGGAGCCGGCCACGCTGACGAAAATCCTCGCCGGTGACAACAAGAAAGGCGACGTGATCGGCATCGCCCGCATCGCCGCCATCCAGGGCGCCAAGCGCACCGCCGACCTGATTCCCCTGTGCCACCCAATCCCGCTGACCCGGGTCACCGCCGACTTCGTCGCCGAGGGCAACAACACCATCCGCTGCACGGTCACCGCCGAAACCGTTGGCCGCACCGGCGTCGAAATGGAAGCCCTCACCGCCGTGCAGGTCGGCCTCCTCACCATCTACGACATGTGCAAGGCCGTCGATCGCGGCATGACCATGGACGGCATCCGCCTGCTCGAGAAGGAAGGCGGCAAATCAGGGCACTGGAAGGCGGAAGGCTAAGGCGAAGCACGAATGCTCCGCTATGCCTTCATCGCTCCCGCTCGATGATCCGGACTGACGTCAAATTTGGGGTGGGTCCGTCTCGCGTGCCGGGTGACGATGCTTGCCTGCTGCAGCGATAAAGCCGGCCGCACCATCATCAAGCGTATCGACGCCCGCCAGCAGGATGCCCGGATCGGGCCTCCCCGACGCCAGCGTGTTGGCGATACCGGCTTTGTCGAGCAGGGCATTTGCGGCGCCAAGGGCCAGGATAGTCTTGCCGTGGCGATACTGGTTGGTCACGAACTCCAGTGTCTGCCCGTATCCGGCCAGCCGCGTTACCCCATCGCTCCCATCGGGCAAAACGAGCGCGTCGAACAGTACCGGCGGTGAATTCTCCAGCGTAGCGGTCGCATCCACCGACTCACCGTCGGCGGTGCTAACCGGACCGAGCCGGGGCGCGATGATGCTCACGACGGCGCCGGCAGCGCCAAGAGCAGCCTGAACGGCCACGATGGAAGCGCCGTGCACGCCGTCGGCAACCAGGATCGCCACCTTGCGGGTGCGGATCCCGCCGTCGCCGGGCAACGCTGCAAGGGACAGGGCGGGCGACTGGGTCACTTCGGGAGGGATACATTTCGCCAACGCCTTCGGCATGGCCTCGGGCAATTCCATGCCCAGTCCGTCGGCGATTTTCGCGGCCATGTCGGCGGACACATTCACCAGCGAGGCCAGCATGCGTTCGCGGATGGCCGGCACGGTGAGCTTGCTCAGTTCGAAGCGGAAGCCACCAATGATGTGCGCCTTTTCGAGCTCGGTCTGGCTCTCATAGAACAGGGTAGCCTGGGTGTAGTGGTCGGCAAACTTCTCCGGCTTGCCGCGTAGCTTGTCGCCTTCGAGCGGTTCCGGGAAAGACACGAAACCCGCCGCACCGGCCTGGAACGGGCAGCCGCCGCCGAGCGAGTTGGGCTCGTAGGCAACCTTGCCACGCGGGATGGCCTGGCGGTGCAAGCCGTCGCGCTGGTTGTTGTGGACGGGTGCCAGCGGTGCGTTGATCGGGATCTCGTGGAAGTTTGCCCCACCCAGCCGGGTGATCTGGGTATCGACATAGGAATGGATACGGCCCGCCAGCAGCGGATCGTTGCTGAAGTCGATGCCGGGCACCACATGCGCGGTACAGAAGGCGACCTGCTCGGTCTCGGCAAAGAAGTTGTCGGGGTTGCGGTTAAGCACCATACGGCCGACCGGCGTCACCGGCACCAGTTCTTCGGGGATCAGCTTGGTGGCGTCGAGCACATCGAAGCTGAAGCCTTCGGCCTGGGCTTCGGTGAAGATCTGCAGGCCGAGCTCCCATTCCGGGTATTCACCGGCTTCGATGGCGTCCCACAGGTCACGACGATGGAAATCGGAATCGGCGCCGGCGATCTTGACCGCCTCATCCCAGACCAGCGAATGCGTGCCGAGTTTGGGCGTCCAGTGGAACTTGACGAACTGCGACTCGCCCGCCGCATTGACCAGCCGGAAGGTGTGCACGCCGAAGCCTTGCATCATCCGATAGCTGCGCGGGATACCGCGGTCGGACATCACCCACATCAGCGTGTGCGTCGTCTCCGGCATCAGCGAGGCAAAGTCCCAGAAGGTGTCATGAGCCGACGCCGCTTGCGGCAAGCCGTTGTGCGGTTCCGGTTTGACGGCGTGGATGAGGTCCGGGAACTTCATTGCATCCTGAATGAAGAAGACCGGGATGTTGTTGCCGACCAGATCCCAGTTGCCCTCGTCGGTGTAGAACTTGACGGCGAAACCGCGCACATCGCGCGCCGTATCCACCGAGCCCCGTTCACCGGCGACCGTCGAAAAGCGGACGAAGACCGGCGTGATCTTGCCCGCCTCCTGGAAGGGTGCCGCGCGGGTGAGGTCGGTCAGCGACTGGTAGGCCTCGAAATAGCCGTGGGCGGCTGATCCGCGCGCATGAACGATGCGCTCGGGAATGCGTTCGTGGTCGAAGTGGGTGATCTTCTCGCGCAGGATGAAGTCTTCCAGCAGGGTCGGCCCGCGCAGGCCGGCTTTCAGCGAATTCTGGTTGTCACCGACGGCGACGCCCTGATTGGTCGTCAGCACCTCACCAGCCGAGTCGACGCGCGCCCGGTCGAGCGAGGCGGCATCGCCGCCGGTCTTGGCCGAAATATTGGTTTCGCTGAGGGTGCTGGCCGATGCCAGATCGGAGTTCGGCTCCTGCGTCTGCCCGGCCGATGGCGAAATCGCATTGTCACGCCCGAACTCCTTGCTCTTGTTGGCGTTGTACGGCATTGACGCAGCGAGGGCCTCGACGGCGGTGGCTTGTTGGGCCAGTGCGTCGGCGGCACCGGGGTCGATTGCCGGGGTAGGCTTCCTGGCAGCCATCGGTTGGGGATCAGTCTTTTTCATGGGGTCATCCTGAGTGCGTGATGGTCGTGGCCAAGCAAGCAATGCTTGCTAACGGCATGAATGAACGTCAGGGCCGGCCGTCCGGTTTGCTGCGCTCAGCCACATGCTCATGAACGGGGTTTTTTTCAGGAAAGGATTGGACATACCGGATTTTCTTCAGCCGCGGGCGGCGAGAAGATCGGCTTTGCGCGCCGCCATTCGGGCGCCGAGTTCGACCAGATCCAGGGAAGAGGCCTTGACCTTGGGAAACATCTCACCCTGCTCTTCCTTGACGTGGTGTTCGACGTATTCGGACAGCACCTTGACCTTGGCGTCGTAGATAGCGCCGTCGGGTTCGCCCTCTTCCAGTTGTGCGATCAGATCCTTGATGCTGCCATGCTCGACGGTGGCTTCCGGCACCAGGAGTTTGTCCTTCAATCCCGCCTTGATAGCCGGGTAGAAGATCTCTTCCTCGATCTGTACATGCACGCTCAATTCGGTACAAATCTCGGCGACAAGCGCCTTCTTCTTTTTGCTGGAATCCGCTTTTTCGTAATCTGCAAACAAATCGCTGACCGCTCCATGATCAGCCCTCAGCAACGCGATGGCGTCCTTTGCGGCAGTGGGGGCCTTCGTTGTGGTGGTGGTCTTGGTGGTAGTAGTCATGGCGGCCCTTAGGGTGATTGCAGGTCTGGAAGTGTCATGCCCATAACATCGGCAAGAACTTGCACGGTAGTGTCCCGGCGCAGCCGAGTCTGTGGGATGACGAACATAACCAGGCCGTCATTTGGGTGACCCGCTCCTCTCCTGCCTGACCAGCGCAATGTCATCGACACCCTCCCGCCGGATTTTCGCGCCCAACTCTTCGTCGGCAATCAACTCGCGGGCGTTATGTAGGCTTGCGCACATATGTGGGCGTATTTCAGGTTCACACTGAGTTCATGGTGCTGGCGTCATGCGGCACTCGCGTATTCGCAAAAGGACGAAACACCCCATCGACAATCGTGGAATGAAGTTATGCCCTCCTTAGCCACCGCAGTATCCGTTTCGTCCTTGCTCGCGTCTCTGCACGTCTTGGTCAGACGCTTCCTCACGTTGGCGACGATGGAAGGCCAGCAAGCCGGCCAGAGGCTGTTGTCGATGCTGGGGCTGGCCCTGCTCGCCGCGGGCCTGGCAATCACCGGCTGGATCGGGCTGCTGGCATGCCTCGTCGTCGCCCTCCTTCAGCACAACATCGTCAGTTGGGGAGTCGCGCTGGGGCTTGCGGCGCTGCTCAGTTTCGCCGGCGCCGGCGGACTTGTACTGATGATCATGCGGCGCAGCGCGAAGCCGCTTTTCGCGGCGACACGGCGTCAACTGGGGGCGTATCGCAACCAGGAAATCGAGGTGAATGACAGCTCGCCGCCGCGCCTTCCGTACGAACAGGAACTCGAGGAAGGCCGGATGGCCGCCCATGCCGAACACCAAGTGCTGCGCAAGCGCTTGCGGCGCCGCATCGCCTCGCCGCTGGTCATCGGCGGCGGTGTGCTCGCCGGAATCGCTGCCGGGTATCTCGTGGGTGGCCGGCGCCAACCCAAGTACCCGCTTGCCCCCAGCCGCCCGAGCGCCTGGATGCAAGTCCTCGGCTCACTGCGCGTGCTGACGCCGCTGTGGATTGCACTCCGTTCTGCGCCCCGAGCGCAAGCGGATGGCGGGGAAAAAGCGGCCGCGGGAGAGCGTCATGAATCTTAGGCAGATCAGGGGCCTGATCGGCAAATCGGTCAACGCGTGGCTGGACGATTTCGCGCCGAGCATGGGCGCCGCCCTGGCCTACTACACCCTGTTCTCGATTGCCCCGCTGCTCATCATCGTCATCGCCATCGCCGGTCTTGTGTTTGGTCAGGATGCCGCCCGCGGCGAAATCGTCGCCCAGATACAAAGCCTGATCGGACGCGACGGCGCCATCGCCGTGCAAGGGCTGCTGAAAAGCACCAGTGAGCCCGCCCAGGGATTCGTTGCCATCGTGCTCAGCACGATCATGCTGATGATCGGCGCGACGACCGTGTTCGCGGAATTGCAGAGCGACCTCGACCGCATCTGGCGCGTCCCCGCCCCGGCAAGGCAGATGGGCATCCTCGTCTTGCTGCACACGCGCCTGCTTTCTTTCGGCCTGGTGCTCGGGCTCGGATTCCTGCTCCTGGTCTCGCTGGTGATCGGTGCGGCAATCGCCGCCGTCGGCAAATGGTGGGACGGTTACTTCGCCGGTTGGGAGGCAATTTTCCACGCCATTGATTTCTGCATCTCCTTCGCCATTTCGACTGTTCTGTTCGCGATGATCTACAAGTTCATGCCGCGCGCCAGAATCGCCTGGCAGGACGTCTGGATCGGCGCGACGGTGACGGCGCTCCTGTTCGAAATCGGCAAACTCCTCATCGGCCTCTATCTGGGGAAAACCAGCGTCGCATCGGGTTTCGGCGCGGCCGGTTCGCTGGTCGTGCTGCTGGTATGGGTCTATTTCGCGGCGCAGATCTTTCTGCTGGGGGCCGAATTCACCTGTGCCTACGCACACGAACGCGGCTCGCAAGCGGAACTGTCCGGGCAGCGGTCGGCGCCGGTTGTGTCGAGCCTCCCGGGCCAAGCGGACCGCTGAAGTTTGCCGAATGGCAGCCATACCTTTCGCGCAGGCATAAGGGGATACCCCGACTATCCATATTAGATATCTGAATGCACTATGCCGTTCGGCACTACGCAGGCTGGCACACGATCTTGCGGCGCGTCCCCTCTTCCACTCTTCAGGAGACAAGTAGTGAATCAGAATTTGGTATCCATCGAGTTTTCCGCCGAGACCCTCACCCGGCTCGACGGGGCGATCGGGATCATCGAGGAAATCTTTGCACCCCTCATCAAGCTGTCGGCCGGGCAGGTAAGCAGCCTCAACAAGATGGGGGACAAGTCGGAGCATTTCTGCCGCCAGACGCTGGCCGTTCTCGAGCAGAACCGGGGCATCCTGCCGGCGGACTTCGATCTGGGCGAAGTCCAGCGGGATCTGCTCGCCTTCGACACCCTGCGGCCCCGCTTGCGGCGTATCCGGGACTTCATGGCCAGGGGCGAGGACACCGAGATGGCCCTTGGCAGCGATGTATTCACCGCGGCACTACAGGGCTATGCGCTGATGAAGCTGTTCAGCAAGAGCGAGAGCCTGGAAGATTTACGCGAGGCGATGGCCATCCTGCGCCCCGGCCGCAAGAAGCCAGCCCAGGCCGGCGAGGCGGGCAGCAACGGAGGCGGAGACTGAATCGCAGGAAGGGGGAGCCGGGCAAAAAAGCGCCAATTTAATGCCGGCGAGGGCCGACTTAATACCAAAAAGCGCCAACTTCATCGCCCCGGCCCCCGACCTGATCCTGAAGCCCCCCGAGTAAATACCGGCGAGCGCCGAGTTGATCCCGAAAGGCGTCAAGCTCATGACGACAAGCCCCGACCTGATCCCCCGGCGCCCCGCCGCCATCCCGAAACGCCCTGCCTCAATGGCCGCAAGGGCCGACCTGATCCCGAATGGCGCGGAGCGAATGGCTCCGACAAAATCGCATACCGCTCCCGAGCCTGGAAACCTTAGAATGGGCGCCGATCCGGCAGCACCGACAAGGACAGATTTTGGAGCAACCGATGCGTCACCCGCCTGGCTTCGCCCCTCTCGACCTCCACGCCCCGAAGGCCGGCGCCCGATGAACGGCCGCCGGAACTTCCTGCAATCCTTCGGCAGCGCCATGGCCCTTGGCGGACTACTCGGCCTTGGTCTGCTGAAACCCGGCCCGGCCCTGGCCGTCGACTTCAACCGCGCCGCCTTCGACACCAAAACCGCCGCCGATGCCCTGCGCCTGATCGGTGCCGCCGGCGCCGAAACCAGCCGCGACATTTTTCTCAAGGTCCCGGAAATCGCCGAGAACGGGGCCTCCGTGCCTGTTGAGGTCGCCAGCAATATTCCCGGCACGACGCGTCTCTCGGTGCTGGTGGACAAGAATCCCTTCCCCCTCGCCCTTCAGTTCAACTTCGCCCCCGGGGCGGTCGCCCGCTTCCAGGCGCGGCTGAAAATGGCCGAAACCTCCCGCCTGCGCATCGTCGCCACAGCCGGCGACAAGCACTACACGGTGTTCCGCGAGGTGAAGGTCACTGTTGGCGGCTGCGGCGAATAAGCGAGGAAACCCGAATGCCCGATCCGATCAAGATCCGCGCCACCGTAAAAGGCAGCGATGGCGAAGTCCGTGTTCTGCTGCCCCATCCGATGGAATCCGGCCTGCGCCAAGATGCATCCGGGCATGCCATGCCGGCCCACTACATCACCTCGGTCATCCTCAGCCTGAATGGCCGTCCGGTCATCGAAGGCGGCCTGGGCACCGCTGTTTCGGCCAATCCACTGTTCGCCTTCCAGCTCACGGGCATCAAGGCCGGTGACAAACTGGCGGTGGCCTGGCTCGACAACAAGGGCCAGCGAGGCAGCGCGGAAAGCACTTTCACGGCAGCCTGACATACCCCATCGGCCGCCCGAAAATGTAATGGCCCCGCGCAAGACAGGGCCACACCATCGGGACTAGAATGGCCCGCACCTGTGCAGCCCCGTATCGGGCAGCAGGCACGCTCCCCCAACAGCCGATGGCATGCCCATGAGCCACGAAATCGAACTCAAGCTCACCCTTCCGCCGAAGGCGCTTCCCGCCCTGCGCCGTCACCCGCTGATCGCCGACGCGCCCCGCGAAGGGCGCACCTGCACCCTCGAAAACACCTATTTCGACACCGCCGAACTGGAACTGCGCGAACGCCGCATGGCCGTGCGCACCCGCAAGGCCGGCAACCGCTGGCTGCAAACGGTGAAGTGCGCTGCCGAGTCCAATGGTGGCCTGTCGTCCCGCCCCGAATGGGAGCAGCCCTACGCCAACGGCAGTTTCGACTTTTCCGCCATCGACCGGGACGACGTGCGCAACCGGCTTGAAGCCCTGCAGCCGCAGCTGGTACCGGTGTTCACCACCCATTTCAAGCGCGAAACCTGCATCCTCACGCCGAGTGAAGGCGTAAAAGTGCTGGCCATGATCGACAACGGCAGCATCCAGGTCGGAGAACATTCGCGCCCCCTGTGCGAGCTCGAACTGGAGCTGGTGGAAGGCGATCCGCGGGAACTCTACGCCCTCGCCCTGCAATTGGCCGAAACCCTGCCCCTCACGCCGGAAAACGTCAGCAAGGCCGAGCGCGGCTACCGCCTGTTCTCCAACCACGCCCTGCGCCCGGCCAAGGCCAAACCCTCCCGCCTGTCCCCCGAGCAGTCACCGGTGGACGCCTTCCGCATCATCGGCTTCGACTGCCTGGCCCTGTGGCAGGCCAACGAATCCGGCGCGCGGGAGAGCGACGACCCGGAATTCATCCACCAGTTGCGTGTCGCCCTGCGCCGCCTGCGCTCGGCCCTGCGCCTGTTCAGCCCGGCCCTGCCGGCAGAATTCGTCAAGCGCTGGTCCGACGGGCTCAAGGACGCCGCCGATGGCCTTGGCGCGGCCCGCGACCTGGACGTGATGCTTGCCGAAGTGCTCAGTCCGGTAGCCGAGTCCGGCCTTGCCGACGACGCCACCCAGCGTCTGATTGCCATGGCGGTGGATCGGCGCGACCGCGAGAAGGCCGCCACCCGCGAGCAGCTCCTCGCCGCCAGCCACGGCCGCCAGATGCTGGCCCTGGCCTCAGACCTCTATGCCCTCGAGAGCGATGCCCTCGTCAAGTCGGCCAACCTCACCACCTTTGCCCGCCTGCAGCTCACCCAGTTGAGAAAGCGCGCCCGCAAACGTTTCACCACCGCCGCCGACCTGCACGCCGACAAGCTCCACGAGCTGCGCGTATCCCTCAAGCGCCTGCGCTACGGCATCGAATTCCTGCTCCCGCTGCTGCCCGAAAAGGCCACCGTGCGCTTCGCCAACGAAATCGCCGAGATCCAGGAAACCCTTGGCTATCTCAACGACGAATCGGTTGCCCGCAGCCGTCTCAAGGCCTGGGCCGGCAAGGATCCGGAACTGCGCAGCGGCGCCGCCTTCGTCGCCGGCTGGCACGCCCCCAAGATCGCCCGCCTGCGCAAGAGCGTGCTGCCCGCCCTTGAACCGATCCTGTGGGGCAAGACCCCGTGGCGACGCTAAGGAGGCCAATTTGATGGATTCATCATCCGGTAACCTAGCTGTTCCAGACTCCTGCCCTCTTTCGAGGGACGAGGAGACAAGAAAAATGGATTTGCTGCTATGGCGTCACGCCGAAGCGGTGGACGGCCTGCCGGACAGCACCCGTGAACTGACCGAGCGCGGCATCCGCCAGGCCCACAAAGTGGCCGAGTGGCTGGAAAGCCGGCGGCCCAAGAAGCTGCGCGTACTGGTCAGCCCCACCACCCGCACCCGCCAGACGGCGAGTGCCTTCACCAAGGATTTCGAGATTGTGTCGGCCCTCGCCCCGGGCCATGACATCTCCGGCATCCTCGCGGCCTGCGGCTGGCCGGGGGGCGGTGGCTCGGTGCTGGTGGTCGGTCACCAGCCGGAACTGGGGCGCCTGGCGGCCCTGCTCCTGTCCGGCCAGGAAGCCGACTGGACAATCAAGAAAGGCGCTTTGTGGTGGTTCAGCAACCGGGTGCGGGAAGATGAAACGCAAACCGTACTGCGCGCCGTGATGCCCGCCGATCTGGTCTGAAACACGCTACGCCGAATTGAAAAAGCCACCGCGAAGGTGGCTTTTTCTTTGGTTTCAGACAAGGCTCAAACCGACATCGCCTTCACGTGCTGAATCACTTCGCCAATTGCCTGCTGGGCCGAGCCGTACAACAGCCGGGTGTTTTCCTTGTAGAACAGCGCGTTCTCGATGCCCGAGTAACCCGTGCCCTTGCCGCGCTTCACGACGATGACGTTCTGCGCCAGGTCGGCGTTGAGGATCGGCATGCCGTAGATCGGGCTGGATTTGTCGGTGCGTGCCGAGGGGTTCACCACGTCGTTGGCGCCGATCACCAACGCCACGTCGGCCTGGGCGAAGTCGCCGTTGATCTCTTCGAGGTCGAAGATCTTCTCGTAGGGCACGCCGGCTTCGGCCAGCAGCACGTTCATGTGGCCCGGCATCCGGCCGGCCACCGGGTGGATCGCGAAGACCACCTCGACACCGGCTTCTTCGAGCAGCTCGGCCATTTCCCACACCTTGTGCTGGGCGCCGGCCACCGCCATGCCGTAGCCCGGCACGATGATGACCTTGCTGGCGTAGCGCA
>ERZ724523.873-NODE-873-length-17696-cov-5.478884_pt1 | contig 17696 bp, 13 predicted proteins | sample MGYA00376056_ERZ724523 | MGnify/ENA primary metagenome ERZ724523 (study PRJEB28724, sample SAMN07190888) | wastewater metagenome | isolation source: influent of sewage treatment plant in Hong Hong | place: USA: Christiansburg, Virginia | collected 2016-03-01 ... | reverse complement strand
AGCATTCGCTATGAAGTGCTGAGCGTAGGTTAACCTACGTTCGGGTGTCTGCAAAATTCATTTTGCTTATAAGTATCTCAATAACAAATAATTATATTAATTTTCTAATTAAGCCTTTTATTGAAAAAATACTTATGTATAAACCCTAGCCTTTTGAGGGGGGTAGGGGGAGTCTTTGATTGTTTTGACAATTAATTGTAAGTTATTTCTCTTGTTAATTCAACATAGAAATTCCTATTACATCCACTGCGATAAAATCTTCCCAAAACCCCGGATGGGGTTGAACAACAATAGTCCCGGGTGCAACCCGGGTTAGGAAGCATCAAACTCCCAACCCCAGAGTGGGTTGAATAAATTCATCCATAAACGTCTTTTCTGATTTGAAAACACCAACTTAATTTTGATCAAACTTCAAATAACAAACCCCAAACATCTCTCAAAATTTCCTATGTTTGATTAAAATTTAGTCTATGCGAACTTTACGACTCTTGCTTTTTTTTACTTTCATACTTTGCCTTAATCAATCATATGCTCAAAAAAATTATTGGCAGCAGAAAGTTGACAATGATATATCAGTGCGACTCGATGATATCAAACACCTATTGCATGGCAGCTTACATATACATTACCAGAACAATTCGCCAGACACTCTTACTTTTATTTATTTCCATTTGTACCCCAATGCCTACAAAAGTGATCAATCAGCATATGCTATTCAAGCGCTAGAAAACAGACAAACAACTTTTTTTTACGCGGACAAGAAATCAAAAGGATACATCGATAGCCTTGATTTCAAGGTAGAAACAAATGGAAAATATATCTCAGCTGAAATTCAGAAAACTAAAGAAATTGATATCATAAAAGTCATTCTACCAGAAAAATTATTTCCCGGAAAATCGATCAATCTTAGCACTGATTTTAGAGTAAAAATACCAATTGTCTTCTCAAGACTAGGTCACGATGGGCAAGATTACCAAATATCTCAATGGTTCCCTAAACCTGCCGTTTATGACGCCAAAGGTTGGCACCCCATTCCATATCTAGATCAGGGAGAATTTTACAGTGAATTTGGTGATTATAAAGTTAGCATAACACTCCCTGCTAATTACATAGTGATGGGAACAGGTGATATTCAGGAAGCATCTGAGAATAAATGGTTGGAAGATCTTGCAAAAATTCAACATGATTCAGCGAGTCTCGCTGCCATGAAGAAAGTACCTGTCTCTGATGCTATTTTTAAAACCATTACATTTAGAGAGCAGCAGATTCACGATTTTGCATGGTTCGCCAGTAAGAAGTGGGTCGTTAGAATGGATACTGTCCTAGCGCCCGGCACTGATCATGTGGTTACTGCTTATAGCTGTTTTCTGCCTTCAGATTGGGAGATCTGGAAGAACTCTGTAGATGACATTAAAACTACCATCCGGGGTTATGGAACGCTCGTCGGACCTTATCCTTACAGTACTGCTAAGGTTGTTGAAGGGAGTTTGAAAGCCGGGGGAGGTATGGAATACCCAACTGTCACAGTGATAGATGCGGTAGGCGATGTGGAAACATTGCACTCCGTCATCATTCATGAGGTGGGTCACAACTGGTTCTATGGAATATTGGGCAGCAATGAACGCTCATATCCATGGATGGACGAAGGGATAAATAGTTACTATGAAACAAAGATCTATCCACCACCACCTTCATATAAAAAAGCTGGTGGGGCAAGTGATAACTCTATAGGACTATCTGTTTTTGGTGCAGCTCATTCGTTATATCCCGCCACGACAGCGAGTCAGGATCTACCTTACATGAATTATGGTGTAGATATCTATTACAAGGTTCCTCAATATCTTGTTTATTTGGAAAAATACATGGGCACCGAGAATTTTGATAGTGCGATGCGTAAGTATTTTTCTACCTGGAAATTTAAGCATCCGCAACCGGAGGATTTTGAAAAGATCTTTCGCGAAAAAAGTCCAAAAGACATAAGTTGGTTTTTTGAATTAATGGCACGTCCGGAAGGAGTTGATTTTGCAATAAATAAAGTTGAAGTATTAAATGACTCACTGATGGTGAAAATTGAAAACAAAACGGGTATTATTCTTCCTGTTCTTGTTAATGTTATTAGCTCTGCAGGCGATACAATGAGTCAATGGTCCGCTCCATTTCTTAAAGAGCAAAATATCAGCTTTAAGAATGTAACTTCCTATAAATCGGTTTTCATAAGCAATGACATTCCTGATATCAACCTGAAAAACAATTTCAATAAAAAATATTACGGAGTAAATGCCTTTGGTGGAATTAATTATTCAAAACAAAAGACTATTTGGATCTCTCCATTCGCTGGCCTTAACAGGTATGATGGAATCATGGTTGGTGCTATTTTGCATAATGTTTCAGTCCCTGAGAATCCATTCAAATTTATAATAGCTCCAATGTTTGGCACCAGAAGTAAGAACCTGGTTGGTCATGCGACATTTAATTATACGAAACATCTAACTAACAGCATCATCGAAAATATCGACTTCTTTCTTTATCTGAAATCCTACGGATTCTCTAGAAGTTATATTCCTGGTTTTGAGAAGACATCATTGAATTATCAAAAAGTCGCACCTGAGGTAGTCTTTAATTTTAGAAGACCTTCATATAGAAGTTCTGTTTCACATAGTATTTCACTGAAGGGTTACTATATTACAGAGCAGGATTTCAAATATGATTCTCTCTTCACTGTTCCTGAAGTCGGTAATAGAGAAAATAACATTTACGGAAAACTTTCATACAACATAAGAGATAGCCGCCTAATTAATCCATATAATGTCCGTTTTGAAGGTCAGTTGGGCAAAACTTTCGCCAAAATATCTGCTACTGCCAATTATAAATTTAATTATAGTTTAAAGGGAAAAGCTTTTTATGCCAGAGCTTATGCGGGTAAATTCTTTAAATTAAGTGATCAATATTTTGACTATTACAGATATCAATTAGCTAATACCTATTCTGGTTCGAATGATTATTTTTATGATGAAACCTTCATCGGTAGAAATGAAAATTCTGGACTTTGGTCAAGACAAATAAGTATTAATGAAGGTGGATTCAAGTCTCCATTACTTCAGAATTCTAATCAGGCGGGATTCAACGATGATTTCTTACTAAGTTTAAACTTGAAAACAGACTTACCTTTGGGAAAAATACCGATCAGATTATTCTTTGATATTTCCACATTTGGAGGAGATAATTTCATTTTTAAAGAAAAAAAGAAAATCTTGTATGAAGCTGGTATTGAATTGACTATCAAAGACTTCTTTACAGTTCACATACCTTTGGTGATGAGTGATGAATTTAAAGAATATAAAGAAACAGTATTAGGAGGTAAATTTTTGAAAACAATTACCTTCTCTCACAATTTAAATAAAATAAATTGGGTTAAAGCACCCAATATGTTACTAAGAATAGAATAACTCAGACACTAGATTCTGGACTCTAGACTCTAATGTCTAGTACCTGGCATTTTTCATTCATCACTATTAAATTAAATAAATGGATCAGAATATAATTAACGATTTTATAGAAAAAGGCCTTTATGAAGATACACATGGATTCGACCATACTAGTTTGGCTTGTATTCCCGCTGATGATACCAGTGTGGCAAAATTATTGGTCAAAGACAATGGGGTTATTTCCGGTGTTGAATTAGCATGTTTGATTTTACTTCATGTAGATCCAAAAGCAGAGATAGAGGTTCACATTAAAGATGGCAATGAAGTAGTCTACGGTGATATTATAATGACGGTCAAAGGCAACACGAGAGCACTGCTTATGGGAGAAAGACTCTTGCTCAATATGATGCAGCGCATGAGCGGTATCACTACACTAAGTAGGAGATTTGCTCAGGAAGTTATTGATCTTCCTGTTAAAATTCTTGATACCAGGAAGACGACACCTCTAATACGTTATTTTGAGAAATGGGCAGTTAGAATTGGTGGTTGCAATAATTACAGAGATGGATTGTATGATTGGATCATGATCAAAGACAATCACATTGATGCAGCAGGAAGCATCAAAGCAGCAATAGAAAGAACGCATGAATACTTAAAAGCTAATAATTTGGAGCTTGGTATCACTGTGGAAGTCCGCAATTTGGACGAGATTCAACAAGTTTTAGAAATAGGGGGCATCACAAGAATTATGTTTGATAATTTTGAAATTCCGACATTATCTGTTGCTGTGGCCCTTGTCGATGGAAGATTTGAGACAGAAGCATCAGGAGGTGTTAAGTTAAATACAGTGAGGAGCATAGCTTCCACGGGTGTTGACTTTGTTTCTGTTGGTTCGCTGACACATTCTTCCACCTCTTTGGATATAAGTTTTAAGATACAGAAGGGGAGCTAGGGACATCATTCTAATATTATTTTATTTAAAAAGCAATAAGGTTCAACTTTAATGGATTGCCTTTATATATTATCCAAAGTGTGAGGCTAACGTATGTCCACCTTCGGAGGGGGCCAAGGGGGTGGACACACTTATATTAATTTTATTTCTTTGTTAGGCGCAGTTTTAACTACGTCGTTTTAATTTCAATGCACTACTTTCTCTTTTACTTATTTATTAGATTTTCGAAGCAAAAGTTTTTTATTAGCTATTTTCTGATATTTATCAAAAGACTCCTATTTAGATATTCGGTTTTAAAGGCCTTTTCATTATTTCAAATTAACTTGTTGTGGCACCCAAGTCCACCCCCAACCCCCTCCAAAGCGGGACATCTTCCTAACATTATTTTATTTAAAAATCAATAAGGTACATGTTTAACGAATTGCCTCTATTAATAAAACAATATATGATCGAAACGTATGTCCCCCTTTGGAGGGGGCCGAGGGGGTGGACGCACTTATATTAAAATTATCAACCATTTACTATTTCGTCATACCATCTAATCTTTTTGAATCTGTCCAATTTCACACTGACTTCTGACCTCTGACTTTTGATATCTAACTTTATTGTGTACTTTTTACGCATTATGTTTATTTTATTTATACCTTAGCTATACAGCAAAACAGCGTAATATTTATGGAGGATGAAATTGATCAAATAGGCTTTCTTTTTGATTTGGATGGTGTTATCGTTGACACTGCAGTTTTACATTATAAAGCATGGCGAAAACTGGCTAACAGCCTCGGTTTTGACTTTACTGAAACTCAGAATGAAGAACTTAAAGGCGTAGGCCGAATGGATTCACTTGATAGAATATTAGGATGGGGTGGCATGACACTTTCTCATAATGAAAAGCTAGAAGCAGCTGCCAGGAAAAATGCCTGGTACACTGAATTGACTTCAACGCTTACAGCAAACGATGCTCTCCCAGGAGCCATTGATTTTATCGAACGGGCCCAAGAGAAAGGAATAAAAATCGGTCTTGGCTCAGCATCAAAAAATGCACTGCCAGTCCTGAAACAATTGGGCATCACAGGTCTTTTTGATGTCATTGTGGATGGTCACGCACTGACTAATAACAAGCCGGACCCTGAAGTTTTCTTAAAGGGGGCTTCAGGATTGGATCTTTTACCTTCGAGCATTGCTGTATTCGAAGATGCAGGCGTTGGCATCGAAGCGGCACTATCTGGTGGTATGACAGCTATTGGTATTGGACCTGAAGGCGCATTGCCGGATGCTGCATTTGTTTATACCTCATTGGGTGAAGTGGATATGGAACTTGTAATTTCATTGATCCAAAAGAACAGGTCCTGATCAAAAAATAAATGACGAAAATCTTGAAATAAAGGAGCGTCCTTGTAAAATATAAATTTCAAACTGAAAGAAAAGTAAAATGCTTTCGGTTTTATGAAATTCAAAAAATAGAAATTCACAATGAAGCAATACGTAGAAGCACACCCCTGGAAGATTATAGAAACTGATTTTAGTACAGGAGACAATATGGTCACCGAATCTTTACTTAGCATAGGCAATGGTAAAATGGGTCAGAGAGCTAATTTCGAAGAAACCTACAGCGGTGAGACCTTAGTCGGATCTTATCTGGCAGGCGTTTATTATCCTGATAAAACGAGAGTTGGTTGGTGGAAAAATGGCTATCCTGAATACTTTGCCAAGGTGCTCAATTCTGTCAATTGGCTCGGACTTCACATCCTTTTGGATGAAACGGTTCTTGATTTAGCCAAATTAACTCCCCTTGATTATTGTGGTGAATTGGACATGGAGAAAGGACTACTTTCAAGATCTTTTAAAATTCAATTGACCGATGATATTTTAGTCAGTGTGAATTCTGAAAGATTTTATTCAAAATCACATCCTGACTCAGCTCTTTTGAGATATAGATTAAAAGTAGAGGAAGGAGATGTTGACTTTACCATTACTTCAGGTATTGAAGCAAATGTCTTAAATCAGGATACAAACTATGGCGACAGCTTTTGGGAAAATTTCAATTCAGAAATAAGAGAATCAGCAGGTTTAGTGACTTCTACCACCAAAAAAACTTCTTTCAATATTGCGGCATCTTGCACGCATAATGTCAGAGTCAATGGCCAGCAAGTCAAAGGGGAATTTTCAAACCAAACTCCTAGTAATTTTTCTGCTCTTTATTCCACCTATTTATCCAATGGTGATGAGATAATGATCGAAAAATATGTTTCTATCTGCACCTCATTTTTCTATCCTGATGCTGATCTCAAAGCAAAATCCCTGGATAATCTTGATGAGATCATAAATCTAGGATATGATGAATTGCGCGATCTGCAAATAGCCTGGTGGAGAAAAAGTTGGGATCAGGCAGACATCAGTATCGAAGGGGATGTGAAGGCTCAACAAGGTATTCGCTTCAATATCTTTCAATTAAATCAAACTTATTCAGGTGATCACGAATTATTGAACATTGGTCCTAAAGGATTCACCGGTGAGAAATATGGTGGAAGTACTTATTGGGATACAGAGGCTTATTGTCTGCCATATTACATGGCTACAGCCGGCAGCCACATCGGAGAATATCTGCTCAAATACAGGTATAATCATCTGCAAAAAGCAATTGAAAACGCCGCTAAATTAGGATTTAATAATGGTGCTGCATTGTATCCGATGGTGACCATGAATGGTGAAGAATGTCACAATGAATGGGAGATCACCTTCGAGGAAATCCACAGAAATGGCGCTATTGCTTATGCCATTTACGATTACTCAAATTATACCGGCGACGAATCCTATGCACTCGAATATGGCATTGAAGTATTGATCGGTATCGCCAGATTCTGGAAACAAAGGGTCAACTGGTCAGAGGATAAAGGAAAATATGTAATGCTGGGTGTCACCGGACCTAATGAATATGAAAACAATGTCAACAATAACTGGTACACAAGTTACCTGGCATGTTGGTGTCTTGAATATACACTTGAAGTTATAGAGAAATTAAAGGCTAAAAATCCTGCTCACTATACTTCTATAGTATCTAAATTAACATTTTCTGAAAAAGAAACAGTTGATTGGCAGCATATTATAGACAATATGTATTATGCATACGATGAATCGCGGCAGATATTTTTACAACAAGATGGTTATCTTGACAAAGAGCAAATTCTAGTGAAGGATTTGGATCCATCCAACCTCCCGTTGAATCAAAAGTGGAGCTGGGATAGGATTCTACGTTCGTGTTATATAAAACAGGCGGATGTACTTCAGGGTATTTATTTCTTCGAAGCACGATTTGATACGGAAACGATCAGACGCAATTTTGAATTTTATGAACCACGCACTGTTCACGAATCTTCGCTTTCTCCATGTGTTCACTCCATCCTTGCTGCAAGAATCGGTGAATTCGACAAGGCATACGAGATGTACTTAAGGACTGCTAGACTTGACCTTGATAATTACAACAATGACACAGAGGACGGATTGCACATTACTTCTATGGCAGGCACGTGGTTGTCCATCGTCAAAGGTTTTGGGGGAATGCAGTTGAAAGGTGATAAACTTTCCTTTTACCCAATGCTTCCAAAGGAATGGGATTCTTATTCATTCAGGATCAATTTCCGGTCGAACACGATTGAAGTGAAAGTTGGAAAAGATGAGATCATTTTTAGTAATCTAAACGGAGATGACTTGAATGTGGAAGTTTATGGCGAGACAATACAATTGAAATCTCTTCAATCAACCAAATTTGTCAAAAGGTCTGTCATGGCCTGACCAAATTATTTGAATTATGAGTCATTTGTATAACTTATGTATCTGTAGAAGTCAGAAGGGATTAAGTCAATTTATTTATGCTTTTCATTTTATTGATGGAGTGCCATCTAAAATCTACCATCTACCTTCTAACATTTTTATAATTATTCAAGATTAATAAAAAAACAAAATAATTGACTACCTAAACATGATTGTAAATTAAAACTTGACTGGATGAAAACGACAACTTCTTTCTTTTTATTGACATTAATTAGTTTTTCTATTATCGCTCAAAAGAATCAAGATAAGATGAATTCTATTTCTAAAGCTGCACCATCCTGGTCACAGAATGCAAACATTTATGAAGTCAACATCCGACAATATACTCCTGAAGGCACGTTCAATGCCTTTGCAAAAAGTCTCCCCCGACTCAGAGAAATGGGTGTGGACATCCTTTGGTTGATGCCGGTATTTCCCATCGGAGAATTAAATCGAAAGGGTGGACTCGGTAGCTATTATTCTATTAGCGATTATAAATCTGTCAATCCGAATTTCGGAAATATGGCGGATCTGGACGCCATCATTGCCAAAGCACATCAATTGGGCATGAAAGTCATCCTCGACTGGGTAGCCAATCACACATCGTTCGACCATGTATGGACCAAAACTCATCCTGAATGGTATAACCGGGATGCTCAGGGCAATATCCTTGTTCCCGCTGATAATGATGGTAAACTTACGGACTGGACGGATGTAGCTGATCTGAATTATAACAACAAAGAAATGCGCCAGGAAATGATCAACGATATGTTGTTCTGGGTAAAGGATCACAAGGTTGATGGATTTAGATGTGATGTGGCAGGGTTTGTGCCACTTGATTTCTGGCAGGATGCTAAAAATCAATTGGATAAACAAGGGCAGTATTTCATGTTGGCGGAAGACGAAAGCCCACAATTTCATGACAATGCTTTTCACATGTCTTATGCATGGTCAATCCACCACAAGATGATTGAAGTGGCGAAAGATAAAGCCCCCGCATCAGCAATCACAAAGTTAATTCTCGAAGATCAAAAGAAATTTCCTAAAGATGCATACCGCATGCTTTTCATCGACAATCACGATGAGAATAGCTGGCATGGAACCATTAGATCCAGATTCGGCAAAGGTTACATGACTTTTGCCGTGTTGACTTATACCTTGCCGGGAATGCCTTTGATATATTCGGGACAGGAAGCCACATTGAATAAGACTTTGCGCTTTTTCGAAAAAGACACGATCGATTTTAAGAATTATCCGATGCAGGACTTTTATACCAAATTAAATGCATTGAAACATGACAATGTAGCATTGGGTAATGGCAGTTCAGGAGGTAAATTTTTAGTCATAAACAATAGCAAACCGAATGATGTCCTGACGTTCGTTCGAAAAAATGGTGAAAACGAAATTTTTGTTGCAACTAATCTTTCTTCAAAATCTTCCAAAGTGAAATTTTCCGGAAAAAATGTCTTCACAGGAGGAACCTACATCGACTACTTCACCGGCAAAAAACTAATTTTCCACACTTCAAGTGAATTGTCACTTGGACCTTGGGATTACAAAATTTACATCAAAGAAAATTAATTATGTCTAATTTCTAACTTCTGACTTCTGATTTCTGACTTCTGATTTCTAATTTTCAACTTCTAACTTCTAACTTTATCAAGCATGTCTACCAATAAACCAAAACTTTCCTTTTCGCAGATCTTCAACATGAGCTTTGGTTTCCTGGGCATACAGTTTGGATTTGCATTACAGAACGCCAACGTGAGTAGGATTTTTGAATCTCTCGGTGCCAAAGAAAGTGACATAGCAGGTTTGTGGCTGGCAGCACCCATCACAGGGCTCTTGATGCAACCTATCATTGGCTACATGAGCGATCGTACATGGCATCCAACATTTGGCAGGAGGAGGCCTTATTTCTTGTTTGGGGCGATCTTTGCATCGATTGCACTTATTTTGATGCCCAATTCTTCCACTTTATGGATGGCAGCAGGATTGTTGTGGGTATTAGATGCTTCTATCAATATTTCTATGGAACCTTTTCGTGCATTTGTCGGGGATAAATTACCTCCTGAGCAAAGAACGATGGGCTTTGCAATGCAAAGTTTGTTTATTGGGTTGGGTGCTGTAATAGCCTCTGCCCTCCCTTGGTTGCTCATTCATGTTTTTAAAATAGACTTAACCGGTGATACAGGAACTGTTCCTTATAATGTAAAACTTTCATTTTATATCGGTGCCGGTGCTTTTCTTGTTGCTGTTTTATGGACTGTTTTTACGTCCAAAGAATATCCTTTAACTGAAGAGGAAGCACATGAAAAATTAGAACGGGTGCCTAAAGTGATTAAATATGGTCCTGCCTTGTACCAACGTCGTGGTTTGATACTTACCGGAATTGGAGTTATTTCTGCTGTGATATTTTATACTTTAATGCTATCACCAGACTCTCCTTTTCACAGAGAATTATATGTTTTGTCTTTTATATTCTGTCTTTTTGGATTGGCCTATTTTGGGGCTTCCATTTTTATGTTTAAAAAGAGATATGATAATTCTTTCGTGCAAATAGTGAGAGATTTTCAGAATATGCCTAAGACCATGATGCAATTAGCCAATGTGCAATTTTTTACCTGGTTTGCCTTGTTTTCTATGTGGATATACATGACGCCTGCAGTTTCATCCCATATTTACAATGCACTGCCGAATACGCCGGAGTATAACGAAGCGGGAGATTGGGTAGGCATTTGTTTCGCAGTATATAATGTAGTGGCATTTTTATTCGCATTGCTGTTGCCGGTACTTTCTGATAAATTTAGTAGAAAAATGACGCATCTTATATGCCTGACATTAGGAGGATTGGGTTTAATTTCTGTGTTTTTTATTACAGACAAAAACATGCTCTTACTCTCCATGGTAGGCGTGGGCATAGCCTGGACGAGCATTCTATCTATTCCTTACGCCATGTTGACCGGAAGTTTACCTACGAATAAGATCGGTTATTATATGGGTATATTTAATTTCTTCATTGTCATTCCACAGATTGTAGCGGCGTCTATTCTTGGTCTTCTTGTGAGTACTTTATTTAAAGGTCACAGTGTATATGCCTTGGTACTTGGGGGTGTTTGCCTTATCATAGCCGGTTTATTTACGCTAAGAGTTCAAGATGATGATAATGTGTATCTTCCATTGAAAAATGTGTGATTTTAACATTTCAAATTGTTGATTTTCAGTATTTTAAGATTCACTTTAGTGAGCCTATAATTATTGCGGACTCAAATTAATATCAAAACTACTATCTTTGCAATCTTTCTGTTAACCAAAAATAAGGGTGAGATATGGTATTTTTAGAATTTGAAAAACCCATAGCGGATTTATACGATCAACTGAATAAACTCAAAGCAATGGACAGCGAGGGCACTGTAGACCTCGACGCTACTGTAGCTGCACTTGAAAAAAGGATCGAGACTGAGCGTGAAGATCTATATAAAAACCTCACTTCCTGGCAACGAGTTCAACTATCAAGACATCCTGAACGCCCTTATACACTCGACTACGTTAAAAGGATCTTTACTGACTTCATTGAGCTTCATGGTGACAGAAATGTACACGATGATAAAGCCATTGTAGGCGGTATGGGCAAGTTGGATGGCAAACCTGTCATGGTCATTGGTCATCAGAAAGGTCATAATACAAAGGAAAGGCAGTTTCGTAACTTCGGAATGGCCAATCCTGAAGGTTACAGAAAAGCGCTACGACTCATGCGTTTGGCTGAGAAATTCAATATACCGGTAGTTTGTCTAATTGATACTCCGGGTGCTTATCCGGGCCTTGAAGCAGAAGATCGTGGTCAGGCGGAAGCCATCGCAAGGAACATATTCGAAATGTCTAAGTTGAAGACCAATATCCTGTGCTACATCATAGGTGAAGGAGCTTCAGGTGGCGCCTTGGGCATCGGTGTCGGTGACAGGGTCTTCATGTTGGAAAATACCTGGTACACAGTAATTTCACCTGAAAATTGTTCCACAATTCTTTGGCATAGCTGGGACTATAAGATCAAAGCAGCTGATGAGCTGAAACTGACTCCTGAACATATGTTTAATTTTAAGTTAGTGGATGGCATTGTCATGGAACCAATGGGTGGCGCGCATGCGGATCATGATGAAATGGCAGAGATCCTGAAAAAACATATTGCGACAAACCTAAAGGAACTTGCAAAGGAGGGTCAGAAGAATATGATCAAACGCCGCATCACTAAATACCGTAATATGGGTAAGTTTAAGGTGAAAGATTCATAAAATATTGACTGGTAGCATCGTCCGCTTTTAATTGATTGTTTGGAGTTTGGGGTTTGAAGTTTGTTGTTTGTTGTTTGTTGTTTGTTGTTTGTTGTTTGTTGTTTGTTGTTTGTGGGTGTAGATTCATTTGATTAAAGTATTCATAATACTTCCGATATTTTGAGCATTAAAAACCTATTAAGTTCTTATCTTTTAAAAAAGAAAGCAAGACAAAATCTTTCTGATCTTAAGCATAGTTCGGTTTCCTATTCTGAAATGCAAAGCATTATTTTTGTGCTTCCACAAAGTGAAAAAGCTGAGTTACAAAAGACTAAATTAAACCAACTCGCTTGGAAGCATTTTCGAAAGGTTTCATTCCTCATCATTGACCAGATTTCTTCAAAAGTGCCTTCAGCAGGATCTGATATTAATCCGCATCAACTTGATTTTCGAGGTAATCTCAAGAAAAAGGCACAAGTTGACCTAAAACTTAATTTCAATTCAGACATACTTATGGATTTTATGGGAGAAGTGTCCCCGGTAATTGATTTATTTATTAGCAATTTTGATGCACCACTCAAAATAAGTTTTGACCACAATAGCAAATTTTTTTATAATTTTATCGTGCCAACTGAAAATGCAGATGTCGCTGTTCGTTTTGAACAATTTTTAAAAATTTATCAAACATTGAAGAAGTGAGCTATAATGAAAGGTTTAGAGGGACTGGTGTAGCGGTGGTTACGCCATTTCGGGATGGGAAAATTGACTTTCCTGCCCTGACCACTGTGCTGAATCACGTCATCAATGGCCGGGTAGAACATATAGTATGCCTTGGTACCACTGGTGAGGCTACTTCTCTCGACCAAAAAGAAATAAATTCAGTTCTCGATCATACGATCAAAATAGTGGATGGCAGAGTCCCTATTATTTTCGGACCTTTTGGATGCAACAATACGGCTGAGCTCGTTGAGAAGATTAAAGCTACTGATCTAAGTGGCGTGGATGCCATTATGGCCAGCAGTCCTGCTTATGTGCGTCCTACACAGGAAGGAATCTACCAGCATTATATGAATATCGCTGATGCCAGTTCTAAGCCTGTATTGATATACAATGTGCCGAGTCGCACTGCCATGAAGGTTTCTTACGAAACCATAATTAGACTGGGGGAAACACACACTAATTTCGTTGGAGTTAAAGAAGCTACCGCTGATTTTTTCGCTTTGAGCAAACTCATTAAACATCGGCCTAAAGATTTCCTTGTATTATCCGGAGATGACTATACAGCATTTCCCACAATGGCATTGGGAGCGGATGGTGGAATTTCTGTTATCGCAAATGCCTTTCCATTTGAGTTTTCTGAAATGATCCGTTGTGCTATGTATGGAGATTACGATATGGGCATGAAATACCACATGCAGCTATTGGACATTCATCCATGGCTATATCTGGAAGGAAATCCAACAGGGGTCAAAGGAGCATTGGAAGATCTTGGCTTTTGTTCCAGAGAAGTGAGGCTTCCACTAACTCCCTTGAGTGAAGGAGCAAATGAATCACTTTTAGAAGCTATTGAAAAGGCACTTTTGACGGTTAAATAACACTTGACTATCTAACATTCATTTTTAACACACTATACATCTTCAAAATTTTAAAACTGTTTTATTTTATTGATTAGTATTATTTTATGGAGATAGTTGAGGTTGTTGATTTGACATCAGAGGAGAAAATATTTGTATTTAACCTTTGGAATGCTGAATACCCTGCAAAGATTGCTTATGATAAAGTTTCTGACCTTGATGGTTTTTTAGGAGATTTATCAGAAGTACAGCATTACTTTATTAAAGAAGATGAAAACATGTTCGGCTGGGCAATGACATTTCTGAGAGATAAAGAATTATCATTTGGAATCACTTTAGATTCTAATTTTCATCGGAGAGGATATGGAAGCAAGTTGCTGGATTATTTGAAAGTGAAAAATGGAAGTCTTTGCGGATGGGCCATTGATCATGATACTGATGTGCGCTTGAATGGTCTAAACTACAAGTCACCTTTAGGTTTTTATATCCGCAATGGCTTCGAAGTTTTTGAAAATATTCGGATGTATAATGGTAAGATCAACGCAGTCAAAATTTGCTTTCGACGCGATTAGTACAACTTATTAAGCTACTCGTTGATTTATTTAAAAAAACTAACAAACATATATGAACATGCGCTCACTGATATTTTTACTCTTCTTGCCTCTTTTCGCAGCAGCGCAAATTCAGCGCCCAATTGGTACTAATCTGGCAGGAGTTGTTGATTACTCTACAGAGCTAGTATTTACTGACGCATTTAAGCAATGTCGCGAATGGACTACTTTTAATGCTGACGATAGTGGGCCTTGGGATACGCAGGTATATGTACCAATGAGGGCTGATGGATATCCGCTGCAAGTGCCAATCGTGTCTGACGCACATGTTGATCAGAAAGTGAGGGCATTGATTTTGTGGGATATTCCGAATGCGATCCCTCTTGGTAAATACAGATTAATAGCTGAAGGAAAAGGTGAGATCAGGCTTGATTTCGGAGCTAAAGGAACTTATATTTCTCCAGTTGATACCCTTGTTGAAGTGAATGGAGGGGTGGCACTCCAAATCGCTATTTCTGATGAAAAAGATCCTGTCCACAGTATTAAATTTATTTATCCTGAATATGTTGATACTTATAAGGATAAAACTTTCACGGATGAATTTATGGATTTTATAAAAGACTTTCAGAATTTAAGATTCATGGATTGGCAGCGGACAAATAATTCTGATGTTGTTTCATGGAATGAAATAAGTAAGTATGATTATTACACACAAACCTTAAATTCAGGTGTAGCTTACGAATACATTGTTGAATTGTCCAATTTGATGAAAAAAGATCCATGGATCTGTATTCCCCATTTAGCAGATGATGAATATATAATTCAATTGGCAAAATACTTAAACGCTAATCTCGACCCATCTTTAAAGTTGCACTTAGAATATAGTAACGAAGTATGGAATGGTGGTTTTCAACAGCATCATGAAGCTGCTGATATGGCTGCGCAAGCCGGTTATACAGGGCAAGAGTGGGAAAGAGCATGGAAGTGGACAGCGAAACGTTCGGCTGATATCTTCAGAATATTTGAAACAGAATTTGGAGGACACGATCGACTTTACAGGATCATTCCTTCCCAAGCGGCTAATAGCTGGTTATCAAATCAAATAATTACATTTTTCGAAGATCCTACTTATAATCCAACACAGGTCGGAGCTGATGCCCTTGCAATAGCGCCATATTTTGGTGGCGAAGTTCCTCAGGAAATAGTCGCTGAAGGTAGTGTGAGTTCGATTACTGTTGAGGAGATCGTAGCACGCATGAAAGAAAGTTTGCCGGTGGCATTTGCGTGGATGGATGAAAATAAGATCGTTGCAGATGCGCATAATCTTGAATTGATCAACTATGAAGGAGGCCAACATACTGTCGGAACCGGGGGTAATGAAAATATACAGGAATTGACAGATAAATTGACAGCCGCAAACAGGCATCCGGATCTCCATGAAGCATATTGTGAATATTTTAATTATTGGTATGAAAATTTTGGAGGTCTCTTCGCTCATTTTTCCTCTCATGGCAATTATTCCAAGTGGGGTAGTTGGGGAGTTAAAGAAACACTGGGTGATATAAATAACCCAAAATATCTCGCATTGAAAGATTGCGTGTTTAGTTTTAATGATACACCATCAAGTACTAATCAAAATAATAATAAAACATTATGGAAAGTATTCCCTAATCCTTCTCAGGGAATCATCAATATTTCCGGAAAGTTTACAATACCGCAAATTAATGTCTTAGATAGATTTGGTCATGAAATACCATTTACTGTACAGAATAATTCGAATTACCTGCTTACAATTAAAATTAACCAGGTAGGAGTTTTTCTAATAATGATAAATGACGCTAGTACAAGCCAAAGTTTTCAGGTCGTCGTCATAAAATAATTATTTAGATAATAAATAGCTATTTGTAAATATGGATTTTTAAATTGTTGTATTTTAAATAATTTCATTTGCTAGTCTCAATCATCGAAGTTTCATTCTAATTTCTAACTTCTATTAAGTAATTCGAAACTTTAAGTATTACCTATCACTTCTGAGAATACATATTTAGTCCGAAATACCTTTTCTTCTTCGGGCTCCAAATAGATTAAACCTATTTTATTATTAAATGCATCAGGCGCAGCACTCAGATTTTCTATTGCGATACTTTGCCTGTCATCAGGCGTATATATTTGTAAGTAAGGGTAACTATCGTCCGGATAAATCTCCAATTTTATCCCTTGTACTTCGTCAGCAAATACGCATGCGGGCCCTTCCATAGCAGGATCCAACACAAAACAATTATCCAGAACAGTATTATTAATTAATTCCGCATCCTGAAATTTAGAATAAATTATTACCTGTCCGGTTGGAATTAACTCCGCATCGAATTCGAGTAAAGTATTACTTTTTATTTTTAATGTACAATCATTTATTAATGATCCTAAAGTAAAGTAGGGATGCCAACCATCAGATATAGGAATGGCTTCTGTATGGTGATTGATTAATTTTGTTTCAATAATTAATTGATTGTGAGATTGTAATTTATATTTTATTTCAATTGAATATTTGTATGGATATCCAATATCATTTCCTTTGTAATGATGGACCAAGCTTGCGAGAGCTTCTGTATTATTGGAATGAGTTGAAGTATTTTCAAAAACTGAATTATAAATGAGACCATGGATATTATGATGGTCAAATCCAAATTTTCCAATCGTATGTTCTAGTTCATTGATTTTGTATTTTCCATCTTTTATTCTGCATACATATGGGCTTAGTTTGCAGCCTCTGAAACCTTTTTTTTCGCAATTATTATCAAAATCTAATTGATCATCATAGCCGGAAACTATATTCTTCCACGCTCCTTCCACCATGATCTGCCAAGCATTCATGATACCACCACAGGACGGAAGGATCTCTATTCTATTTGATCGATCGGACAAAACAATTATATGTAATCCATCTTTTTCTAATAATTCTGCTTTAAACATACAATTCTTTATTTATTCTTAAATCCATCAAGTATTACCAGATGAACGTTTAACAAATTAAACAGTAAATCAATTCATTTATATAAGATCACAAAAATATATAGATTTTTCCTTAAAATTCTGACTTCTGACTTCTGACTTCTGAC
>ERZ724523.858-NODE-858-length-17783-cov-5.043321_pt1 | contig 17783 bp, 19 predicted proteins | sample MGYA00376056_ERZ724523 | MGnify/ENA primary metagenome ERZ724523 (study PRJEB28724, sample SAMN07190888) | wastewater metagenome | isolation source: influent of sewage treatment plant in Hong Hong | place: USA: Christiansburg, Virginia | collected 2016-03-01 ... | reverse complement strand
GCCGCTGCTTCTTCCACTACATCAAGTTCCCGGACAAGGAGACGATGACGCGCATTGTCGATGTCCATTTCCCCACCTTGAAACGCGATTTGCTTCGCGAAGCACTGGAAGTTTTCTTCGAACTGCGTGAAGTGCCCGGTCTCAAGAAAAAGCCATCGACCAGCGAACTGATTGACTGGCTCAAACTCCTGCTGGCCGAAGAAATTCCACCCGAAGCGCTGCGTTCCAAGGAAGCCAAGGATGCCATTCCGCCGCTGCATGGCGCGCTGCTCAAAAACGAGCAGGACGTCCATCTCTTTGAGCGCCTCGCCTTCATGGCCCGCCGTAAAAATTCATAGCCCAACGCCGTGCTGGTCGATTTCTTCCTCCACCTGAAGGCCCGCGAACTGCCGGTGTCGACCAAGGAGCTACTGGCTCTGCTCGAAGCACTGGAAGCGCGACTGGTCAGCGGCAGCCTGGACGACTTCTACCTGATCTCGCGCGCCATCCTGATCAAGAACGAAGCGCTTTATGACCGTTTTGACCTCGCTTTTGGTGAATATTTCAAAGGCATCGAAGCCCTGCCTGGCTTTGAGGTGATGGTGCCCGAGGAATGGCTCACCCTGGCGGCACGCAAGCACCTCTCGGAAGCGGATCGGGCCAAGCTGGAAAAGCTCAGTTACGAGAAGATTTTTGAGCAATTGAAGCAGCGTCTGGCGGAGCAGAAGGAGCGCCACGCCGGTGGCAACAAATGGATAGGCACTGCCGGCACTTCGCCCTACGGCCACGGTGGTTACAACCCGGCGGGCGTGCGCATCGGCGGCGACTCGGTCGGCAACCGCACAGCAATCAAGGTCTGGGAACAGCGCGAATTCCGCAATCTCGATGACAGCGTCGATCTCGGCGTGCGCAACATCAAGGTCGCCCTGCGTCGCCTGCGCCGTTTTGCCCGCCAGGGCGCGGCAACCGAACTCGACCTCGACGGCACGATCGCCGGCACTGCCCGCAACGGCGGCTGGCTAGACCTCCACCTGCGGCCGGAGCGGCACAACGCGATCAAGGTGTTGCTCTTTCTCGACATCGGCGGTTCGATGGATGACCACATCGCCGCCTGCGAAGAACTATTCTCTGCCGCCCGTTCCGAATTCAAGCACCTTGAGCACTTCTATTTCCACAACTGCATCTACGAAGGTCTGTGGAAAGACAACCGGCGACGGCACAGTGAAAAGATGTCGACCTGGGACGTACTCCACACTTACGGCCCGGACTACAAGGTGGTCATCGTCGGTGATGCCAGCATGAGTCCGTATGAAGTTTCCAGCGCCGGCGGCAGCGTCGAGCACTGGAACGAAGAATCCGGCAAGACCTGGCTCAATCGCCTGCGCCAAACCTGGGCACACACCGTCTGGCTCAACCCTTTACCGGAAAAGCACTGGACCTACACCCCCTCGATCCGCATGATTCAGGAAGTGATCGGCCCACAGATGATGTTTCCGCTGACTATCGACGGCCTTGAGCGTGCCATGCGCGTCCTGTCCAGATAAACCTGGTGCCAATCAGCGCCGAACAGTGCTACAGACGAGCCGCGCGAAAATCTTCCCACTGCTGATTAGTCGTTTTCACCATCACGTCCGCTAATGCCATCACAGAATCCACCCAGCCTGATCCTTCCGAAAAGCACATCAGCGCGTCGGCACAGGCCGACCCATCGCGTCCTGCCGAACGAATTTGATCCCATGCGGCCAAGCGCCCCATGGTGCTGACAACCTCCTGCAAACGGGGAAGTTTCTTGCCCCAATCGCCAATGGCAACGCGATCCTCAGACGGCTGAAGCCCCCAAAAGGTGGCTCGCACCACGCAGGAAGACGAAAGAACTTTGCTGCATCTTGGCAAATTTCATCGCCAATCGCTCAGGATCTCTCCCGGCATTGTGTGCCAGAATCGCCGCAATAACCGCCGATGACGGGGTAGTCAAGATGCTAAGCTTCGTCCGAAGGCGGCGCAACCTTGATGATTTCTTCCAGCGAAGTCAGCCCCTGCGCAACTTTCAGCGCGCCGGAAATGCGCAGGGGGCGCATGCCTTCGCGGATGGCCTGCTCGCGGACACGGGCAATTTCCATTTGCGGTTTGATCTGTTTGCGGATTTCCGCCGAATTCATCAGGATTTCGTAAATGCCGACGCGGCCGGAATAGCCAGTCATGCGGCATTCCAGACAGCCAACCGGCTGATAAATCTGAGCTGGCTCATTTGATTTCCACGGGGCAACCAAAGCGCGCCAGTTTTGGCGTTGTTCTTCGGTAATCGGGGCCTGTTTCTTGCAATGCGGGCATAGCGTGCGCACTAGGCGCTGCGCCATGACACCAAGCACCGTTGAATTGATCAGATAAGCCGGCACACCCAGATCGAGCATGCGGGTAATGGCCGACGGCGCATCGTTGGTATGCAGGGTGGACAGCACCAGATGGCCGGTCAGGGCAGCCTGGATGGCCATTTCGGCGGTTTCCAGATCGCGGATCTCGCCGATCATGATGATGTCAGGGTCTTGCCGCATCAGGGCGCGCACGCCGTCGGCAAAGCCGATGTCGATATTGTGTTGGACCTGCATCTGATTGAATGAAGACTCGACCATTTCAATCGGGTCTTCAATTGTGCAAACATTGACCTCGGGCGTCGCCAGTACCTTGAGCGTTGTGTAAAGCGTCGAAGTCTTGCCGGAGCCGGTCGGTCCGGTAACCAGCACAATACCGTTCGGCGCGCTGGTCATTTGGTGCCATCGCGACTGGTCGTCTTCCGAGAAACCCAGCGAGCGCAAATCGCGTTGCAGCACTTCCGGGTCAAAAATCCGCATGACCAGCTTTTCACCGAAAGCCGTGGGCAACGTCGCAAGACGCAACTCAACCTCCTGCCCGGTTGGTGTCCGAGTCTTGATCCGGCCATCCTGCGGGCGACGTTTTTCGATGACATCCATGCGACCAAGCAGCTTGATGCGGCTGGTCATCGCCGTCATCACCGACATCGGAATCTGATAAACCTGATGCAGCACGCCATCGATCCGGAAACGGACGATACCCATATCCCGGCGCGGTTCAACGTGAATATCCGACGCCCGCTGATCAAATGCGTACTGCCAGAGCCAATCGACAATGTGCACCACGTGCTGATCGTTGGCATCGAACGTGCGATTGCCTTTCCCGAGATCAACCAGTTGTTCGAAAGTGGAAATCCCCGGATTTGCGTTACCTTTTTGCGAGGCTTTCTTGATCGATTTGGCGAGGTTAAAAAACTCCACCAGATAGCGCGCAATATCACTCGGGGTGGCCATCACCCGGCGAATTTCCTTGCGCAGGATAGGTTGCAGAGCTTTCTCCCATTCCCGCACATAAGGCTCAGCGGTTGCGATCACCACTTCGTGGGCATTGATTTCAACCGGCAAAATAGTAAAACGCGAAGCATATGCGGTGGACATCACATCGGCGACACCGCTGAAATCGATCTTGAGCGGATCGATATGCAGATAAGTCAGGCCAACCTTGTTCGCCAGCCACTCCGTCAGCACCTCCTGGGTCAACACACGGGCAGGCAGTTTCGGGTTGCGCCACTTCTGTTCAGCGATCACCACCACCGGGTGCACTTTGTCGCCGTGCAGTTTGCGCTCGGTGCGCAGTGCGGCAGCTTCTTCTGCATCGGCAAGGCCGTCTGCAACCAGCATATCAAGCACTTCAGCAAGCGTCAGGCGGCGGTCTTGGCTAGTCTTTTCATTCATGAAATGAAATATAGCATGTCATACGTAACGCCTTGTAACAGGCAAGCTTTCTGTTTGCATTCATTTACAACTGGACCTTTTCGGCGAAGGCCAGTCACCTAGAATGAAAACAGACCAACACACAAGGAGAAAACCATGAAAACCCGTCTGATGATGACCGCCAGCGCGCTGATCGCTTCCTTGATTTGCTTGCCGGCAATCGCTCAACCCGGCCCCGGTATGGGTGGTGGTGGCCCCGGCATGAACGGCATGGGCAGTGGCATGCAGCAAGGCAGCCCGGGTATGCAACAACAGGGTGGCCCCGGCATGATGCAAAAAGGCCCCGGCGCTCGCGGCCCCCGCGATTGTACTCAAACCCGGAATCCGGAAGCCTGTACCGCACACCGCGAAGCACGCGCCAAGGCTAATGAAGCTTGCAAAGGCAAAACCGGTCCTGATCGCAAACAATGCATGATTGATCAACGTCAGAATTTTGATTGCAGCAAAGCAGTTAATCCGCAGCAATGCGAAGGGCGCAAAGTAGTCTACAAGGAATGTCAGAGCCAGCAAGGCCCCGCCTTCCGTCAATGCGTCCAACAGAAAATGCCGGCTCCGGATTGCAGCAAAGCGGCAGACCCGAAGCGGTGCGAAACCCACCAGAAGGCCCGCGAGGCCTGCAAGGATAAAGTCGGCCCGGAACACAAGAGCTGCTTACGCGAGCAGTTCAATGTGAAGTAATCAAAACCAGTGCGGACTTAGCTCTGCATTTTTTTGGCCAGAAAAGCCGGCTGACCGTAACAACCGGCTTTTTTAACGCTTGCGCAGTGGCTTTAACAAATCGGATAACCCATTGTGATCAATCTCCTGCATCAAGGCCAGCAGACGACCAATTTCACCGGAAGGAAAACCTTCGCGGGCGAACCAGTTGAGGTAATTGCCCGGCAAATCGGCGATCAGCACGCCTTTGTGTTTGCCGAATGGCATGCTGGTCGTAACCAGGCGTTGCAGGTCTTCAGGTTGCATCAATGGTGCCGAAGCGTTGATTGGGCAGCCATTGTGCCAAATCGTGGATCAACCGTGCAGGATCATCCATAGCGCCGTCGCCAGCAGCATGACGGAAAAGCCTGCACGCAAGCGTCTTTCCGGCAGTTTATGGGCGAATTTGACGCCGGCTGATACGGTGAAAGCCCCACCCAATGCGAGCAATATGCCCATTTTCCAGTCAACAAACCCGGAACTGGAAAATGTCAGCAAAGCGATGACCGAACTGGGCGTCACCAGCGCCAGCGCATAGCCCTGCGCCATGGATTGTGACTGACGAAAAAATGTGACAAGAATGGGCGGCACAATGATGCCGCCTCCAATGCTGATCAAGCCCTGGCAGGTACCGCCGATCAGGCCAACGAGTGGAATCAGGCGCTCCGGCAAGGCAAATTCAAAGCGGCCGGGTTTTGCCCGCAACCCCCACAAACTGTGCACGGACAGCCATAGCAGAAATCCACCAAAGTAGCGGCGCAATTCGCTGGAGGTAAGATTGCTGGCGTAATACGCCGCGATGGTCGTCGCCGATGCCGCGCATAGAACAAGCAAGAACGTGCGTAGTTTGGGTAGAGGCTGGCGCTGGCTGTAACGCCAGAGGGCGATGGATAAATTCGGCACCATCATGACCAGCGCCGTCCCTTGGGCCAGTTTTTGGTCCATGCCAAAAAGGCCGACCAGAACAGGAATAGCGATAATCCCGCCACCGATACCAAAGATTCCTCCGCCAAAACCGAGTAGCGCCCCCAAACATAGCGGCAGAACAAAACTTAGCAGGACTAGCATGGGGAGACTCTGCAACACGGCTTGCCAGCATACCGCTTGGACCAAGCTTTGAAATATTGTGGGTTTCCACAGACTTTTTTGATGTGTTACGGTCAACCGTGAAATTGCCCTGATTTTTTTCAAAATGAATGGATCAAGAAACCATGCCCGCATCGCTGATTCGACTATTTTTGATCGCCCTGCTCTTGCCCCTGTTCGGCGGCTGCGCATCGCGTGGTATTCCGCAAACTGAAAGTACTGGCGAACAAGCAGCAGCTCGCGCCTTGTTGCAAAAATCGGCAGAAGCGCATGGGCTGGCCGCATTTCGTCAGATCAACGATCTCAATGTCGGTTATGCCGGCGAGTGGTATGGACTAGCCAGCCGCGTACAGGCAACCCTGGTCGATCCCGAGTTTCGTCAGGGATCGCAGGAAAGAATGCTGCTCAAGGAGCCAGTCACCATCAGCCAACGCCACAGCGGCCCACTAGGCAGCAAGCAAGTGGTTCGCACACGAAATGGTGTGCAGGTTTATTACAACGATGTGCCAGCCAGCAACCCGGATGTGCTTGCCGCTGCAGCATTGGTTGCCGATGGCTACCGCCTTTTCCTGACCGGGCCTTTTTACTTTCTCGACGGCAATTTGAGCCTGGAAACGGCGGCCAGCGAAGACGTCGAAGGCCGTTCCTGCTTCACGTTGGTTGCGGTGCGTCGTCCTGGACACGGGCTTTCTGCCGAAGATCGCTACCAGTTGTTCATCGACAGCGAAAACCACCTTCTGCGCCGCGTTCGCTTCACGATGGAGGGATTGGCCTCAACCCAGGGCGCCATTGCTGAAGTCGATTTTTTTGATCATCAGGAGATCGCTGGCGTAATCTGGCCAACCCGTTTTTATGAACGTCTGCGCAAACCAATTCCCAACTTGCCGGTGCATGACTGGCGCCTGACCGGGCTTGACATCAATCGCGGGCTGAGCGAAAGCGATATTTCAGGGAAAATTTTTTCGCCCAAAGCCGAAGAACCCGCCAGGCCAATTCCCAAGCACTAAGTAAGTTCAAGCCTTGAGCGGTTTGTCGTGCACCACCAGCTTGGCGACAAACCAGATCGCCACCAGGTTCGCCGCAATGGCGACCAGACCGACCAGCGGATAGCCCTGCATTTTTCCGCTGGCGTCTACAGTGATCAGGAAGCCGGCAAGGGTCGTGGCGAGTCCCATGGAAACCGACTGCACAGTACCGTTGAGCGACATGAAAGTGCCGCGCAGCTTGGGTTCTGCGGCCGAGGTAATCAGTGCCATGCCAGGAATCATCCGTCCCGAAATCAGGACGAAAAAACAGGTGGTGCAAATCACCCATAGCCATAAAGGCACCACCCCGATGTTGGTCAAAACAAGCAAGGGGATCATGGCGGCACAGGCCGCCCAGCGATAAATTTTGGTTTTGCCGTACTTGTCCGCCCAATGGCCGATAAAGCGCGCGCTAAAGAATGTCGCACCGCCGCCAAACAGATAAACAATGGGCAGATCGAGTTGTGAAATGCCGACATTACCCACGGCATAGACCGTGATGTAGGGAATCACGGTAAAGCCGGAAAACATCAGCAAGGCTGAAAAGAGCAAGGCGCGCAGATGATTGGGATCGCCCAGCACAGAAAAAATATCCGAGAACAGATGGGCTCGTTTTTGTTCATTCAAATGATGGTGCAGTTCGGGCAGGAAACGGAAGCCGACAAAAATGAAGACCAGGCTCAAGCCGGCGATCATGAAAAAAGGGGTACGCCAACTGAATTGATTGGCCAGCCACAACGAGAGCGGTACGCCGGCTACCGTGGCAATCGAGAAAGCCGTGGCAACCAGACCGCTGGCTCGCGCCCGTCGTATATAGGGAATGGCATCGCCGATCATGGTTTGCACCAGCGCGCCCATGATGCCGCCGAATATCCCGGCAAAGCCGCGCGCCACCATCAGGCTCACATAGTTGCTGGCCAGTCCGCAGGCCAGCGTTGATAGACCAAAAAGCACGAAGCCGATCAGCAACAGGCGTTTGCGCTCGAATAAATCGACGAATGTTGCGGCCAGCAGGCCGGAAATTGCCGCACTGAAACTGTAGGAGGCGACCAGCAGGCCAAATTCATGGGTGCCGATCCCGAAGTCCTTCATCAGTATCGGGCCGAGCGGCATCATGATCATGAAATCGAGAATGTGACTGAACTGGATGCCCGCCAGGGTCAGCAGGAAAAATCGTTCGCGGCTGGGGGAAAGCGAAATGGGCATCAGTGAACGTTCATAAGGTAGATCAGTGTTCCGATCATGGCACACCTCAGCACCAATGAAATATTAAAACCCGGCCAGAAAAGACTATTGCTTGAATAACGCCTCAAGACTTTTGACAGAAGCTGACATTCCCCAAAATACACCCTATTTCGCACATTTCGGGCACAGCGCGCTAATTTCGACCTCTGGACTCTCCAGGCGATGCCCTGCCGCAGCCAGACTGTTAGATAGCGCACTCATCACCGATTGCTCCTGCAATTCAGTGACACCGCTGCATTTCGGGCAAACCAGGAACAGGCTTGGTATCTGATGGGAGGCATGCCGACAGGCAACGAAAAGATTCATGCGGCCGATTTTGTGCGCCAGACCCTGCTCAATCAGAAAATCCAGCGCACGATAGATAGTCGGCGGTGAAGCGCCGGGCCGGGCTTCCTTGATTCGGGCCAAAAGGTCATAGGCCTTGACGCCGGTCGGGCTTAGGTAAAGCAGTTCCAGCACCTCGCGGCGGATCGCCGTCAGACTGGCGCCCCGCGCTTTGCAGGCGGTTTCAGCCCGATCCAGGGCGTCGGTGTTGTCACTAACGACAGGCAGACATTCAACGTCGGAAATTGAGGGTTTCATAAGTTTGGCCTTGGTGGTGCGAATGCAATGTTATAACATTGCATTTCATGTATCCAGAAGCCCCTATGTTAACCCGACTTGAAGGCGCCCCCATCGGCGCGAGCTTGCCGCTTTCCGACGTGTTGGCCGAACTGCCCTTCGATCAGCAAGGTCTGGTCGCGGTAATCGCTCAGCAATTCGACACCCATGAAGTATTGATGCTGGCCTGGATGAATCGCGCCGCCATCGAGGAAACGCTGGCGACAGGTTTTGCCTGTTACTGGTCGCGTTCGCGCCAGACCTTGTGGCGTAAGGGTGAAACCTCCGGCTGCCGGCAACGGTTGGTGGAAGCCCGTTTCGATTGTGATGGCGACGCCATTCTGCTGCTCGTCGACCAGCTCGGCGGCGCCTGCCACACCGGTCGACTCAGCTGCTTCTACAACGCGGTCAAGAGCGACCGCGTCGAAGTCATTTCGGCCCCGATTCCCCTCTTTCATCAGAAATAATAATGACAAACCAACCGAACAAAAATGATTCCCGCCTCCCGGTCACTGTCTTGTCCGGCTTTCTTGGTGCCGGCAAGACCACGCTGCTCAACCATGTCCTGAATAACCGCCAAGGATTGCGCGTTGCGGTCATCGTCAATGACATGTCCGAGGTCAACATCGACGCCCGACTGGTCGCCGAAGGCGGCGCCGAGCTGTCGCGCGCCGAGGAGAAAATGGTCGAGATGAGCAACGGCTGCATCTGCTGCACGCTGCGCGAAGACCTTCTGATCGAGATCGCCCGGCTGGCCAAGGAAAAGCGCTTCGATTACCTGCTTATCGAATCGACCGGCATTTCGGAGCCACTGCCAGTAGCTGAGACTTTTACCTTCCGTGATGAGGACGGCACCAGCCTTTCGGATATTTCGCGGCTGGACACCATGGTCACGGTGGTGGACGGCTTCAACTTCCTGCACGATTACAGCTCGCAGGACTACATCGGCGACCGCGGTGAAAGCCTGGGCGAAGACGACCTGCGCACCGTAGTCAATCTTCTGGTCGAGCAGGTTGAATTCTGTGATGTCATTGTCCTCAACAAGACCGATCTGTTGCCGCCGGAAGACATCGCCCGCCTCGAAGCCATCCTGCACACGCTGAATCCGCGGGCCGACATCGTCCATGCCCGATTAGGCCAAGTGCCGCTCGAACGCATCCTCAATACCGGGCGCTTCGATTTCGAACAGGCGGCGGATGCTCCCGGCTGGCTACAGGAACTGCGCGGCGAACATATTCCGGAAACCGAGGAATACGGTATTTCCAGCTTCGTCTATCACGCTCGCCGGCCTTTCCATCCGGCCCGCTTTTATGAGTGGATCAACCAGGAATGGCCCGGCGTCATCCGCTCGAAAGGCTATTTCTGGCTGGCTTCGCGCCCCGGTCTGGTCGGCAGCTGGTCGCAGGCCGGCCCGATGACCCGGCATGAACTGGGCGGCCTGTGGTGGGTTGCAGTGCCCGAAGCGGAATGGCCGCAAGACGAAGAAAACCGCCGGATCATCCTGGATCGCTGGGTGGAGCCTTATGGCGATGCCCAGCAGGAATTGGTGATGATCGGCATCGAAATGGATGAAGCCGCGCTGCGCCAGGCCTTCGATGCCTGCCTGCTGAACGATGCCGAACTGGCTGCAGGGCCGGAAGCCTGGGTGCGTTATGAAGACCCGTTTCCCCTCTGGTCTATTGAAGAAGACGAGGAGGAGTGAATCGTGAGCAGGACAATCAAATTGCTGAGCGATGCTGAATTGCTTGCCGCGCCGGACTCAGAGTACATGTCCGAGGCTCAGTTGCTGACCTTCAAGCAGCGCCTGTACGACGAGGAAAAAACCTTGCGCGATGCGGCGGAGTCAACCTCCCATCACCTGCAGGAAACCGAAGCGGCTCCAGATCCGACAGATCGGGCCAGCGCCGAGGAAGAGCACACGCTGGAACTACGCGTGCGTGACCGCGAGCGCAAGCTGCTCAAGAAAATCGCCCAGGCCCTAAAGCGTATAGAAGCCGGCACCTACGGCTGGTGCGAGGAAACAGGCGAGCCGATCGGCATTGCACGCCTGTTGGCCCGCTCTACGGCGAGCCTGACTCTGGAGGCTCAGGAGCGCCATGAACAACGTAAGCGCCAGTTTGGCGGTTAGGACAAAATATGTCATCACAAGACATTGACCACCGCATCCCGGTCACCCTGCTCACCGGTTTTCTTGGTGCCGGCAAGACGACCCTGCTCAATCACCTGCTTAGCCAGCCTGAAATGGCGACTGCAGCAGTATTGATCAACGAGTTTGGAAGTGTTGCGGTCGACCATCATTTGGTCACGAAAATCGATGAAGACGTGATCATGCTCGACTCCGGCTGTATCTGCTGCACGGTACGCGGCGATCTCACACGCAGCCTGACGGAGCTGTTCATGCGCTGCATGCGCCGTGAGTTGAAGCCGATCAGCCGCATCATCATCGAAACCACCGGGCTGGCCGACCCATCGCCAGTTATCTACACCTTGATGCAGGATTTTTTCGTCGCCGAACGTTTTCGCATTGATGGCGTGATCACCGCTGTTGATGCAACGCATGGCAGCGGCCAGATCGCTGTTCACAACGAAGCAATGAAGCAAGTGGCGATGGCTGACCGCCTGTTGATGACTAAATGCGATCTCGCGACCCCAGATCAGGTCGATGCCTTGTCCCGTTTACTACGTGCGATGAACCCATCGGCTCCGCAGATTTATATTCGGCGCGGTGAGGTTTCTGCCGCGTCAATTACCCAGTGCGGCCTCTACGACCCTGGCTGTAAAACCCCCGATGTTGCCGGCTGGCTAGCTGAAGAAAAGGTGCGCGAGGAGCACCGTCAGGCCCATGCTCATGGTCACGCCCATACGCATACGCACGATGTAGACCGCCATAACGCAAACGTCTACAGCTTCGCGCTGACCTTTGACCGGCCACTGCAATGGGTCTGTTTCGTCGATGCCATCGAGATGCTGCTGTCCACCTTCGGAGACCGTATCCTGCGCATCAAGGGCTTGCTCAACGTGCAGAACGATCCTTGCCCGCGCGTTATTCAATGTGTCCAGCACGTCAATTATCCATACACACGGCTTGATGCCTGGCCAGAGCAGCCACCGTATAACGACCGTAATAGCCGCCTGGTATTCATCGTCCGTGATCTGGAGCAGTCGGTTATCGAGAAAATCTTCGCGATGTTTTGTGGAGTGATGGATTTACCACCGGATCCGGAGGTCAGTTCTGCATGGTGATTTCTGATCGCCGGTTTGTGGCCGGGATGCGCAGTAGTGAGCGGGACATTGTTTTCAAGTTCGACGATATCGGCTGGCCAAATTTTCCTGCAGTGCAGCATCAGATAGTCGCGTCCGGAAAAAAGCCGAATTAAGGATATGCATGGACAATTACCCTACCGATAGCCTAATCCCCGTCACCATCCTCACAGGCTTTCTCGGTGCAGGCAAGACCACGCTATTGAAGCGCCTGTTGCGCGAGGACCACGGCCACCGCATTGCCGTGATTGAGAACGAATTCGGTGAAGTTGGTATAGACGACATCCTGCTGGCCGATGCTGTGGGCGGCCGGCCCATTGTTGAGATGAACAATGGCTGCATCTGCTGCACGGTACGCGACGATCTGATACGCATCCTCGACGACCTGGCAATACGACGCGCATCAGGCAGCATCGCCTTCGAGCGTGTGGTCATCGAAACCACTGGCCTGGCTGATCCAGCCCCGGTCGCCCAAACATTCTTCACCGACGAACGTGTGGCTGACGTCTACCGGCTCGACGGCCTCGTCACGCTGGTTGATGCGGTACATGCTCACAAACAACTCGATACGCATGATGCTGCACGTGAACAAGTCGGCTTTGCCGACCGCCTGATCTTAAGCAAGACCGATCTGGTCGACGCTGCTGCAGCGGAAGACTTGTGCAGCCGGTTGCGGGCGATGAACCCGCAAGCGCCTATTCTGAAAGCTGCCTTCGGTGATATCCCGGTCGATGCCGTGCTCGACATCAATGGCTTCGAGCTCGACGCAATACTCGCGCTGGAGCCAGACTTCCTGAATTCAGATGCTCACCACCATCACGACGACATCGGTAGCTTCGTTTATCGGGCCGAGAAGGCATTTGACCGCGAACGCTTCGAGCAGACCATCGAGCAGTTGATCGGCGAATATGGCGACAACCTGCTGCGCTACAAGGGTGTCATGCACATCAAGGACGAACCATTGCGCAGCGTGCTGCAGGGTGTGCATCGTCTTATCGGAAGCACCCTCGATTCCGCTTGGCCGGCTGGCGAGACACCCGCCAGCACTTTGGTCTTCATCGGTCGCGATCTGCCGCACCATGTATTCAGGGAACACTTGGACGCCTGCCTGGTTATCGAATCACCGGATGCTTTGCTCATTGAGGAAGCAATGAAATGAACATCCGCCTGCACAACACGCTGACCCGGCAAAATGACGTTTTCATTCCGGCCGATCCGCAGCGCATCACGATGTACGTCTGCGGCCCCACCGTCTACAACTATGTGCATATCGGCAACGCTCGACCGGTGGTCGTTTTCGATGTGCTCTACCGGATGCTGTCGCGACACTTCCCACAGGTGATCTACGCCCGCAACATCACCGACGTGGACGACAAGATCAATGCCGCCGCTGCCGCCAACAACGAGCCGATTCGGGTGCTGGCCGAGCGCTTTGCCGACGCCTACCGCGCCGACATGGCACAACTGAACGCACTGGCACCGACTTTCGAACCCTGGGCGACCGACCATGTACCGCAGATGATCGCCTTAATCGAACGCCTGATCGAGCGCGGCCATGCCTACGCCGCCGAAGGTCACGTCCTTTTTCACGTTCCGTCGTTGCCGGATTACGGCAAGCTCTCCGGTCGCAATCGCGATGACATGATTGCCGGTGCACGGGTCGAAGTCGCGCCCTACAAGCGCGACCCGGCCGATTTCGTGCTGTGGAAGCCGTCCACCGCAGCGCAACCGGGCTGGGACAGCCCCTGGGGTTTCGGCCGGCCCGGCTGGCACATTGAGTGCACGGCGATGATCCATACCCACCTCGGGCCGTCGATCGATATTCACGGCGGTGGTCAGGACCTGATCTTTCCGCACCATGAAAACGAGATCGCCCAGGGCGAAGGGGCGAACGGTAAAGAGCGCGGCCAATACTGCCGCTACTGGCTGCACAACGGCTATGTCACGGTCGACGGCGAAAAAATGTCGAAATCGCTGGGCAATTTCCGCACCGTGCGCGACCTGCTGCAGCATTATCCCGGTGAAGTCATCCGCTACGCCTTGCTCGCTGGTCACTACCGCAAGCCGCTCGATTTTTCGCTGACCGCACTCGATCAAGCACGGGCAGCGCTCAACCGCCTGTACGGTAGCCTGCCGGCCACCGACAGCGCGCCACCGAAGGGGCGTGCCGAAGCTGTCGAAGCGGCGCTGGCCGACGACCTGAACACGCCGCTGGCACTCGCCTGCCTGCATGAGACCGCAAGCGCCCTGCGTAAATGTACCGATCCGGACGAGCAATCACGCCTGCTCGCCACGCTGCGCGACGGTGCCGACTTGCTCGGCCTGCTGCAACAGGACCCTTCCCATTGGCGCCAGCAAGGCAGCATGGGTCAGGGCCAAGTCGGCGGCCCGACGCCGGAAAGGATCGAATCCCTGATTGCCGCCCGTCAGGCCGCCCGTGCGGCACGTGATTTTGCCCGCGCCGACGCCCTGCGTCAGGAGCTTACAGCCCTAGGCATAGGCATCGAAGACAGTGCGAAGGGCACCACCTGGCATCGCCTGCACGCTGAGAGCATGGCATGAAGAAGCTGCTGACCCGTGCCATCCAGCTGATGATTCGCGGCTACCAGTTGGTCATCAGCCCCATGCTAGGTCCGCGTTGTCGGTTTCATCCGAGTTGCTCCCACTACGCCCAGGAAGCGCTGCAAGTCCACGGCTTGCGCCGTGGCGGCTGGCTGGCCCTGCGCCGTATCGGCCGCTGCCACCCCTGGCATCCCGGCGGGCTCGATCCCGTCCCGCCGGCCAACACGGCCAGCACCCCTGACAACACCAAGAGACGCTAAAACATGCCCATCATCACACTGCCCGATGGCAGCCAACGCGCCTTCCCGCAACCGGTCAGCATCGCCGAACTGGCTGCCGACATCGGCCCTGGTCTGGCCAAGGCCGCACTGGCCGGCCGGATCAATGACCGACTGGTCGATACCTCATTTATTCTTGAGCAAGATGCAACCGTCAGCCTGATCACCACGCGTGATCCTGAAGGCGTGGAAATCCTCCGCCATTCCTGCGCCCACTTGCTGGCCATGGCCGTCAAGCAGCTCTACCCGAGCGCCCAAGTCACCATCGGCCCGGTCATCGAAGACGGTTTCTTTTACGACTTCGCTTTCGAGCGCTCCTTCACGCCCGACGATCTGGCACAGATCGAAGCCCGGATGCAGGAACTGGCCGCGGCCGACCTGCCGCTCAGCCGTCGCGAGTTGCCGCGAGAGGCAGCCATCGCCCATTTCGAGCAACTCGGCGAGTCCTACAAGGCCGAACTGATCCGCGCCATCCCCGAAGGCGAAACCCTGTCGCTGTATGCCCAGGGCGATTTCGAAGATCTCTGTCGCGGCCCGCATGTGCCGAGCACCGGCAAGCTACAAGCCTTCAAGCTGACCAAGGTGGCCGGCGCCTATTGGCGGGGCGATGCCAAAAACGCCATGCTGCAGCGCATCTACGGCACCTGCTGGCCGGATGCCAAGGCGCTCAAGGCCTACCTGACCCGCCTCGATGAAGCCGGCAAGCGCGATCACCGCAAGCTCGGCGCCCAGCTCGACCTGTTCCATTTCGACGACTGCGCCCCCGGTTCCGTATTCTGGCACCCGAAAGGCTGGACCCTGTTCCAGCAACTGATCGGCTACATGCGCACGCAGCAGGAGCGCGCCGATTATGTCGAGGTCAATACGCCGGATGTGATGGATCGCGGGCTGTGGGAAACCTCGGGCCACTGGTTCAACTACCGCGAGGCGATGTTCACGACGACGACCGAGGACGAACGCGTCTTCGCACTCAAGCCGATGAACTGCCCGGGTGCCGTTTCGCTGTTTGCCCAGGGACTGAAAAGCTACCGCGACCTGCCGCTGCGCATGGCCGAATTCGGCAAGGTGCATCGCTACGAGCCTTCCGGTTCACTGCACGGCCTGCTCCGCGTGCGTCATTTCACCCAGGACGACGCGCACATCTTCTGCACGCCGGCCCAGATGCAGGACGAATGTGCCCGCACCATCGCCTTGGTCTTCGCCATTTACCGCGATTTCGGTTTTGACGATGTGGCGGTGAAGCTCTCCACCCGGCCGGCCAACCGCATCGGCAGCGACGCAACCTGGGATCAGCTCGAAGGTGCACTGTCCGGCGCGCTCGACCGGATGGGCATCGAATACCGGATCAATCCCGGCGAAGGCGCTTTCTATGGGCCCAAGCTCGAATTCGTGCTGCGCGACGCGATCGGTCGCGACTGGCAATGCGGCACGCTGCAGGTCGACCTCAACCTGCCTGAGCGCTTCGATATCAGCTACATCAACCAACAGGGCGAGCGCGAACGTCCGGTCATGCTGCACCGGGCGCTGTTCGGTTCGCTGGAGCGCTTCACCGGCATCCTGATCGAGCATTACAGTGGCCAATTCCCGCTCTGGCTGGCGCCGCAACAGGCGGTAGTGCTGAACATCAGCGAAGGTCAGAGCGACTACGCGCGAAGCATCTTGAAAGCTTTCAAGCAGGCGGGTATTCGCGCCGTAGTTGATCTAAGCAACGAGAAAATCGGCTACAAGATCCGCGAATACACACTGCAGAAAATGCCTTACCTGCTCGTCGTTGGCGACAAGGAAAAGGCCGAAGGTCGCGTCGCACTGCGCTCGCGGGCCGGCGAAGACCTTGGCAGCCTGCCGCTGGCCGACGTCATCGCCCGCCTGCGCCGGGAAGCCCAGCCACCGGGTAGCGAAGAAACATGCTGATCCGCAAGCTGTTCAAGTTCGAGAACGCCCACATCGTGCGCGGCTGCAGCACGCGGCGCTGCTCGCACTCGATCCACGGGCATTCGTACAAGGTTGAACTGCTGCTCGAAGCGCATGCGCTCGATCACGGCCAGATGGTTTACGACTTTGGCCTATTGAAGCACGGCCCGCGCACGCTAATAGATGCCTTCGACCATGCCGTCGCCATCTGGTCGGGCGACGATCCCGACTACATCGCCGCCTGCCAGCGCTTTTCCGAACGCTGGGTACGCATCCCCGTGTCGCCCAGCGCCGAGCAATTCTCGCGCTTGTTCTTCGTACTGATCGACCGCCTGCTCGACCTGACCGAAATGCGCAACGGCGAGGCCGACGTTCGCCTGCATTCCGTCATCGTCCATGAAACCGAAACCGGCTATGCGCAGTGCTTCCGAGAGGATGCGATCAACCCACGCATGGGCCTGATCGCGCTCGACGACATTGAATTCTCTGAGGCCATCCGCAACGACTGGCCCGACCCCGAGCTGTTTGAAGCACTCAAGCGCGGCGAACGAATAAACAATCCGAAAGAAGTCTGAACCATGATCCGTAAAAACCCGCGCGGCGACCTGCCGCAAATCCACGAATCCGCCTACGTCGACCAGACCGCCATCATCTGCGGCAAGGTGATCATCGAAGAAAACGTCTTTGTCGGTCCCTACGCGGTGATCCGGGCCGACGAGGTCAATGCCGACGGCGACCTCGAACCGATCCGCATTCGCGCCCATTCCAATATTCAGGACGGCGTCGTAATTCACTCCAAGTCCGGTGCCTTGGTCGACATTGGCGAACACACCTCGATTGCCCATCGTTCCATCGTCCACGGCCCCTGCGTGGTCGGCAACAACGTCTTCATCGGCTTCAACAGCGTGCTGTTCAACTGCACCGTCGGCGATGGCTGTGTCGTTCGCCACAACGCGGTGGTCGATGGTGCCAATCTGCCAGCAGGCTTCTATGTCCCATCCACCGAACGTATCGGCCCACGCACCGACCTCGCCGCCATGCCCCGTGTCACGGCTCAAGCCACGGAGTTTTCCGAAGACGTAGTACGCACCAATCACGAACTGGTGCAGGGTTACAAAAAATTGCAGAACGAATTCTGACGATGAACACGCTCCTCATCCGCAACGCCCGCTTGGTCAACGAAGGTCAAATTTTCGATGCCGATCTGCTGGTCATAAACGGCCGCATCGACAAGATCGCTCCCAGCATCGACATCTGTGCCGATGAGGAGATCGACGCTGCTGGCCAGTGGCTGCTGCCCGGCATGATCGACGACCAGGTGCATTTCCGCGAGCCGG
>ERZ724523.857-NODE-857-length-17800-cov-5.140434_pt1 | contig 17800 bp, 18 predicted proteins | sample MGYA00376056_ERZ724523 | MGnify/ENA primary metagenome ERZ724523 (study PRJEB28724, sample SAMN07190888) | wastewater metagenome | isolation source: influent of sewage treatment plant in Hong Hong | place: USA: Christiansburg, Virginia | collected 2016-03-01 ... | reverse complement strand
CCAATGTCGACGCCATGTCAATTTTCATCTGTGCCGAAATTTCCTTCTTGGCCAAGACACCTGTACCACGTGCACGTGTCTGCCCAAGTCGCTCCAACATGGCTGGCATCTTGAGGACGACAGTGTCCATCATGTAAAAGGTATCCATTGCCGGATCGAGCGACATCTCGGTTTCATCAGCCACATCGACCATGAAGAGCAATATCTGGTCAATCAATGCATTGTGGGCCTTGATATTTTCAGCTACGGGCAAATTCAGCCCTGTACTACGCAGCGTTTCCCAATCGGCACGAATTTTCTTCCAGGGAGCTGACTCACGCAACACGGGAATAAGCGTTGTTTCTGTTTGCTGAAGCGCATCGGCAGCCTCTTTCTCCTTCGCACTCCGCTTGTCCTTCATCGCCTCGTTGCCACCCAGCAGGCCGGCTGACATGCCGCGATGCTGTTGCAAGTGTTGCGCTGAACGATTCAATGGTTTCAGTATTTGAACACCGATGAGTTCATTGTTGGCAACTTCGATATTGCGATTCAAAGTGGTAACCACTGAGTAAAGCAGAATCAGAATGACAATGCTGACTGCCACACCAAGCAACAAGAACTTGCTGGTGTAACGCAGGCGGTTCATCAGCCCGATGGCTGGGGCAAAAATCACTTTCATACACTCTCCAGACTATTATTGTTTTAGCATCTTGCTCGCGGCGGAGAGGCTCTATTCGTCTGGAAAGTAACATGCCATAGGTAGTTTTAACATACTACCAATGGCATGATTTATAGCTTGAAACTAGTTAATTGGTAAGTATTCCATCATTCAAAGACAATACTCGATCAGCCCGCTCGGCCAATTGCGGGTCGTGCGTCACCATGACCAGGCTGGTGTTTTGTAATCGCACCCGTTCGATCAGCAGATCAAAGACGATGTTTGCTGTCTGCCGGTCCAGATTGCCGGTCGGTTCATCGGCCAGCAGGCAGGAAGGTTCGCTGACCAGTGCGCGGGCGATGGCAGCGCGCTGGCGTTCGCCACCAGACAATTCGCCGGGCCGATGCTCCACACGATGCCCCAAACCAACCGCCTGCAGCGTTTTTTCAGCACGCGCCAGCGCCTCGTCGCGCGGCGTGCGGCGAATCAGCAGCGGCATGGCGACGTTTTCCAGCGCCGAGAACTCGGCGAGCAGGTGGTGGAACTGATAAACAAAACCCAGATGGCGATTACGCCAATCGCCACGGTCAACTTCATTCAAGGCTGAAAAATCCCGGCCCATCAGCGTTACGCTGCCGCTGCTCGGTTTGTCCAGGCCACCCAACAAGTGCAGCAAGGTGCTTTTGCCGGAGCCGGAAGCGCCAACGATGGCAACGGTTTCACCAGCGGCAATCGAGAGATCGACAGCAGTCAGCACATTGACATCCAGCCCGCCGCGAAAAACCTTGCCCAGCCCACGCGCCTGAAGAATCAACTCACTCATAGCGCAATGCCTCCGCCGGGTTGACGCGCGAAGCGCGCCAGCTGGGGTAAATCGTCGCCAGCAAGGCGAGCACAAAGGAAATCCCGGTCACGCCCCAGACATCGCCCCATTGCAGGTCGGATGGCAGATCAGAAATGTAATAAACCTCTTTCGAGAGGAATTGCACGCCAAACAGTTTCTGGATAAACGGCACCACCACATCGACATTGAGCGCCAGCGCCACCCCGCCGACAATGCCCATACCAAGGCCGATGAAGCCGACTAGCGCGCCCTGAATGACAAAGATGCCCATGATCGACATCGGTCGCGCACCCAGCGTGCGCAAAATGGCGATATCCGCCTGCTTGTCGGTCACTGCCATGACCAGCGTCGAAACCAGATTGAAGGCGGCCACCGCAACGATCAGGGAGAGGATGATGAACATCATGTTCTTTTCGATCTGCACGGCACGGAAGAAATTGGCGTGGCTCTTGGTCCAGTCGCTGATGTAGGCATCGGCATTGACCATCCCGGCCAGTTCGCGTGACACACGTGGTGCCATGAACAGGTCATCGACCTTGAGCCGGACGCCGGTAACGCGATCTTCCATCTGGTAAAGCTTTTGCGCATCGCTGATGTGGATCAGGGCCAGGCCGCTGTCGTACTCATACATGCCGACCTCAAAGATGCCGACCACCTTGAAGGACTTGAGGCGTGGCACCACGCCCGCCGGGGTGACGGTGCCTTGCGGGGCGATCAGCGTCACTTTGTCGCCGGTAAAAACCCGTAAAGAACGCGCCAGATCAGCACCAAGCACAACGCCGAATTCACCGGCGCGCAGATCATCCAGACTGCCGCTTTTGATCGTCTTGCGGAAATCGGCAACGCGGTCTTCCATATCCGGCTCAATACCGCGCACCAGCGAGCCTTTGACTGTGCCATCGACAGTAAACATGGCTTGCGATTGCACATAGGGCGCCGCTTCACGAACGGCAGGATGTTTCTTTGTTTGTGCCGCAATCGATGACCAATCGCTCAATTCACCATTGATGCCGGAAATCTGGATATGTGAAGCGACGCCAAGAATGCGCGTGCGCAACTCCTTCTGGAAACCATTCATCACCGACAGCACGACAATCAGTGCTGCCACGCCAAGGCCGATGCCGAGCATGGAAATCAATGAAATGAAGGAGATAAAGTGATTGCGGCGTTTGGCGCGCGTGTAGCGCAGGCCGATCAGCAGTTCGTAAGGTAGAGCCATGCAGGGTGGGGATTCGTCAAAAGTCGCTATGGTACACTCAAGCGCTCTCCCTAGCCGTCTGATTCCGTCAGCCTCCCGTGCATCTCACCCTGCTTGTTCCCGAATTGATATGGCCGGAGCCCAGCGACCAATTTACCTTGGGCAAACTCGCGGCACCCGGCTTTGAATGGCTGATCGCCCGCGCCCAACTCGACCGCCAGCCACGTCTGCCGTTTGAAACCTCACTCGGCAAATTATTCGGCCTTGAAGCCCCGCCTTTCGGTGCTCTGCGCCTGCTCAGCGAAGGCCATGCGCCGGCCAACGAAGGCCACTGGCTTTGCGCCGACCCGGTGCATTTGCGCTTTCACCAGGAACGCATCATCCTCGCCGATGCCGGCGCTTTTGAGCTGGACGACGGCGAAGCACAAAGCATCACCGCAGCCTTGAACAAGGAATTCGCCGACATCGGCCAGTTCCACGTTGCCAGCGCCAAACGCTGGTATCTACGACTAAATGTTGCGGTCGACCACCCGGTTGAGCCGATTTCTTCAGTCGCCGGCCGCCGCGTTGACGGCGAATTGAGCGGTGGCGCCCTGCCCCTGACCCGCTGGCTGAATGAAGTCCAGATGTTTTTGCACGGCCACCCGGTCAATGAAAAACGCGAGTCAGAAGGCAAACCGGTGATCAACAGCTTGTGGCTTTGGGGTGGCGGCAAGCTGGACGAGGCGCAATACGCCGCCGGCCATTCGGTAATTTTCTCCGACAACCCACTCGCCATCGGTATTGCCAGCGCCGCCGGTATTCCGCTGCATATCAAGCCGGCCAATCTCGCCGCCCTGCTTGATCAAGTCGAAGCCGGTGAAAACCCGCTCGTCGTCTTCGATCAGTTGTTGTTCGACATCCTTTACGAAAACAGCGAAGGCTGGCGTGACGACTTTGCCGCGCTCGAAAACAACTGGTTCCTGCCGCTAAAAAATGCGCTCGGAAAACAGGTTGACCGTATAACTTTGCTCGCCCCCACCGTTTATGGCGAACTGCGCTACACCATCAACGCCGGCGAACGCTGGAAATTCTGGAAAAAAGGCAGCAGCGTTCAAGCCATTGCCCAGGCACTTGCCGGAAACGAATCGAAATGACCCGTCTCACCACCCGCAGCAGCCCGCCGCGTACCGTCTGGCAACTTGAGCAACAAGGCATGCACCCGCTGCTCGCCCGCCTCTATGCCGCGCGTGGCATCACCGACAAGGCCGAACTCGACTACGAACTCAAGTCGCTAATCCCGCCCGCCGCACTGACCAACGCCAGCGCCGCCGCGCAATTGCTGGCCGACGCCATCGAGGCCGAAGCCAGCATGTTAATCATCGGCGACTACGACTGCGACGGCGCCACCGCCACGGCAGTCGGCATGCGCGCCCTCAAGTCACTCGGCGCCAATGTCAATTTCCTGTTACCCGACCGCTTCAAACTCGGCTACGGCCTCTCGCCGGAAATCGTCGATGTCGCCGCGCAGCAATCGCCCGACCTGATCATCACCGTCGACAACGGCATCGCCAGCCTTGAAGGCGTTGCCCGCGCCAACGAGCTGGGCATCGCCACGCTGATCACCGATCACCATTTACCGGCTGCCACCCTGCCCGCCGCCGACTGCATCGTGAACCCCAACCAGCCGGGCTGCGACTTTCCGTCCAAATGCATCGCTGGCGTTGGCGTCATGTTCTACGTGATGCTCGCCCTGCGTGCCGAGTTGCGCGAACGCGGCTTCTTTGCCGACCACCCCGAACCCAATTTTGCCGACTTGCTCGATCTCGTCGCCCTCGGCACGGTGGCAGACGTCGTCAAACTCGACCGCAACAACCGCATTCTGGTCAGCCAGGGCCTCAAGCGCATGCGCGCCGGCCGCCTGCAAACCGGCATCGCCGCCCTATTCAAAGCCGCCAGCCGCGACCCGAAAAAAGCCTCAGCCTTCGATCTCGGCTTTCTTATCGGCCCGCGCCTCAACGCCGCCGGCCGCCTCGCCGACATGCGCCTCGGCGTTGAATGCCTGCTCACCGACGACCCGGCACGCGCCCTGCAAATCGCCCAGGAACTCGACACCCTCAACCGTACCCGCCGCGAAATCGAATCCGGCATGCAGGAACAAGCCCTGATCCTGCTCGAATCGCTCGACGCCAACGACCCCGCCCCCGGCATCGCCCTCTTTGACGAAAGCTGGCACGAAGGCGTCGTCGGCATCCTCGCTTCACGGATCAAGGAAAAACTGCACCGCCCGGTCTTCGCCTTTGCCCCCAGCGAAGGCGGCATCATCAAAGGCTCCGGCCGCTCCATCCCCGGCCTGCATCTACGCGACGCGCTCGACCTCGTCGCTAAACGCGCCCCCGATTTGCTAGTCCGCTTCGGCGGCCACGCCATGGCGGCGGGTGTTACGGTCAACGCCGAAAACTTCGAGAAATTTCGTGAACTCTTCGCTCAGGTCGCCGGCGAATTGATCGCCCCCGCTGATTTAACGCGGACCCTGGAAACCGACGGCCCGCTCGAAGGCGGCTACATCTCCCTCGAAACTGCCCGCCTGCTGGAAAACGAAGTCTGGGGCCAGGGCTTCCCCGCCCCGCTCTTCCTCGACGATTTCGAAGTCGAGCAACAACGCATCCTCAAAGAGAAACACCTCAAGCTGAAACTGCGCAAAGGCAACACGCGCATCGAAGCCATCCAATTCAACTTCAGCACCCAACCCGGCAACAAAACCCGCGCCGCGTTTCGACTGTCGATCAATGAATATATGGGCGTTGAGAGTCCGCAGTTGATGGTTGAGTATTTGGAGTGAGGGGGTTATGGCCGGGGGACTTTGGCTTCTGGAGTGCTACAGGTCTTTAAACGAAAATGCTGCCCCCTCAATAGCGGGCAGCATTTTTTTGTTCAAGAAATGAAGTTGACCGCAACATTCTCGTTTGAACCAAACTATGCTGATTGCCTTTTGCTATTCATCATAGATGCTTACAAAGTGAGTTTCTCATCAGCCATTAGCGCGCCCAAGAAGATGGGTCTGGGCACTGGGTAGAGTGGTTTCTCGTGAACTTGTAGACGGCAAGCAAAGTACTAATCTATTTCATTTCATGTTTGCCATTTTGTTCCCGCAACCAAGAAGGCTCCTCAGGGGCGAATGAGCGCGCATTTAGCCTAACATCATAGGCCAACATCTTTCCTTCATGTTTTATTTCCAAATTTGTTTCATCAATGAAACAAAACTGACCGGATTTTTCCATTACTTGCTCGTAAGCGGGCTGATTAAGGAAGGTGTTTCCTGAAGGCGCCCCAGAAAGGCGGCAGGCATAAACTACAGGAACACCAACTACAGTAAGTCCACCTGCAATGTTTACCAAATGAACTAACCCAAAATCAATTCCAATTCCTAAGCCGACATCCGTTAAAACAGAGTTGAATGACTTGCGGAAGGCATGATAGTGACGTTCAAATGAAGCATGACATTTATCGGCTACAGATACAATACGATATGCAGCATCGTCACCGCTGTAAAAATCGGGAAAGAATGCCAAAACACCATCCCCTGTGAACTTGTCAAATACACCGTACCCATCGAGTATGATTTCTTTTAAATCTTCACAAAGCGTCGTAATAAATAGCGAAAATTCTTCCGGTGTTCTGGCCTTAAGCATTAACTCCGTTGAGCGCCTAATATCAACGGCCATAACGAATGCTTGGCATTGACGAGTTTCAAGGAAAAGGTTTTGAAAACTGTCGGACTGGAGTAGAAACTGCTGAGCATCCTCTCTTACGCGGCTCAATATAAACCCAAGCCGTTCTTTCGCTTGGAAAGCCCCCAGTGTTTCTGTTAGTTCTAATTGTTTCTCTTTTGATATTTTTTTCTCTGTCGAAATAGCACTCAAAGAATGAGAAAGCTCATTCTCTAATTTTGTTTTTTTCGGCGAGCAATTGCTGATACCTTGGGTCAGAAGTTAACGAGAACGAACCAGACTTCGAATCATTTGAAATTCGTCTTGCTGCTGCAAATGAAAGGTATTTATTAATCCCGTCCTTATCATTTTCACCAAGGATTTTAATTAAAATTTTGTTTTTACGATCATCATCTTCCGATTTCGTCCATTCTGTCCAATTTATACGAACTTTATCTTCAGGATTCGTCGTCGCCCGTATTATTTTTGCTGATGATTGTTGTCCCTTAGATTTTTTTTCTGAATCGCTCACGATAACCTCTCTACACCCCGTCCGAGTAACACAGGGGCTATGTATAAATGGATATTAGGAAAGCACCATTCCCCGGCCAGCCGGAAACTTGGTGCAACCCCAAAATTCTTTCCCGGCGTTCTCGCCACTCTTTGCTATACGGCGAACCATCTGGCTTGAGCAACGAGGGCAGTCGGGGCTTTTATCGGTTGCTTGAACAATCACAAAGTCCTGTTCCATGGCCGAAACATTTTCTTCTACAAAAGCTGTTGGCGCGATCACGTCGCTTGGTTCTGGCTTCGCCACCATGACATGGGCTATCGACGCGCAAACTTCAGCCAAGGCGTAGGCGCTCTTTGCCGGAAAGAAGATCAGGGGAATACCTGCAGCAGCACAAACGCGTTCCAGAAATTTGTCGCGCCCTTGCCGACTTTCCTTGGCATGCGATTGATCATTGAGTTCGATCACGCACACGGGTTTGAGATCATTCGGGCGGCACAGGACAAAATCAAAGTGTTTGGCACTGATCTGGTTAAAGGCACGTTGCCACAGCGGTTTTGGCGTGCCCTTGGTAACCGCAACAATATCTGCCACCCGAACCTTGCCGAACACCCGGAAATCAGTACCGACGGCTTGATCCAGCACACCAAGAAACGAGCGCTCTGCTGGCGTGAATAGCGCATCGCCCAGCACGTAAGGCAAAGCCTCCGGGCCTTCAGGGAGTGAACGATTGCGCCGCTTTAGAAGGAAAAACCCGACCAGCGCCAGCAGTACCAAGACAAGCAGCAACCAACGCATTGAGGCTCCCTAACCACCGTTTATTTGATTATTAATTTTGACTACCCGATCAGGATACGCCGCTTGCATGTTCCGCTCAAGGCAAAAGCCGCTCTGGCAGCGATTCGCACTAATATTCATGGGACAAGTATGTGTTTTCTCAACAACCCAAATTCAATTGGCCAATTTGAAGACTGTTACGGTCAACACCGAAAAAGCCCTGAAAATTTTGTGCCATGACCTTTGGTGGCCAGCTCCTTCGATCCATTACAGAACTGTGCAAATCTCAACGCTTATTTGGAATAAGCTCTTGTATCGAAACACTGGGCACACCAACCCGGCTTCACAGGAGAATCACTCATGGCCATCCCATGGCTCGCCATACTGAGCAACGTGCCTTGGAAGGACGTTATCGATAAAGCCCCCAAAGTTGCTGATGGTGCAAAGAAGCTCTGGAAATCTGTGGCCAAGAAGTCTGGCCCGTCTGAGCATGCCAACACAAACGTTAAGCCTGCCCACTCAACTGAAGAACAAACGATTGCCTCGCTGGACACACGAATTATCGAGCTCAAAAACGAGGTGGCAGCCTTGCATGATCAGATGCTCGCTTCTTCAGAAATCATCGAGGCGCTGGCCGAGCAAAATACGCAGTTGATCAAGAGTATCGAGATATTTCGTGGCCGCGTGCTGCGTCTTGGATTGCTCACGATAACGCTGTCGCTTGTCGCATTGTTGGCGCTTTACCGGACGTTTCCCTGAGGCGTCAGCCCGCCGATAAAATATGCCTTACCACTTCGTTATGCAACCTGTGCGTGCCTGATGCTGACGGTTGGCCGACTCGGTTCAGCCTGCCACAGATCATAGGCCAGCTGCCCTTTCAGCCAACTTTCCGCTGTCGGCCCATCCAGCCATGACTCCAGGCGCAGGGCAAGATCAATGCTGACCCCAGCCTTGCCATTGAGCACACGCGATAGCGTTACCCGGTTAATGCCAAGTTCTTCAGCGGCCTGCGTGACCGTCAGGCCGAGCGCCGGCAAAATATCTTCCTTCAAGGTTTCGCCGGGGTGTGGCGGATTGAACATTCGTCCCATACGATTCTCCTAGTGATAATCCTGGTAATCGACCAGGATGGCGTCTTCGCCTTCAAACGTAAAAGTCATGCGCCAGTTACCGTTGACCGTAACCGACCAGTGATCGGCCAGTTCGCCAGCCAGTGGATGCAATTTCCAGCCCGGCATATTCATTTCTTTGGCCGACCGAACGTCATTCAACTGGCGTAATTGCCGAGCCAGTCGTGCGGCGTGATCCGGGCGGATGCCTGACTTGCTGCCTGTCTCGAAAAACAGCTTCAGACCTTTGTGCTTAAAGTGCTTGATCATGAAATGATTGTAGCGCGATGCGCTACACGCCACAACCAAAAATAGTCGATGTTGGCGAAGGAGTGGCACGGATGGCGTCAGCGAGCAACACAAGGCTAAAAAGGAGTCGGGGTAGGGTTTCCTCGCTAACTCAGGATTTTTAGGTCATTTGTAAGACTGTTACGGTCAACGCTCAAAAAGCCGAGAAAATCTGATCGCTCAATAGTCATGCGCCGCTTCCTGCTGTAGTGCTGCCCGCCGGTTTTCATCGCATCCGTCATTTTGGTTTGCTTGCCAATGGCGGACGCCGAAGGTGGAAAAGCTGTTTTACGGACCTAGCCAGCATGCTTTCATTGCAGGGCGCTTGAGTCTGACTACATAATTGACGCATGAGTATCAATTTATCAACGGCCACTGCTGTCTGCGCAAGCGCTGCCAAACATCATCACCCCATGGTAAACCTCGTCCGGGCGAGTGTTTCAGCGGGCCGTTTTCCTTCGATTGAAGGAATTGTCGCGATAACGGTGCGCGCTTGAATCCTCTGGAGTCTGCCTCACCATCCGATCCCTTGCCAGCGTACTCAAGGGATGCGGTTCGTCGCACGAGTTCCGATGGCCGGCGGCTTTCTCTTCCGCTGCTGATTTCGCTGTTCTTCCACTCACTGATGTTGAGCCTGCAATTCGGCAGCCAGGAATTCGGGCTGCCGGGTTTCGCCCTTCCCTGGCAGGATAGACGGGTCGAGGTGCCTGAGCTGCGTGCGGTGCTGACATTGCCTCCGCTCATGGAGGCGAAACCAGCCAGCAGCGCTGACCCCGTGCCGTTGCTGCCGGAACCGCAAGAGCAAAGCCTGGCCGCTGGGCCGATGATCGTGACTTTCAAAGCACCGGCACCGCCCCCGGTGCAAGCAGCCCCGGCGCAACCAAGGCCAAGGAGCACACCCTCATTGCCAAAAGCCAAACCAAAGCCAAAGGCAGCGACTGTCGCAGCCCCGACCAAAGTACTTACTGAGTCGCCTGCTGATCAGCCCGCCGAGGCAGCGGCTGACTTACCGGCGGCAGCACCGGCTGATGCGGCCCCTCCGCCCAAGCCTTTTCCGGCCGTGATTGCCATGGAGCAGTCCAAAGAAGCCGAATTCGTCGTGCCGCCCGCACCGTTGGAGCCAACGACTGCCGTAACACCGGCACCAGCAGATGTTGGCAGAGCAACGAAGGCCCGTGTCGAGCAGCAGACACTTGAACGAGTCGCCGAGGAAGAAGTTGCAAGGGCGGAGTCTGTACGGCTGGAGAACGAACGACAAGCTGAAGCCCGGCAGGAGGCAGTTCGTCAGGAAGCGTTGCGTGCTGAATCGGCACGTGCTGAATCGGCACGTGCTGAAGCTGAACGCCGTGAGCAGGCACGACAGATCACGGCCCAACAGGAAGCAACTCGTCAAGAAGCAGCGCGAGCCGAGGCGGCCCGTATTGAAGCCGAGCGTCGGGAGAATGCACGACAGGCCGCTGCTCAGCAGGACACCGCACGCCAGGAAGCAACACGTGCAGAGGCTGCGCGTATTGAGGCAGAGCACCGGGAAAATGCACGACAAGCCGCCGCCCAGAAGGAAGCCGCACGCCAGGAAGCGGCACGGGTTGAGGCGGCTCGGGTTGAGGCCGAACGCCGGGAGAATGCGCGACAAGCTGCCGCCCAACAGGAAGCCGCACGCCAGGAAACAGCACGGATTGAGGCTGCTCGGGTTGAGGCCGAACGCCGGGAAAATGCACGACAAGCTGCCGCCCAGAAGGAAGCAGCTCGTCAAGAAGCAGCGCGAGCTGAGGCTGCTCGGGTTGAGGCCGAACGTCGGGAGAATGCGCGACAAGCTGCAGCCCAGCAGGAAGCCGCCCGCCAGGAAGCAGCAAGAGCCGAGGCTGCTCGGGTTGAGGCCGAACGCCGGGAGAATGCGCGACAAGCTGCTGCCCAACAGGAAGCCGCCCGCCAGGAAGCAGCGCGGGTTGAGGCTGCACGAATTGAAGCTGAACGCCGTGAGGGCGCTCGACAGGCAGCAGCCAAACAGGAGGCCGCGCGTCAGGAAGCGGCGCGGGCGGATGCAGCACGGCTTGAGTCCGAACGTCAGGAGGGCGCTCGTCAGGCTGCAGCCCAGCAGGAGGCAGCTCGCCAGGAAGCGGCACGAAACGAAGCAGCACGGGCCGAAGCTGCGCAGCTCGACGCCAAGCGGGAGCAGGATGCGCGGCGTGATGCGGCACGGCGGGCAATGGGTAAGCAGTTGGACGAGGAAGCTGCCCGTCGCAAGGAGGCTGAACAGGCTCCCCCCAGATCACCGTCCGCCAGCCCCTTGCGCCGTGGCCGGCTCTTCGGACGCTCCGATCCTAACGGGGAACTCATCCTCTACGCGGAAGCCTGGAGCAGGAAAATCACGCTCAACATGGGGTTCGATTTGGTGCGCGAGGCAGCCAAGCAGCCGCACACGGATCCCATGGTCACGGTGGCAATTCGCAGTGACGGTTCAATCGAGTCGATAACGTTTGTGCGCTCCAGCGGCGTACCCGCGATTGATGATGCGATTCGCCGCATTATCCATAGCCAGATGCCCTATCTGCCTTTCCAGCCAGCACTTTCACGCGAATACGACGTGATCGAGATCCGCCGAACCTGGCACTTTGACACGGCGATTCGGTTGTATTGACGGGACAATAACAGCCGCTCGCGTCCCTGATCGACTCGGCCATTTATAAAAACAAACCCAGGCAATAAATAGTTTTGTCTAAGACAAAACTATTTATTGCACCTACAATCCAGACTTCTGTCCAATTCGCACGCCGTTGTCCACGACAACATCGGCGAACCCTAAAAAAGCCTGGAGTTAGCATGGAAAAAACAGTCCTTATCACAGGCGCTGCCGGCGGGCTGGGGCAGGCGATTGCCCGCCAACTCGCGGCTGAAGGTTGCCGGCTTGTCCTGGTCAGCCGCGATATTGAGCGTCTGCAAGCCATTTATGGCGAACAACATCTGCAAATCGCCGCTGATGTCTCTACCGTTGCCGGAGCGCGCCAAGTGCTGGCGACAGCACGTGAACATGAAATGCTGCCGACTGCCCTGGCCCATTGCGTAGGCAATATTCGCCTGAGCGCCCTGCACCGCATGACCGAGACGGATTTTACCGATTGCCTGAACGCCAATCTGGTCAGCGCCTTTCATACACTGGCGGCCTTTGTTGGCGCCTTGCGCGAAGCCAAATTGCCGGGAGCCGCGGTGCTCGTTTCTTCCGTGGCGGCGCGCATCGGCACGCCGAATCATGAGGCAATTGCCGCCACCAAGGCCGGGGTTGAGGGGCTGGTGCGCGGCACGGCTGCAACTTATGCAGCCAACGGCATACGGGTCAATGCGGTAGCGCCGGGCATTATGGAAACCCCCGCCACGACAGGAATTTTGGCCAGCAGCATGGGGCGCGAGGCGGCGGCGCGGCAGTACCCTTTGCCCGGCATCGGCTCAGCAGATGAATTGGCGGCACTGATGGTCTGGTTGCTTTCCGATCACGCTGTGCGAGTCACCGGGCAGGTCTGGGCGATGGATGGCGGTTTTTCCAGCATACGGCCGCTGGTCAAATGAGTACCCTGCTCCCGCGCAGTGTGGCCTGGCTGGGTTATGGCGGTTTGATTCCCTTCGTTGCGCTGACTGCCGCCTTTTTGCTCGACCACCATCACAGTTTGCTGTGGAGCGATGCACTGATCGGCTATGGCGCGGTGATCCTGAGTTTCGTCGGCGCGCTGCACTGGGCGTTTGCCATGAACTTGCCGGATCTGACTGATCAACAGCGCACGGCACGATTTGCCTGGAGTGTGGTCCCAGCCTTGCTGGCCTGGCCGGCTCTGCTGGTGGACGCGACGATGGCAAGTTTTCTACTGGTGCCGGGTTTTGTGGCGCACTATCTTCAGGACCGGCGCTTGGTCCGCAGCCAGAGTTTGCCGGACTGGTTTCTACCGCTACGTTTTCGCCTGACCAGCGTCGCTTGCCTGTGCCTGAGCGTGGTTGGGGTTTTGTCGTTGGGTCAGGTTTGATCAAGGAGTTGCCATGAGTGCCTTCAACAGACTACCGGGTTTTACCAGAACGCCGCCGGGCAAGGAGCGCAAAGTAATCCGCGCGCTGCCGATAATTTTTCTGGTCGGCACCTTGCTGCTCGCGCTGCCGTCAATTTTCGTACGTTTTTTTCCGTGGACCGGAACAGAAACAGAAATTGCCACGCGCATCATGAGTTTTGACATCTACGTGATCAGCCTCGTCATTCTGCACTGGACAGTGGTGGTCACCGTCGGCATTGCCGCCTTCATCATCATGGTCATGAAAGGCCCGGCCTATGTCGCTGATCCTTATCCGCTCAATGAAGCCGACACACCCGACACCCCCTTGCCACGTGGCAAATAGGCGCGCATGCCGGGCAAACTGAAACCTTCGGCGGTGCCCAGCGGGCGCTGGTCGCGCATAGCAAAACTGGGTAGTCTGGCCGGCGGGGTCGCCGGCAATATGCTGGCTGAAGGTGCAAAGCAGTTTGCGCAAGGCAAGCGCCCGACAATCAATGAATTGCTGCTGACGCCAGCCAACGCCCGGCGCGTTACCGACCAGTTGGCTCAATTACGCGGGGCGGCGATGAAGGTTGGGCAGCTAATGTCGATGGATGCCGGCGAATTGTTGCCGCCGGAACTAGCCGAAATCCTCGCCCGCCTGCGCGCCGACGCCAGCCCGATGCCGATGAGCCAAGTGGTCAGCGTGCTCAACGCCAATTGGGGTGAAGGTTGGGACCGGCATTTTCAGCAGTTTTCCTTTACCCCGGTGGCGGCAGCCTCGATTGGTCAGGTTCATTTGGGGCAGACCAAGGACGGCCAGCGTCTGGCGATCAAAATTCAGTACCCCGGCGTACGCCAAAGCATCAATAGTGATGTCGACAACGTTGCCACCCTGCTCCGCCTCTCCGGCCTGCTGCCCAAGTCGCTGGACATTGCGCCGCTGATGGCAGAAGCCAAACAGCAGTTGCACCATGAAGCCGATTACCTGCGCGAAGGCGCCTACATGGGTGAGTACGGCGACCTGCTGCGCCACGCCGGCGAATTCAGCCTGCCGCAAATGCACCGCGCGCTGACCACTGAAAACATCCTCGTCATGACGCGCATGGACGGCGTGCCGGTCGAGTCATTGAGCGCTGCACCGCAAGCCGAGCGCGACCGCGTGATCGGCTTGCTCTTTCATTTATTGTTCCGCGAAATTTTTGAATTCCGCCTGATCCAGACTGACCCCAACTTTGCCAATTACCGCTACGACAGCGCTTCGCGGCAACTGATCCTGCTCGATTTTGGTGCCACGCGCAGCTATCAAGCACCGATGATTGAGCACTATCGGCAACTGATGCACGGTGCAACCACCGGCAATCGCCCGGCGATGAATGCTGCCGCGCAGGCGATTGGCTACTTTCAAGCCGACATCAGCGATGCGCAGCGTAATCTCGTGCTCGACATTTTTGCGCTGGCTTGCGAACCCTTGCGCCACGAGGGCGAATACGATTTCGGGCGCTCCGATCTCGCGGCCCGCATCCGCGATGCCGGCATGGTGCTCGGCATGGATCGCGACTTCTGGCACACCCCGCCGGCCGACACGCTGTTTTTGCACCGCAAGCTGGGTGGGCTTTATCTGCTCGCGGCAAGATTGAAAGCGCGGGTCAATGTGCAAAAAATGGCGGCAAATTTCCTGTCGACCGTAACAAATCACAGCGCAACGACACACAGCCACTGAAACCAACGGAGAAACACTTGTCCAAACTAAACGCCCTGATCAGCCTGATGCTTGCCACGTTGACCGCCACCGCCAGCGAAGACAGCATGAAGCCGCCAACCAGCCGGCAAGTCAATCAGGAAGCCTTGTCCTGTACCCACCCCGGCAATTGCGTGAACTCCTTCAGCAGCTACGGCCTTGAAGCATTGGTCTTTGAGGGCAATGGCGAACAGGCAATGGCCCTGTTGCGCGCGACGCTGGCCACCTTCCCGGAAGCAACTATCGTCAACACAGCACCGCTCTATCTGGAGGTGATTTTCACCACCCCAATCGGTTTCAAGGATCAGATCGAGTTCCGCATTGACGAGCCGTCAAAGCGCATCGACTTCCGTTCGCGCTCCAAGATCGGCTTGTACGATTTCAACAAGAACCGTTCGCGGATGCAGGATTTCACAGCCAGTTTCAAGACTGTTACGGTCAACGCCCTAAATGCCGGAAAAAATTAACCACGCCCGGTCAAAGGAAATAGATCCGTTTGTTCCAGTGGTGGCGCCCACTATCAGACCAAACTTGCGCCGCCATACGGTTGGCAATCAATGAACATTTGACCACTGGCGGAAGATGATTTCCGCATACAGTATTGCGCCCCTCAGATACCTGTATAAAAATACAGTCTTCGGAGGTATCGCACATGTTTGGCCATTTCGTCCCGTTGCCGGATGCACCACGGCAGTATCTGCCGATTGACAGCACCAAGGTTTCAGCGGGTTTTCCATCGCCGGCCGCAGATTATGTCGACCGTAGCCTCGACATCAACGAGTACCTCGTGCGCAACCCGGTGTCGACCTTCTTTTTCCCGGTTGAGGGTGACAGCATGGAAGGGGCCGAGATTTTTGATGGCGACATTTTGGTCGTCGACCGCAGCATCAAGGCCAGCCACGGTCATATCGTTGTGGCTTTCGTGAACGGTGAGCGACTGGTCAAGCGGCTATATCACCGCGCAGGGAAAGTTGCGCTGGTTGCGGAAAATTCAAAGTATCCACCCCTGGTCATTCACGACGGCAACGAGTTGACCGTGTGGGGAGTTGTCGTCGGTCGTTTCAAGCGGATGGTGTAGGCGTGTCGGTCTTTGCGCTGGTCGATTGCAACAACTTTTACGCTTCATGCGAAAAGCTGTTCGCCCCACGCCTGAAAAATCGCCCGGTGGTCGTTCTCAGCAACAACGACGGGTGTGTGGTTGCCCGGTCGGCTGAAGTCAAAGCCTTGGGCATTCCTATGGGGGTGCCGTGGTTCAAGATCAAAGACGATGCCCGACGCCACGGCATCGTCGCCATGTCATCCAACTACGCGCTTTACGCTGACATGAGCAATCGGGTGGTTGAGGTGCTGTCGGCATTTTCCCCAAATATCGAGGTCTACAGCATTGATGAATCATTCCTTGAATTATCCGGTTTCGGGAATCTGCCCGGCGGCTTGGCCGTGTATGGTGCCGAAATGCGCCAGCGCATTGCAGACTGGCTGGGGCTGGCAGTCTGTGTCGGGATCGCCCCGACGAAAACGCTGGCCAAACTGGCCAACCACTGCGCCAAGAAGAATCTGGCCGGGGCTGATGGCGTCTGTGATTTCACCCCCCTGCACCCGGATGATCTGACGCAGCTATTCGACAGGATCGACGTCGGTGAGGTATGGGGTATCGGCCGCAAAATCAACGCCCGGCTTGCCGCCATGGGCATCAATACAGTTCGTCAGTTGCGCGACGCGGACGCTGAAACGCTGCGGTCGCGCTTCTCGGTGGTGGTCGAACGCACGGTGCGCGAACTGCGCGGCGTATCGTGCATCGAGCTTCAGGAAGTCACACCGGACAAACAGCAAATTATCAGCAGCAGGTCGTTCGGGCAGTTGATTCATGACCGTGTGGACCTTGAAGAAGCGGTCGCCAGTTATATGGCTAAAGCGGCCGAAAAACTGCGGGCGCAGGACTCGCTGGCCGGCGCCGTGCATGTTTACATCCGCACCAACATCTTCAAGCCGGAGACGCCGCAGTATCAGCGCGCTGTCACCGTGCCCCTGCCGGATGCCACTGCCGACACGCGGGTGCTGACAGCGTGGGCGCTCAGGGTGTTGCGGCGAATCTATCGAGCGGGTTACGGCTACCACAAGGCCGGCGTGATGCTTGCCGACATCGTGCCAAGGCTGAGTCAGCAATATTCATTATTTAACGCAGGCGCCCCGCGTGCCGAAGCCCTGATGCGCGTGGTGGACGGCATCAATCAGCGTTACGGACGCGGTTCGCTGCGGCTGGCTGCCGAGGGTATCGAGCAGGACTGGCGGATGCGGCGCGGCAACTTGTCACCGGGTTACACGACGGACTGGCGTGGTTTACCGAAGGTTAAAGCACAGTAAAAGCCTGCTGCGGATATTTGGGTATGTGGCGGGCAGCCGTTTGGCAAAGTGTTACGGTCAACAGCAAAAAAACCGGAAAAATTTGCGTTAGCGCCAAGCGGGCAAGCCGCGCCGCCCGCATTTTTGCTATCCTGCCGCCTTCTCACTGGCCGGCGCCAACGCTTGAGCCAACTACCCAATTGATGGAGTAGCAAAGATGGCATCACTGCAGGATCAGTTTTTGAAAGCCGGCCTGGTCAACAAAAAGAAGGTGAAACAGGTCACCCACGAAAAGAGCAACCAGAAGAAGGACGAGCGTCGGACAGGCACGCAAACCGTCGACGAAGCCCGCCTCGCCGCCCTCGAAACGCAACGCAAAAATGCCGAGCGGGCGCGCGAACTGAATGCGCAACGTGATGCCGCCGCCAAACAGAAAGCAATCGTCGCGCAGATTGTCCAGATGGTGCAGCAGAATCGCCAGAGCAAAGGCGCCGGCGACATCGCCTATAACTTCACCCACGACAACAAGATCAAACGGATTTATGTTTCGGCTGCAGTCCAGACCCATTTAATCGCCGGGCGTCTGGTCATCGTTTGCCAAGGGGATAACACCGAACTGGTGCCCAAGGTTATCGCCGACAAAATCGCCGAAC
>ERZ724523.836-NODE-836-length-17971-cov-7.183914_pt1 | contig 17971 bp, 16 predicted proteins | sample MGYA00376056_ERZ724523 | MGnify/ENA primary metagenome ERZ724523 (study PRJEB28724, sample SAMN07190888) | wastewater metagenome | isolation source: influent of sewage treatment plant in Hong Hong | place: USA: Christiansburg, Virginia | collected 2016-03-01 ... | reverse complement strand
ACCCCGCCGATGGCCGGGATGATGCGCCGGAAGGGACGCAGGAAAGGCTCGGCCAGCGCGTTGATGACGCCCGCCAGCGGCGCATGGGGATTGACCCACGAGAACACCGCCGACATCAGCACCACCCCCATCAGCAGGTACAGCGCCGCCTTGAAGGTTTCCAGCAGGCCGACGCCCCACATCACCACCAGCAGGCTGAGGGGGTCGGCCATGCCGACGATGCCGCGCACCCACAGGGCCACGAACACCACCAGGGTCTGGACGATCCACGCCGGCAGCAGGCTGGCCATGTCCAGGCCGAACATGCCAGGAACAAAGCGGCGCAGGGGCACCACCACCCAGTCGGTGGTGGCCAGCACGAACTGGCCGATGGGATTGCGAAAGGACACCCGCTGCCACTGCATCACGAAGCGCGCCAGCAGCACCCCGGAGAGCAGGCTGCCGAGGGTTTCGATGATGGTCAGGAAAAGATTTCCGAGCATGGGAGCCTCCGTTGTCAGTCGCGGCCGAGCTGCTCGCCGAGCTCGCGGCCGCGCGCTTCGGCAGCCGCCACGGCACGCGTCACGATGGCCGGAAAGCCGTCGGCGGCAAAGGATGCCAGCGCGGCCGCGGTAGTGCCGCCCTTGGAGGTGACCCGCTCACGCAGCACGCCCGGTGCTTCGTCGCTGTCGGCAGCCAGCTTCGCCGCGCCAAGCACCGTGTCGATGGCCAGCTTGCGGGCCGTGGCTTCGTCGAAACCCAGGGATTCACCCGCCGCCTGCAGGCATTCGATGAAGTGGAAGACATAGGCCGGGCCACTGCCCGAAACCGCGGTGACACCGTCAATCTGCGCTTCGTCGGTCACCCACACGGTGCTGCCGACCGCCGCCAGCACCTGCTCGGCCGCGGCGCGCCCGGCGGCGCTCACCGACGCATCGGCAAACAGGCCGGTGATGCCGGCACCGATCAGGGCCGGCGTGTTGGGCATGGCCCGCACCAGCGTGTGGTAGTCACCCAGCCAGCGACCGATGTCCACCAGACGCAGGCCGGCGGCAATGCTCACCACCACCTGGGTCGTCAGGCGGCCGGCAATCGGCGCCACCGCGGCCTTGAGCTGTTGCGGCTTGACCGCCAGCACCAGCACGTCGCAGGCCAGCGCCTGCTCGTCGAGCGACTCGACCGCCCGCACGCCAAACTGGCTTTCGAGCTTGGCGCGCCCTTCGGCCGACAACTCGACAGCCTGCACGTCCGCCGCCTTGAAGCCCTGCTTGACCAGGCCGCCGATCAGGGCCGCCGCCATGTTGCCGCCACCCAGGAAGGTGATTTTCATCGGTTTCTTTCCACCAGTTGAATTCAATAAGGAATGCTCAAGCGCGACCGCCGAAGATCGCCGTGCCCACCCGGACCATCGTCGAACCCTCGGCAATCGCTGCCTCCAGGTCGTCGGACATGCCCATGGACAGCGTGTCGAGCTGCAGCCCGCCCGCGTTGAGTTGCTCGCGGAGCTGCCGCAGGCTCGCAAAACGGGCCCGTTGCAGGGCCACGTCGGAAGTCGGTTCGGGGATAGCCATCAGCCCGCGCAAGCGCAGGCGCGGCAGGGCCGCCACGGCACGGGCGAGTTCGGGGAGATCATCGGGCGCCACGCCGCTCTTGCTCGCCTCGCCACTCACATTGACCTGGATGCACACTTCGAGCGGCGGCAGATGCACGTCGCGCTGCTCGGACAGGCGCTCGGCGATCTTCAGCCGGTCGATGGAATGCACCCACGCAAAACTGTTGGCCACCAGGCGGGTCTTGTTGCTTTGCAGCGGGCCGATGAAGTGCCATTCGAGCCCCAGCCCGGCCAGCGCCTCGACCTTGGCCACGCCTTCCTGCACGTAATTCTCGCCAAAGGCCCGCTGACCGGCCGCGGCCGCTTCGCGCACGCTGTCGGCCGGCCAGGTCTTGCTCACCGCCAGCAGGCGCACGCCGGCCGGCTCGCGCCCGACGGCCTCAGCCGCACGGGCTATGCGCAAGGCAAGGTTTTGAAGGCGGCCGGAAATGCCTGACTTATAATCTTCCAAAGCTTAATTTCTGGGCTGAAGAGGCCGCTGAGTATAGCATCGGGCCACAGACCGAAATTCGACCCGCCAATCCCGCTGTCTCTGCGAGTATCCACGATGGACATCACCGAACTGCTTGCCTTCACCGTCAAGAACAAGGCCTCCGACCTGCACCTTTCGTCCGGCCTGCCGCCGATGATTCGGGTCCATGGCGACATTCGGCGCATCAACCTGCCGGCACTGCTGCACAAGGATGTGCACGGCATGGTGTACGACATCATGAACGACTCGCAGCGCAAGCAGTACGAAGAGTTCTTCGAGACCGACTTCTCCTTCGAAATCCCCAACCTGGCGCGCTTCCGGGTTAACGCCTTCAATCAGAACCGCGGTGCGGCAGCGGTTTTCCGGGTGATTCCGTCCAAGGTGCTGACCCTTGAAGAGCTGAACTGCCCGAAGATCTTCAAGGAAATCGCCAACCAGCCCCGCGGCATTGTGCTGGTTACCGGCCCCACCGGCTCGGGCAAGTCGACGACGCTGGCGGCGATGGTGGATTACGTCAATGAAACCGAATACGGCCACATCCTGACCATCGAGGACCCGATCGAATTCGTGCACGAATCCAAGCGCTGCCTGATCAACCAGCGGGAAGTGGCCCGCGACACCCAGTCCTTCAACGCGGCCCTGCGCTCGTCCCTGCGGGAAGATCCGGACGTGATTCTGGTGGGCGAAATGCGCGACCTGGAAACCATCCGCCTGGCGCTCACCGCCGCCGAAACCGGTCACCTGGTGTTCGGCACCCTGCACACCTCGTCGGCCGCCAAGACCATCGACCGGATCGTCGACGTCTTCCCTGCTGCCGAAAAGGACATGGTCCGCGCGATGATGTCCGAATCCCTGCGGGCGGTGATTTCCCAGACCCTGCTGAAAACCAAGGACGGCAGCGGACGCGTGGCCGCCCACGAAATCATGATCGGCACCCCGGCCATCCGCAACCTGATCCGCGAGAACAAGGTTGCCCAGATGTACTCGTCCATCCAGACCGGCCAGAATATCGGCATGCAGACGCTCGACCAATGCCTGGCCGACATGGTCCGGCGCAACATCGTATCCAGCGCCGAAGCGCGCATGCGCGCCCAGAACAAGGACAGTTTCCCGGCTTGAACCGGTAATAGGAAAGCACCATGGAACGCGACCAGGCACTCAAGTTCATGCACGACCTTCTGCGGCTGATGCTGCAGAAGAACGGCTCCGATCTGTTCATCACGACCAACTTTCCGCCGGCCATCAAGATCGACGGCAAGATCGTCCCCCAGTCCAACCAGTTGCTCACCCACAGCCATACGTCGGAGCTGGCCCGGGTCATCATGAGCGACCGGCAGGCTCAGGAGTTCGAAGCCACCAAGGAATGCAACTTCGCCATTTCGCCGCCCGGCATCGGGCGCTTCCGCGCCAATGCCTTCATCCAGCAGGGCCAGGTCGGGCTGGTCCTGCGGACGATTCCCCAGAAAATCCCCACCTTCGACGAACTCGGCCTGCCGCCGGTGCTCAAGGACATCGCCATGTCCAAGCGCGGGCTGGTGATCTTCGTCGGCGGCACCGGCACCGGCAAGACCACCTCCCTCGCGGCGATGGTGGACTTCCGCAACGAGAAGAGTTTCGGGCACATCATCACCGTCGAAGACCCGATCGAGTTCGTGCATACCCACAAGAACTGCATCGTCACCCAGCGTGAAGTCGGCATCGACACCGACTCCTGGGAGCCGGCGCTGAAGAACACCCTCCGGCAGGCACCGGACGTCATCCTGATGGGCGAAATCCGCGATCGGGAAACCATGAACTACGCCATCGCCTTCGCCGAAACCGGTCACCTGTGCCTGGCCACGCTGCACGCCAACAGCGCCAACCAGGCCATCGACCGGATCATCAACTTCTTCCCTGAAGAGCGCCGCCACCAGTTGCTGATGGATCTGTCCCTCAACCTGCGGGCGCTGATTTCCCAGCGCCTGCTGCCCATGTGCGACCGCAAGGGCCGCGTGCCGGCGGTGGAGGTGATGCTCAATTCACCGCTGATTTCCGACCTGATCTTCAAGGGCGAAATCCCGGGCATCAAGGGAGTGATGAAGCGCTCTGCCGAACTCGGCATGCAGACCTTCGACCAGAGCCTTTTCGATCTCTACGAAAAGGGCGTGATCACCTACGAAGATGCCCTGCGCAACGCCGACTCCATGAACGATCTGCGTCTGCAGATCAAACTCAAGAGCCGCCGCGGCGACAAGGACATGCTTTCCGGGATTCAGAACCTCGACATCGTCTGAGCAATCACTCGGCTGCAGGCTTCGGCTTGCGCGCCGAGCCGGCGATCATCTGGTATTCGAACAGCCGGCATTCGATGGCGCCGTTGAACAGCGGCGTGCGTTTGCTGGCTTTCAGGCGCACCCCCTTGGGCAGGGCCGGATCGCCGGTGAAGAAGTAGCAGCGCCAGCCAGTCCAGTGGGCCTTGAGGGCGTCGCCCAGCTTCGGGTAGAAGGCTTCCAGCTCGGAGGTATCCGACAGGCGCACGCCATAGGGCGGATTGGCGATCAGGACGCCGGACGGCTCGGGTGATTCCATATCCAGCAAATCCGCCTGCCCCACTTGCACACACCCTTCGAGGCCCGCGCTGCGCAGGTTCACGAAGGCCTTGCGCTGCTGGGTTTCGTTGATGTCCGAACCGTAGATCGCCAGCGGCCGCGGCGCCAGACGACGGTCTTCGGCTGCCTGGCGAATGGGCTTCCAGGTGTCCGGCTCGAAGTGCTTGAAGCCCTCGAAAGCAAAGTGGCGGCCAAGGCCTGGAGCCACATCGAGGGCCATCTGGGCGGCTTCGATGAGGAAGGTGCCACTGCCGCACATCGGGTCGCAGAGGGCCTCTTCGGCCGGATTCCAGCCGGTCAGACGCAGGATGCCGGCGGCCAGGTTTTCCTTCAGAGGCGCTTCCACCGAGGCCTCCTTGAAGCCCCGCTTGTAAAGCGGCTCACCCGACGTATCGAGGTACAGCGTCACCGTATCTGCCGACAGGAAGGCGTGGATACGGATATCCGGCGTCTGCGTGTCCACGCTCGGCCGCACGCCGGACACGGTACGGAAGTGGTCGCACACCGCATCCTTGATGCGCAGGGTGGCGAACTCCAGGCTGCGCAGCGGCGACTTGTGCGCCGTGACGAAGACGCGGATGGTCTGCTCCGTGGTGAACCAGCGGGCCCAGGTCGGTGCATAGGCGATCCGGTAGATGTCCTCTTCGCTACGGTAGCGGCCCATGGTGATCTGCCACAGCACCCGGCTGGCGATGCGGCTCTCCAGGTTGGCGCGGTAGCACAAGGCCCAGTCGCCGGAGAACTGGACGCCGCCAGGCAGGGCCTTGGGGTCGGTGGCGCCGATGGCACGAAGCTCATCGACGAGGAGCAGCTCAAGGCCGCGCGGGCAAGGGGCGAAGAAATTCAAGGCAGGAATCCGGTAAATAAATCAGAAGGGCTTCAGCACGACAAGGAACACCACTACGAACAGCACCAGCACCGGCACTTCGTTGAAGAAGCGGTACCAGACGTGGCTGCGGGTATTGCGTCCCTCGGCAAAGGCGCGCATCAGGCGCCCGCAGTAGAGGTGATAAACGATCAGGAGGGTCACCAGGGCCGTCTTGGCATGCAGCCAGCCGCCCCATTCGAAACCGAAACCGAACCACAGCCACATGCCGAGGGCCACGGCGAGAATGCCCAGCGGCGTCATGAAACGGTAGAGCTTGAACTCCATCAGTTCAAGGCGCTCGAGGGTGGCCTTGTCGCTGACCATCGCATGATTGACGAACAGGCGCGGCAGATAGAACAGGCCGGCGAACCAGCTGGTGACAAGGATGATGTGCAGGGCTTTGACGCTGAGATACAACATGATGTCGGGCTCGATATGGGATGAGGGTCAGGAAACGGTGTCGCGGCGCGCGCGCAGGGCGTCGGCAACGGTCGGATAGCGTAGTTCGGTGCGGAGTTCCCGCTTGATCCGCCCGTTTTTCAGGCGGCGGGATTCGGACATGAAAGACAGGGTCATGGCCGACAGGCGCTCCGCCAGTTCGGCCCGGGGCACCCGCGGCGGGCGCGGCAGGCCGACGGCATCGGCCACCAGATCGAAATACTCGCCCATCCTGAGCTGGCTGTCGTCGGTGGCGTTGTAGGCGCGGTTGGGCTTGCCGCGAAACAGGGCCAGGGCCAGCAGGCGCGCCAGATCGTCGGCATGAATGTGATTGGTAAAGACGTCGTCTTCGGCCACCAGCACCGGATCGCCCTTGTGCAGACGGGCCAGCGGCAGGCGCTCGGCCGAATCATAGATGCCCGGCGCCCGCAGCAGGCTGACCCGACACCCGGTACGACGGCCAAAACGGCGCAAATGCCCTTCGGCGGCCACACGCCGGCCAGCACGGGCCGAGTCGGGACGCAGCGGATGCGTTTCGTCCAGCCATGCGCCACCGCAATCGCCATACACGCCGGTGGTACTTATATAGATTAGCCGCCGTGGTAGACTCCCGCGACGCGTCAAAGCCGCCAGAAGGCGGCGGGTTCGCGGATCATCCCGGCCTTGCCCGGGCGGCGGCGCGCAGTGCAGCACGTAGTCCGCAATGCCGGCAAGACGATCCAGACTGGCAGGCTGGTCGAGATCGGCGAGGATCGGCGTTGCGCCCAATGCACGCAGGGCGGCACACTCTTCCGGACGGCGCACGACGGCGCGTACCCGGAAGCGCAGGGCCAGCCACGGAATGATCCGGCGCGCCACATCGCCACTCCCGACAATCAGCACTTGCTGCATTTTTCGACGTTTCATTTTTCGATTATCTCACGGCCACCCATCATGTCGTTCCAGGTCACCCTCCAACCCAGCGGCCTCCACTTTGCGGCCGCCCCCGACGAAACCATTCTCGAAGCCGCCCTCGCTGCCGGCCTGCTGCTTCCTTACAGTTGCCGCGACGGCGCCTGTGGCGTGTGCAAGAGCAAGGTGCTGGCGGGTGACGTGGATCCAGGCCGCTTCTCGGCCTCGACCCTCACCGACGCCGACCGCGAGCAGGGCATGGCCCTGCTGTGCTGCGCCCAGGCGCGCTCCGACGTCGAAGTGGAAGTACGCCAGGTGAGCCGGGTTGGCGACATTCCGGTCAAGAAGCTGCCCTGCCGGGTCCAGAAAGTGACGCGCCTCGGCGCCGATGTGATCGTCCTGGAGATCAAGCTGCCGGCCAGTGAGAAGTTCCAGTTCATCGCCGGCCAGTACATCGACTTTCTGCTCGCCGAGGGCAAGCGCCGCAGCTTCTCCATCGCCAACGCCCCCACCGCCAGCGACTTTCTCGAACTGCACATCCGCCTCGTGCCCGGCGGCCAATTCACCACCCACGTGTTCGAGAAGCTCAAGGAAAAAGACATCCTGCGCTTTGAAGGCCCGCTGGGCAGCTTCCGGCTGCACGAAGACTCCAGCAAACCCGTCGTGCTGCTGGCCGGCGGAACCGGCTTTGCGCCGATCAAGAGCATCGTCGAAAACGCCATCGCCACCGGGCAGACCCGCCCGATGACCCTGTACTGGGGCAGCCGTGACGTGGCCGGCCTGTATCAACTCGAACTCGCCCGCAGCTGGGAGGCGCGCCTGCCCGGCTTCCGTTTCGTACCGGTGCTGTCCGATGCGCCGGCCAGCGACAACTGGAACGGTCGCAGCGGCTTTGCGCACCAGGCCCTGATGACCGATCTGCCCGACCTGTCCGGCCACGAAGTCTATGCCTGCGGCTCACCGGCCATGATCGACGCCGCCCGCGAGGATCTCACCCAGCGCTGCAGCCTGCCGGTAGAAGCCTTCTTCGCCGACGCCTTCAGTTTCTCGAACGACGCCAAGGCCACCTGAGGCCTGCACCGGAAGCCTGCGCCCATGAGCAACACCGTCCTGATCACCCGCGAACCGGTCATCAACAAACAGCACAAGATCACCGCCAACCGGCTGATCGTGCATGCGGCATCCGTCGCCGCGGCCGTTCAGGCCCTGAGCAGTCTGGACGACGTGTGGCCGGCCACCCATCCGGTCTTCATCAGCCTCTACCGGCTGGTTCCCACCCCGGATCTGCTGGAGTGGATTGCGCCGGCCAATGCGATGGTCGAAATCCCCACCCAGTCCATCGCCCACCCGCTCACGCTGGCCCTGATCCCGCAGTTGCAGGCGGCCGGCATCAGCCTCAACCTGACCTGGTATCAAAACGACACGATCCTGCCGCCGAATATTCCCTGGCGCTTCGTGATCATCGACGCCAAGCGCCACTCGCTGCCTGCCGACCCACCCGGGCTGGCCATCGCCTGGGGTCTTGGCAATGTGCCCGATTTTCGCAATGCGATCCTCGAGGGCTACGACGGCGCCTCCGGCTGGTTCTTCATGCGTGGCGTCAAGAGCGACGGCAAACTGGCCCCGTCCCATGCGCAAATCGTCCGGCTCCTCAACCTCGTGCGCCGCAACGCCGAGGTCAAGGAAATCGAGACCGTCCTCAAGCAGGACGTGGCCCTGTCCTACAAGCTGCTGCGCTACATCAACTCGGCCGGTTTCGGGCTGATGTGCGAGATCCAGTCCTTCCGCCATGCCGTCACCATCCTCGGCTACGAAAAGCTCAACAAGTGGCTGTCGGTCCTCCTCGTCTCGGCCAGCCGCGACCCCTCGGCCCCGGCCCTGATGCAGACCGCCATCGCCCGCGGACGCTTCATGGAAAAGATCGGCGCAGCCTTTTTCGACAAGGGAGAGCTGGACAACCTGTTCATCACCGGCGCCTTCTCCATGCTCCATCTGCTGCTCGGCGCCAGCCTGCAGTCGGCCCTCGAAGAGATGCACCTGCCGGCCCCGATCGCCGACGCCCTGCTGAGCGGCGACGGTGTCTATGCGCCCTTCCTGAAGCTGGCCTGCGCCCTCGAAGGCTTCGACGACAAAGACCTCGCCGCCCTCGCCCACGAGCTCCACATTTCACCCGAGCAGATCAACCGCGCCCACCTGGAAGCCCTCGCCTTCGCCGACAGCCTGCAGTTCAGTTGAGGCCGGACCTCACCGGGATGCAAACTCTGTACGCAGCCGCGAACTGAGTCACGCTCAAGCCTGCCGCACCTGGCTGCGGCGAACTTATGTCACAGTTGGCGCTTCCGGGGATACGTAGAATTCAAAGCACGAAATCTGCTAAATACGTGCTTTATTCATGCCAAATACCCGAATATTCAAATTGCGACGACCCGTTGCGGTTCCGACCTTGCGCCTGCCCTGCCTGCGCGAGACCGCCACCGCGCTCCTGCGGGCACTCTCTGTCGGGTCTGCATCGGCACAGGACATCGCACGCATCATCGTGCTCGACCCGGTGCTGGTCTTCGAGTTGCTGCTCACCGCCCCCCTCGGCGACACTGAAGCGGCCTGCATCCTGGACGCCGTCACGCGCCGGCTCGAGGACATCGACAGCGGCCTGCTCCAGGCCTGGGCCCTCAGGCACATCATCCAGCAGCCCCGACTCCGCGTCGGCGGACGCTCCCACCGCCACTACATCCTGCACAGCCAGTTCGTCGCCGAACTCGCTGAGCATCTCGCCCACGAAACCGGCTACCCGGATCCCGAACAGGCCTATGCCACCGGGCTCTTCCACGACCTCGGCCTGCTGTGGCTCGCCGAATACGCCGACGACTACCCGCAACTCCTCGCCGACACCACCGAAGAGCGCAACCTGACGCACACCGAGTGGGACCGCTATGGCCAGGATCACGCCGACCTGTCGGCCGACCTCGCCGCCCGCTGCGGCCTGCCTGCCGGCATCGCCGATGCCATCGCCCTGCATCACGCCGACCCGCAAGCCCTCGGCACGGCCCATCCGCTGGTCCGCCTTGCCGCCGCGGCGGAAGAGCTGGCCAGCTACCGCGGCAACCAGTCGGCGGCCAGCCTCGAAACCGCCAGCCAGCTGATCCAGCTGGAAGGCTCGATCATCGTCAGCCTCCTCGCCGACACCACCCGCAGTGTGCAAGCCAAGGCACGGACGCTCGGCATCCAGGCCGATCCGACCATGATGGCCCTGCCCTGGAACACCTCGACGGACGACGACGACACCAGCGAACTCATCGACAACGGCATTGCCCGGGCAGCCCTCAGCGCCTTCTCCCGCAGCGCCCTGATCGACGCCCCCACTGCGTGGCAGGATTTCAACCTGGCCTCCCGCCTGCTGCTCGGCATGGACGCCCCGGTGCTGTTCGTCAAAGCCCTCGGCAACGATGGCCTCACCGGCGCCGCCAACCCGGCCCACCCGGGGCTGACGCAGATTCACATCGCCGCCGACGATGCCCACAGCGTCATCGCCGAAGCCTATCGCGACAAGGTTGAAACCCGCTTCCAGAGCGGCCAGCGCCCCCCCGGCCGATGTGCAGCCGACTGGCAACTGGCCCGCTGGCTCGATAGCGACGGACTGCTGTGCGTGCCCTGGAACAATCACCACGAATCCGGCGTCGCCGTCTTTCCGTGCCCCAGCGCCGAAGACCCGGGCCTCGAAGTCGAACAAGACCTGCGCAAGACCCTGACCCTGGCAGCGACATCGCGCATTTCCGAGCGCAGCGCCGATCAGCGGACACGCCACGAACTCGAAGAAAGCATCGCCCGCCGCTATGTAGACCACGCCCGGCGCATCGCCCACGAGGCCAGCAACCCACTGACCGTCATCAAGACCTATCTCGGCATCATCGACGAGAAGATCCACGACGCCACCCTCAAGGAACAGCTCAACCTCCTGAGCGACGAGCTCGACCGGGTCGGCACACTGATCCGCAAGGCCAGCGACTTCAGCGGCATCACCCCGACGGGTCCGGCGCACAGCGGAGTCAGCGAAATCCTTCACGACCTGCGCGCCCTGTACGGCGAAGCGCTGTTCGCACGTCGCGGCATCCAGTTTGAACTGCGCACCTCGCCCAGCCTGCCTCCTGCCGCCATCACCCCGGACGCCCTCAAACAGATTCTGCTCAACCTGTTCAAGAATGCCGCCGAAGCCATTCCCGAGGGTGGCAAGCTGACCGTCTCCGCCGTCGCCGGCATCAACGCCAACGGCAGCCCCTGCCTCGAAATCCGGATCGTGGACAACGGCCCCGGCCTGGCCCCGGAACGGGTCCAGAGCCTCTTCGCCAGCGGCGCCAAAAGCAGCGACAAACCCGGCGGCAGCGGCGTCGGCCTGCCAGTGGTCCGCGAACTCGTCACCGCAAACGGCGGCACCATTCTGTGTCGCAGCCAGCTCGGCTCCGGCACGGTCTTCCAGATCTTCATGCCACTGGCGGCAACGCCCTGATTTGATGCATCATTGCGGCGCAAAATAGAAAAATTAGTCAGGGAGTCAAGATGGTCACCCCATGGGAAGGTCCATTCTTCCCGCTGGAGGCAAACCGGCGCACCGCGTCCGAGTCTCTTGTCCGCATTCTGGTCGTCGACGATGAGCCATCCCTCACACGCTCCATCGGCGCCCTTCTGCAAAGCAATGACCGGCTGATCGAAGATTGCGGCTCTGTTGCCGAGACACTCGCACGCCTGAACACCAGCTCCTTCGACCTGCTCATTCTCGACTACCGACTGCCCGACGCCACCGGCCTCGCCGTGCTGGACTGGCTGCTCAGCCACAACCGCCGTGAATCCGTCATCATGATCAGCGGCGAGCAATCGATGGACGCCGCCATCGGCGCCCTGCGCCGCAACGCCGACGACTTTCTGCTCAAGCCCTACAACGCCGACCAGCTCCGGCGCGCAGTCAGCAGCGCCCTCCTCAAGCGCCAGCTCGAACGCACCAACCGCCTCGTCCAGCAACGCCTGCAGTCCTCCGAGCAGATGCACCGCTACCTGGTCGAAAATTCCCTCGACCTGATCTACACCCTCGACGCAGATGGGCGCTTCAATTACCTCAACCCGCGCATTGAGTCCCTGCTCGGGCATCGTCGCAATGCCCTCATCGGCAAGCACTTCTCCGAAATCGTGCACCCCGAGGACCTCGAACGCGCGCGCTTTTCCTTCAACGAACGACGCACCGGCAGCCGCTCCACGCACAACCTCGAACTGCGCCTCAACCGCAATCCGTACGGACTCGACGACAGCGACGGAAACGGGCCAGTCAGCGTCGTACTCAACGCCACGGGCATCTACAACCGGACCGACTCCCGGGCGTCGGCCCATTACGCCGGTACCTACGGCGCCGCACGCTGCCTGCCGGACGTCCGCAGCGGCGAGTCGACCTCCGTCGCCCACCCCTACCGGCCCAACCAGGACCCGCTGACCCAGCTGCCCAATCGCGATCTGTTCCGCGACCGCCTGAACCTCGCCATCGCCCAGGCCAAACGGCGCAAAAGCCTCATCGCGGTCATGTTCATCGACATGGACCGCTTCAAGCAGGTCAACGAAACCTACGGTCAGGGGGAAGGCGACGCACTCTTGCGCTCGGTGGCCCTGCGCCTCAAGCAGTGCCTGCGTCGCGGCGACACCCTGACCCGCCACGGCAGCGACGAATTCGTCGTGCTGCTGCCCGACATCGGCACCCAGGCCCACGCCCTGGCCATTGCCGAAAAAATCCTGCTCGCTCTGCGCACTCCGTTCCCGCTGGGCGAGAACGAATTGAGCACCACCATCAGCATGGGCATCGCCCTGCACCCCGAAGACGGTGCCAACGCGGAAGACCTCATCCAGCACGCCAGCGTGGCCATGCATCAGGTCAAGGGCAACGGCCGCAATGCCTACAGCCTTTTCTCGCCGGACATGCACACGACCTACCGGACGCGGGTCGGCCTCGAGAACGAATTGCGCCAGGCACTGATCCGCAACGAACTGGAACTCCACTATCAGCCGCAGATCAGCCTTTCCCGCAACTGCGTCACCGGCATGGAAGCCCTCCTGCGCTGGCGCCATCCATCCCACGGACTGGTCGCACCATCGCGCTTCATACAGCTGGCCGAGGAAGCCGGCTTCATCCACGAGATCAGCAAATGGGTGCTCGAGACCGGCTGCGCCCAGCTCGCCACATGGCGTCGCCGCTATCCCGAGCTGCGTCTGGCCGCCAATCTGTCATCCCGCGATTTCGACCACACCGATCTTGGCGAAACCGTCTCACGGGCCCTCGTGCGCCACAGTCTGCCGGCTGACAGTCTGGAACTCGAAGTGACCGAGTGGCTGCTGCTGGAGGATGCCGAACGGGTCAGGCCGCGCATGCAGGGCTTGCGGGACCTGGGCGTGGGGATCGTCATCGACAACTTCGGCACCACCTGCTCGTCCCTCAGCAGCCTGCAGCGCTATGGCATCACCCGGCTGAAAATCGACCGCAGCTACGTGAAACAGATCAAGACGACCGGCACTCACCCCATCATCAGCGCCATAGCCGGGATTGCCCACAACTTTGACATCCAGCTCACCGCCGAAGGGGTCGAGCGCGACGACCAGCGGAATGCCCTCGCAAACCTCGGTTGCGACGAGATGCAGGGCTTCCTTTTTTCGCGCCCGGTGGATGCGCTGGAAGCCACCCGCATCCTGCAGGACTTGCGCCCCTCCTCCACGGTCGGCCGCCTGACCTACAGCACAGCAATATCCTGAATCCCGACGACGGGCCCGGACGGCACCAAAACCGTCACACTCAGTCGCTACATTGCGCCCATCGCCGAATCCATCTGGAGATCGCCATGGGAATCTTTCGCCTCGTTCTCGCCCACCCCCGCAGCCCCGAAGCACCGCGTCTGGTCGCCGAGCATCTGGACCCGGTCTGGCTCAAGCAGCGCGGCTATGAAATCGCCCGCAGCCTGGGTGATGAGGGCGCCCTGTGGACACCGCAAGCCTCGACGGGCGGCAGGCATGACCTGTCGCTGCGCTGCCGCAGCGGCCACGCCCTCGCCATTCTCACGGAACAGCCCTGAAGGCCCGGCGCCCCTCAGCGCCCGAAGGGTTGCAAGGTCCCCACGTCGATCCCCTTTTCGCGCAGGCGCGCCTGCGCGGCCAGCGCATCCCGACGATCGGCAAAGGGACCGACCACGACGCGGGTTTCAAGCTGGGAAGGAATGCCGGCCTGAGCCAGCCGCGCCCGCAAATCCTCTGCCGTGGCGACGCTGGAGAACATCCCGAAGTGCAGCACATAACGCGGCGCAGCCTCGACCTTGCCAGCCACCGCAGCAGCCGGTGCCGGTGCAGGCAGCGCCGCCGTGGCCGCAGGAGCGGGTGCCGGGACTGACGGAGCAGGAACCACCCCAGCCGGACGACTCACCGGGGCCACGGCACCGACTGGCGCCGGCACCGCAGCAACGGGAGCGGATACGGCAGGCGCAGCGACAGACCTGGGCGCCGGCCCCCCCCCCGCAGACACCGGCGGGCGGGCCAAAGGACGCGTTCCCTCGCCGATTCTGCCCACTCGCTCAGCCCGTTCGCCCTCGGGAAGAATCGGCGGCGCAGACCCCTCGGACGTGGCCGGAGCCGCCTCGGGCGGAACGCTTTCCACGGCTTCACCGGCACGGACTACCTCTGGCGGCGCATCCCGCCCGGTTTCCGGCGCGACCTGGGCCGGCGCGATAGGCTTGGTCGGCAACACGATCTCGGCGGGCGCCGGCGGCCGGGAAAGGTGATCGAACAAGGCCAGCCCGCCCAGCAGCAAGCCAATCAGGCCGCCGGCAACACTGGCGCGCACCCATAGCTGCTTGCGGGGATCTTCCTCTGCGGTGGCGTCCTGATCTGGCACCTGCTGTTCTTCGGTCATGTTCCATCCTCCGCCCGCGCCAAGGCACAAACCAGCTCGGCTTCCGCCACCGAAATCCCGCAGTGATCTGCGATCTGGGCCGCCGCGATGCCGCGCCCGGCCAGCAGCATGGCCTCGGAATGCTGCGGCGAGACGGGCCGGACATACTGCGGCGGACGCTCCTTGGCGGCCTGCAGCTCATTCATGTCGAGGCGCATGGCCACCAGCTCGCTGCGCAAAAAATCCTGCTCGGTACGCAACTGGGCCACATCGCGCCGCAACTGCTGGATCTCGATATCGTTGACGCTTTCCTGCGGTACGGCGGGCACGGGCACCTCCAACGGCACCACCGGCTCGGGGGAGCGCGGCACCGGCGCCGACACTGGCATGGGCTCAGGCGCATCAACCACCACAGTCTGCGGCGACCGGACACCCTCGCCTGCTCCCGGCGTCTTGCGGGGCACCGCCAGCCGGAACAGGATGAAAAGAAGATACAGACCAAGAACGACGACCAGCGCCAGGATTCCCTCACGTACACCGACTTCGATCATCGCACCGGTCCCCTGGCTCCGGTGTCGCTTCTACATGACTCACAAGCTTTGATGACGATGATCTTTCCCCTGATGACTGGCGCGCGATTGACGCTGCGATAATAGCCGCGCGCCACTCCACCGACAATGCGACACCCGCCTGACGCCCCCCTTTTCGACATGTTCATCCTCAAAAAGACCCTCTCCCTGCTGATCCTGCCCCCGCTGGGGCCCCTGATCCTGATCACCATCGGTCTTTTGCTCAGCCGGAAACGACCACGAGCGGGAAAAATGCTGGCCTGGGGTGGCCTCATCCTGGCCCTGGCGCTGATCACGCCAGTATCCGTCAGGCTGCTCCTCGACGATCTGGAAGCCCATCCGCCACTGCAGGTCGCGAGCCTTGAACACGCCGACGTGATCGTCATCCTCGGCGGCGGCGCGCGCAGCTATGCGCCGGAATTCGGCGGCTCGACGGTCAATCGGCTGACCCTCGAGCGAATCCGCTACGGCGCCCGCCTGGCCCGTCAGTCAGGCCTGCCAGTCATGGTGACGGGGGGCGCAGCGAGCGGCGAAGTACCGGAAGGCACGTTGATGAAGGCTGCACTGGAGGAAGACTTCCGGGTGCCCGTCCGGTGGGCCGAAACACGCTCGCGGGACACCCGCGAAAACGCCGACCTGTGCGCCGGGATCTTGTTGCCGGCCGGCCTGCAGCGCATCGTGCTGGTCACCCACGCCGCCCACATGCGACGTTCCGTCGAGGCCTTCGAGCACGCCGGCTTCGAGGTCATTCCGGCGCCCACGGCCTTCTTCCGCGACCGCAGCCAGGGCCGCGACAAAGAAGGCTTTCTCGAGCTGCCCGACATGAATGGCGCCTATGCCGGCTGGTATGCGATCCACGAATGGATCGGCCTGCTGGTCTACCGCCTCAGCCGTTGAAGCGCGCCTTGCGCTTGCCGAGGAAGGCATTGAGGCCCTCGTCGAAGTTCGGCTGGGTTGTGCAGCGGGCAAAGGCATCAGCCTCCAGCTGGAGCTGGGCGTCAAGGGACTGGTCGGCGGACTGGTTGAGCAGACGCTTCATTTCCGCGTAAGTCTCCCGCGGACCATTGACGATACGGCCGACCAGCGCGGCGACTGCGGCATCCAGTTCGGCAAGCGGTACCACCTTGTTCACCACGCCGAGGCGCTGGGCTTCGGCGGCGTCGAAGCGATCCGCCAGCAGAAGCAATTCGAAGGCCTTGTGACGGCCGACAATGCGCGGCAGAAACCACGACACTCCGCCGTCGCCAGACAGCCCGATGCTCGCGTAAGCGCTCGTGAAGTAGGCGCTGTCGGCGGCCACGACCAGATCGCAGCCCAGCGCCAGCGACAGACCGAAACCGGCGCAGGCCCCCTGGACCCGGGCAATCACCGGCACCGGCACAGCCGCCAGGGCCTCGACGCTCTGATTGATGTACAGCTCGATCATGGCCCGGAAGGTCGCCAGGCGACTCTCGGGGGAGAGATGCAGATGGGACGCGAAATCCTTCAGATCGCCGCCGGCCATGAAGTGCTCGCCAGCCCCGACAATCAGCACCACCCGCAGATCGTCGCGGCGAGACAGTTTGGCGGTGGCTTCGGCGAGGGCCTTCATCATGTCCACCGACAGGGCATTGAGGGACGCCGGGCGGTTAAGGGTAAGCGTCGCAACGCCATCGATCACGTCCAGCAAAATGGGGGAAGTCATGGAACAGCCCTCCTGGGCTTGTGTTGATTTTGTGCAGGCCTCCATTTCACCGCGAAGACTGGCAAGCGGGAAGTGCCAGACGCAAAAAAGGCGGCACGCCCGGCGCACCGCCTTTCAGGAAACAACAGCCCGGATCAGAGCCGCTCGAAAACCCCTGCCGCGCCCATGCCGGTACCGATGCACATCGAGATCATGCCGTAGCGGGCCTGGGTGCGCTGGAAGGCGCTCATCAGGGTTGCCGCACGGATCACGCCGGTAGCCCCCAGCGGGTGGCCGAGGGCAATCGCGCCGCCCTGCGGATTCACCTTGGCCGGATCGATACCCAGCTGCCGCATCACCGCGATGGCCTGGGCGGCAAAGGCCTCGTTCAGCTCGATCCAGTCCAGGTCGCTCTGCGCAATGCCGGCCGCCTTGAGGGCACGGGGAATTGCCTCGACCGGACCGATGCCCATGATCTCCGGCTGCACGCCGGCCACCGAGTAACTGCAGAAACGGGCGATCGGCGTGACGCCGTAACGCTTCACCGCCGCTTCCGACATCAGCAGCACCGCGCCGGCGCCGTCGGACATCTGCGAGCTGTTGCCGGCCGTCACTGAACCGCGGGCGGCGAACACCGGCTTGAGCTTGCCGAGGCTCTGCACCGTCGCATCGCCGCGCGGGCCTTCGTCCGTGTCGCAGATGCGCTCGCTGACACGCACCGTGCCGCCGTCGCCGGGCACATGGGTGCGCACCGTGTAGGGCGTGATCTCGTCGCGGAAGGCACCGGCAGCAATCGCCGCGGCCGCACGCTGGTTGGACTGCACCGCAAAGGCGTCCTGCTCGTCGCGGCTGACCTGCCATTGCTGGGCGACCTTCTCGGCGGTGAGACCCATACCGAAGGCAATGCCCAGGTTTTCCTCCTTGGCGAAAATGGCCGGGTTCAGCGAGATCTTGTTGCCCATGATCTGCGGCATCACGCTCATGCTCT
>ERZ724523.813-NODE-813-length-18260-cov-8.349245_pt1 | contig 18260 bp, 15 predicted proteins | sample MGYA00376056_ERZ724523 | MGnify/ENA primary metagenome ERZ724523 (study PRJEB28724, sample SAMN07190888) | wastewater metagenome | isolation source: influent of sewage treatment plant in Hong Hong | place: USA: Christiansburg, Virginia | collected 2016-03-01 ... | reverse complement strand
TCAATGGGTTACCAGTAAATGCTCTCGTGCCATATGACTTATTCGCACCTTCCCTAGGTAAAAAAGCCTGGCCTCGATGAGAAGAACATGAAAAAATTCATCCTTGATACCAGCCAATTAATTAGATTGCTTTCATTTTACAGAGCCACCATTCAATATTAAGGAGTGGCCTAAGATTATTTAGATTCATATTAAATGCATCATAAATATCGCCTGCAATGATCCTCAATAATAAATATCCGGTCTGACATTCTGTATCCCGCATTCCAGAGAATGCCATCTGCTGTTCCCTCACCGAGTGGGGAAACGGATGGCCGCGCTTTTCAATCAAGATAAGGATGCATGATGAGAAAGTCCCTGTTGGCCTGCTCTCTGTTGTTGTGCCCCACCGCCTTCGCCGCAGCTCCGCACTGGGAATACAGCGGTGAGGCCGGCCCGGCGAAATGGGCCAGCCTGACCCCGGAATTTGGCCAGTGCGCGGGCAGCAACCAGTCGCCGGTCAACCTCGCAGGTCTGGTGGAAGCCGAGCTGGCACCACTGCAGTTCCACTACCTGCCGGGCGGCAAGACGCTGGTCAACAACGGCCACACGGTGCAGGTCAACTATGCCCCGGGCAGCAGCCTGGAGCTCGACGGCATGCACTTCGAGCTCAAGCAGTTCCACTTCCACGCCCCCAGCGAAAACCTCATCGAAGGCAGGTCCTACCCCCTGGAGGGGCACCTGGTCCATGCCAATGACAAGGGGGAGCTGGCGGTGGTTGCCGTGATGTTCGAGCCGGGTCAGGCCAATGCGGCCCTGAGCCAGGCCTGGCAGGCGTTGCCAGCCAAAGCGGGTGAGATGCACAGCCTGGAGCAGCCGATCTCGGCGGAGCAACTGCTGCCCGCCCAGCACGACTACTACCGCTTCAGCGGCTCCCTGACCACGCCGCCCTGCTCGGAAGGGGTGCGCTGGCTGGTGATGAAACAGCCGGTGCAGGTGAGCCAGGCCCAGATCGATGCCTTCAAAGCCGTGATGCACCACCCCAACAACAGACCCGTGCAACCCCTCAACGGTCGCCTGGTGCTGCAATAAGGTTTTATATAACCGATTTGCACAATAAGAAAGAGGGCCAACAGGCCCTCTTTTGCATTCATCCACCTGCCGTTACAGGCTGGCGGCAATCTTTGCACCCAGGGCGGCATTGTTCAGCACCAGCTGGATGTTCGCCGCCAGGGAGTTGCCGCCGGTCAGCTCACACACCCGGGCCAGCAGGAAGGGAGTGGACTCCTTGCCCTTGACCCCCTGCTCGTCCGCCTCACGCAGTGCCTGGGCAATGGCGGCGTCGATGTCTGCCTTGGGCATGGCAAACTCGGTCGGGATGGGGTTGGTGACCACGGCGCCACCGGCCAGTCCCAACTCCCACTTCAGGCGCAGCGCCTCGGCGATGGCCGCCGGGGTGTCGAGGCGGTAATCCACCTTGAAGCCGCTCTCGCGGGTGTAGAAGGCGGGCAGCTCCTCGGTCTGGTAGCCGATCACCGGCACCCCCTGGGTCTCCAGATACTCCAGGGTCAGGCCGATGTCGAGGATCGACTTGGCACCGGCGCAGACCACGGCCACCGGGGTCTGGGCGAACTCCTGCAGATCCGCAGAAATGTCGAAGGTCTCCTGGGCGCCGCGGTGCACGCCGCCGATGCCGCCGGTGGCGAACACCCGGATCCCCGCCATGGCGGCAATGATCATGGTGGAAGCTACAGTCGTCGCGCCCAGCCCCTTGTTCGCCAGCACGAAGGGAATGTCCCGTCGGCTGCACTTGGTTGCGGCGTGGCCAGCCTTGCCCAGCGCCTCCAGGGCCCCCTCATCCAGACCCACCTTGAGGCGGCCATCGATGATGGCGATGGTGGCCGGCACGGCGCCGTTGTCGCGCACCACCTGCTCGACCTGGCGCGCCGTCTCCACGTTCTGTGGATAGGGCATGCCGTGGGAGATGATGGTGGATTCCAGAGCCACCACCGGCTTGCCGGCGACCAGGGCAGCGGCGACTTCAGGTTGGATATCGAGGTAAGCGTTCAACATGGGTACTCCTCCAGCATGCGTTCAACGGCGGCCTTGGATAGGCCGGAAAAGACGGTATCGGAACAATTGACGGTGAGGGCGGCGCAGCCGAGGGCGAATCGGGTCGCCTCCATGATGCCCTGCTCCAGCAACCAGGCGTGGGCCAGCCCTGCCATAAAGGCATCGCCGCCGCCGGTCACATTGACGACAGGGCTGCCGAGCACGGGCAGATGGCCCTGGCACTCCCCGTCGCTGTAGAAAATCCCCTGATCGCCGAGGCTCAGGAACAGCCGCTGCACCCCGGCGCGGTGGAACCAGGCCGCCGCCATGGGCCAGGTGTCGGGCCCGGCGATGGTGAAGCCGCACAGCTGCTCCGCCTCGGTGCGGTTCGGCTTGAGGGTGTGGATCCGGTGCAGCCAGGGGCGGATCTTCTCCACCTTGGCCACCGAGACGGTGTCGACGAAGATGATGTGTTCACCCTGGCGCTCGAACAGCCAGTCCAGGGTGTGAGTGGCGAGGTTGGTGTCGAGCACCCAAAGCCGCGCCGCGCCGAGGAAGCCGCTCAAGGGAGCGAGCCTGGCCGGAGTCAGCTCGTCGATGATCCCCATGTCGTTGACGGCGCAGCTCATCTCGCCGCTGCCGTCGTGCAGGCTGAGGTAGCAGGAGGTCGCCTGCCCATCCAGCACCAGCACCTGGCGCACGTCGACGCCGGCACGCTGGCTCACTTCCAGCAGGTGATGGCCGTACTGATCGTTGCCCACCGCGGTCAGCAGCCGGGTATCGGTGCCGAGCCGCGCCAGGTTCTCGGCGATGTTGCGCCCCACCCCGCCAGCCGAGGTACGTACCCGGCCTGGGTTGGAGTCACCGATGCGCAGGTTGTCGTGGCTGCAACCGCAGATATCCATGTTGGCGCCGCCGATCACCACGGCGTAGGGGCCTTCACGCAGCACATAGCCGCGGCCTTGCACATAGCCCTGGCGCATCAGGCTGGAGATATGGCTCGCCAGCGCCGAGCGGCTGATGCCAAGCCTGTCCGCCAGCTCCTGCTGGGCAATCATGGGATCCTGGCGCAGCAGGGCGAGGATCTCTTGCTCACGTTCCGTCATAGACAAACATCCAGTTACAAACGTTTGTCCATTATTTCCGAAAAACGTTTACCCGCCATCGCCTCGTGCAAAAATTGTCGACTTGCGCACAAAAAATCACCGGGCAAGCCCGGTGATCCTTGATGACAATGTGCGCAGCCCTCTCACTCCAGCTGTACCCAGATCTCGCCGCCGTCCAGTCGCACCGGCCAGCAGGCGACGCTCAGGGCCGGATCGTCCAGGCAGCGGCCGTCCATCAGGGCGTAACGCTGTTTGTAGAGCGGTGAGGCGACCACGGGCTCGCCGCCGGCATCCCCCACCAGGCCCCGGCTCAACACGGCCACCCCGGCCAGGGGATCCACCCCGTCCAGGGCATAGACTCGTTCCCCGAGGCGAAACAGCGCCAGCACCCGCCCGCCCAGCCAGGCGCTGCGCCCGGCCTGCTCCGGCAGCGCCGCCAGCTCGCACACCCGATGCCAGGCTCCAGGTTCTGACGTCAAGCCCTCTTCCTTCCATTCGCTCATATCACCTCCTTGATGCTGATGGCGGGCGTGCAACCCGCTGGCCCCGCTCATACCACCTCCTTGATACTGATATCCGGCACCCACTGCCCCCGCTCCTCACGGCGCGGCGGTGTCTCGTCTTCGGGCCGGTTGACGAAGGCCTCGAACAGCTTCAGCTTGTCCGGGTCCGCCAGGGTACTCTTCCATTCGCACTGCCAGCTGCCGACTATCTCCCCCATCATGGCCTCCAGCTCGGCACCGATGCCGAGCCTGTCCTCGATGATCACCGACTTGAGGTAGTCGAGCCCCCCTTCCATGTTCTCCATCCAGACCGAGGTGCGTTGCAGCCTGTCCCCAGTGCGCACATAGAACATCAGCAGCCGGTCGATGTAGCGGATCAGGGTCTGCTCGTCCAGATCGGTGGCAAACAGGTCGGCGTGGCGCGGCCGCATGCCGCCGTTGCCGCACACATAGAGGTTCCAGCCCCGCTCGGTGGCGATGACGCCGATGTCCTTGCTCTGAGCCTCGGCGCACTCCCGGGTGCAGCCTGAGACCGCAAACTTCAGCTTGTGGGGGGCCCGCAGCCCCTTGTAGCGGTTCTCCAGGGTCTGGGTCAGGGTCATGGAGTCCTGCACCCCGTAGCGGCACCAGGTCGAACCCACGCAAGACTTCACGGTGCGCACCGACTTGCCGTAGGCCTGACCTGTCTCGAACCCCGCCGCCACCAGCTCGCCCCAGATGGCGGGTAGCTGATCGACCCTGGCACCAAACAGATCGATGCGCTGACCGCCGGTGATCTTGGTGTAGAGGCCGTACTTGCGCGCCACCTCGCCTATGGTGATGAGGCCCTCCGGGGTGATCTCCCCCCCCGGGATGCGCGGCACCACCGAGTAGGTGCCGTCCTTTTGCAGGTTTGCGAGGAAGGCGTCGTTGGTATCCTGCAGGGCGCGGTGGGGCTTCTCCAGCACGTGCTCGTTCCACAGGGACGCCAGAATGGAGGCGACCGTCGGCCGGCAGATGTCACAGCCCAGACCCTGGCCATGCTTGTCTCGCAGCGCCTCGAAGCTCTTCAGCTCGCCGACACGGGCCAGGTGATAGAGCTCCTGGCGCCCGTAGGCGAAGTGCTCGCACAACCCCTTGTCCGCCTCGACCCCAAGATCCGCCAGGGTCTGATCCACCACCTGTTTGAGCAGGTTGCTGCAGCCGCCGCAGCCGGTGCCCGCCTTGGTGCAGCTCTTCACCGCAGAAAGCTCGTGATTGCCCGCCCTGACGGCGGCCACCACGTCCCCTTTGCTGACGTTGTGGCAGGAGCAGAGGATGGCGCTGTCCGGCAGCACCAGGGGCGCGGGGGCCGTGCCCGCCTCTCCCACCAGCAGGGAGAGCGGCGGCTGGGGCAGCGCCACCCCGTTCTGGTAGTACTGCAGCAGCCGCTCATAATCGGCTCCGTCCCCCACCAGGATGGCGCCGAGCAGGCGATTGCCCTCGCCGTCTGTCACCAGCTTCTTGTAGATGCCGTTGACCCTGTCCAGCAACAGCAGCTCCTGGGCCCCGGCAGTGCTGGCGTGGGCGTCGCCGATGGAGCCCACGTCCACCCCCATCAGCTTGAGCTTGGTGGACATGTCGGCCCCGACGAAGCGGGTCTCGCCGCCGCACAGGCTGGCCACGGCGGTGCGGGCCATCTGGTAGCCGGGAGCCACCAGGCCGAAGATGCGCCCCTGCCAGAGCGCACACTCGCCGATGGCGAGGATGGCGGGATCCGAGCTGTGGCAGCCGTCGTCGATGCAGATGCCGCCGCGCTCCCCGACGTTCAGCCCGGATTGGCGGGCCAGGGCGTCGGCGGGGCGGATGCCTGCCGAGAACAGCAGGACATCGGTCTCAAGATGAGAGCCGTCCTTGAAGCGCAGGCGGTGGCGAGCCTGCTCCCCCTGCTCGATGCACTCGGTGGCCTTCTCCACCAGCACCTCGACCCCGAGCGCCTGAATCTTGTCTCGCAGCACGGCGCCGCCGCTCTCGTCGAGCTGCACCGGCATCAGCCTGGGGGCAAACTCCACCACCTGGGTCTTGAGCCCGAGCAGGCGCAGGGCGTTGGCCGCCTCCAGCCCCAGCAGGCCGCCGCCGATGACCACGCCGCTGCGGGCCTGGGCGCAGGCATCGCGGATGGCGGCAAGATCCCCCAGGGTGCGGTAGACGAAGCAGCCCTCCCGCTGATGGCCGGGGATGGGGGGCACGAAGGGCACAGAACCGGTCGCCAGCACCAGACGGTCGTAAGGGAACTGCTCGCCGTTGGCGAGCGTCAGGGTGCGGGCGGCCCGGTCGAGCACCTCCACCTCGACCCCCAGCCGCAGCGCAATGCCGCTCTCTTCATACCAGGCAGGATCCGCCATGCGCAGCGCCTCCGGGGCCTTGCCGCCGAATACCTCGGAGAGGTGCACCCTGTCGTAGGCGGAGTCAGGCTCGGCCCCGAACACCGTCACCTCGAACCGGTCGAGGCCACCGGCCGCCACCAGCTGTTCGACGAAGTGATGACCCACCATGCCGTTGCCCACCACCAGCAGGCGTTGCTTTTCGGCGGATCCGGCGCTCTGGCGATCGATCAGGTCCACGCCGTCGCCGATCACCCACTGTTGCTCTTTGTCAGTCATATCTCTCTTCCTTGAATCCGGTGGGCTCAGGCGCGCAGCTTGCTGCGCACTTGCCCGGCTGCCTTGAGGGGGGTCACCTTGCGCTGCTTCTCGTAGAGGAAGCGCAGCACCTGCTGGCGCAGCTTGTGGTAGTGGGGGTCATCCGCCAGGGCGACCCTGTCTCTGGGCCTTGGCAGATCCACGGTCAGGATCTCCCCGACGGTGGCACTGGGGCCGTTGGTCATCATGACGATGCGATCGGAGAGCAGCACCGCCTCGTCCACGTCGTGGGTGATCATGATGACGGTGTTGCCAAGCTCCGCCTGGATCGCCATCAGCGCATCCTGCAGATGGGCCCGGGTCAGGGCGTCGAGGGCACCGAACGGCTCGTCCATCAGCAGTACCTTGGGGGAGAGCGACAGGGCCCGCGCGATGCCGACCCGCTGTTTCATGCCCCCCGACAGCTCGTGGGGCATCTTTTGGCTGGCGTGATCCATCTGCACCAGGGAGAGGTAGTAGTCCACCCGCTCCGCCACCGCCCGCTTGTCAGGCTCCACCTGGCCCACCGCCAGCGCCACGTTCTGCTGGACGCTGAGCCAGGGCAGCAGGGCGTGGTTCTGGAACACCATGGCCCGCTCGGGCCCCGGCCCCGCCACCTCGCGGCCATCGAGGATGATGCCGCCCAGGGTCGGCTCCAGCAGCCCGGCCACCAGGTTGAGCACCGTGCTCTTGCCGCAGCCCGAGTGACCGATGAGGGAGACGAACTCCCCCTTCTCGATGCGCAGGTTGACCCGGCTGAGGGCCTCGAAGCTGCCCTGCTCCGTCTCGAACGAGATGCCGACGTCGCTTATCTCCAGATAACTCTTCATTGGCTCTTCTCCTGCCTGAATAGAAATGTGATTAACGCAGCACCTGGCGCTTGTCCCAGGACAACCACTGCTGCAGGGCCAGCATGCCCCTGTCCAGGGCGCAGCCGATGAGGCCTATGGTGATCACCGCCACCATGATGCGGGCCAGGGAGGCCGAGCCTCCGCTCTGGAACTCGTCCCACACGAACTTGCCGAGCCCCGGGTTCTGGGCCAGCATCTCGGCTGCGATCAGCACCATCCAGGCCACCCCAAGGGAGAGCCGCAGCCCGGTGAAGATCATGGGCAGGGCGCCGGGCAGCACGATGCGGCGCACGTGGGTCACAAAGGAGAGGCGCAACACCCGGCTGACGTTGTGCAGGTCGCTGTCCAACCCCGCCACCCCGACTGCGGTGTTGATCAGGGTCGGCCAGAGGGAGCAGAGGGTCACCGTCAGCGCCGAGGTGAGGAAGGACTTGGCGAGCCAGGGACTCGGGTTTGCGTAGAGGGCACTCACCACCAGCGTGATGAGCGGCAGCCAGGCCAGGGGGGAGACCGGCTTGAGCAGCTGGATCACCGGGTTGGCGGCGCGATAGAGCCCCTGGTTCATGCCAAGCAACACCCCGCACGGGATGGCGATCAGGGTCGCGAGCCCGAATCCGCACAGCACGGTGAACAGGCTGGTGGCTATCTGATCGAAGAAGGTGGGGCGCCCGGTGTAGGGGCGCAGCTTCACCTCGGCCGCCGGATCCGCCGCCAGCCGCTCGGCGTTGCGAACCTGCTGGCGCTCGAGGAAGGCGCTCGCCTTCTCCCGCTCCGCCAGGTGATCCTGGCCGAGGGACCAGAACTGGCTGGCGGTGGCGAGCGGCCCCGGCAGGGTGCCCAGGCTGGTCTGCACCTGACTCGCCCCCCACTGCCAGAGGCCGAGGAACAGCAGCACGCCGAGCAGGGGCTGCACCAGGGTTTTCAAATTGATGGCTTTCCAATTGATGAATGGCCACTTGTGTCGTTTCATTGCGTTCTCCTCGCTCATTGCACCCGCTCATCGCCCTTGAGGCCGATGGCGAACTGCTGCAGATAGGCGTTGGGGTGGCGGCCGTCATAGATGAGGCCGTCGATGAAGCCATCCTGGGGGCCGCGATAACCCTGCTCGCTGGCAAAGTCGGGGAAGTCTTGCGCCTTGAGCTTGCCCTCGGCGATCAGCGCCTCGGCGGCCTGGCGATAGACGCCCGGTTGATACACCGCCTTGGCCACCTGCTCGAACCAGGCGTCCGGCCTGGCCTCGGGGATCTGGCCCCAGCGCCGCATCTGGGTCAGATACCAGATGGCGTCGGAGTAGTAGGGATAGGTGGCGTGGTGGCGGAAGAAGACGTTGAAGTCAGGCAGCTGCCGCTTGTCCCCCTTGGCATACTCGAAGGTGCCGGTCATGGAGCTGGCGATCACCTGCTCGTCGGCACCCACGTACTCGGGTTTGGCCAGCATCCTGGCCGCCTCGCGCCGGTTGCCGTTGTGTTCGGCATCCAGCCACCAGGCCGCCCGCAGCAGCGCCTTCACCAGCCGCACATGGGTGTTGGGGTGGCGCTCGGCCCATTGCCGGGTGACGCCGAACACCTTCTCCGGGTTGTTGCGCCAGATCTCCTGATCCGTGATGACGGGCACCCCTATACCCTTCGCGACCGCCTGCTGGTTCCAGGGCTCCCCCACGCTGTAGCCGGCGATGGTGCCCGCCTCCAGGGTGGCGGGCATCTGTGGCGGCGGCGTCACCGACAGCAGCACGTCCGCCTGGCGCTGGCCCGAGTTGTCGCCGAGCTTGGGTGCGTAGAAGCCGGGATGCAGGCCGCCCGCCGCCAGCCAGTACCTCAGCTCGTAGTTGTGGGGGGAGACGGGGAACACCATCCCCATGTTGAAGGGCTTGCCCCCCTGGCGGTACTCCGCCACCACGGGCTTGAGGGCGGCGGCGCTCACCGGCGGTGGCACCTCTCCTGCGACCGGCTTGGGCAGTTGGGTGGCCATGGCCGCCCAGACGCTGTTGGCCACCGTGATGGCGTTACCGTTGAGATCCATGGCGAACGCCGTCACCAGCTCGGCCTGGGTGCCGATGCCGATGTGGGCGGCCAGGGGTTGGCCCGCCAGCATCTGGGCGCCATCCAGCTCGCCGTCGATCACCCGATCCAGCAGGATCTTCCAGTTCGCCTGGGCCTCCAGGGTCACGTAGAGCCCCTCGTCCTCGAAATAGCCCCGCTCGTAGGCCACCGCCAGCGGCGCCATGTCGGTCAGCTTGATGAAGCCGAGTCTGAGCTCCTCCTGCTCGGGGGCACCCACCGCGGCCAGCACCGGCAGCGACAGCACCGCCAGCAGCATCCCCGCACATCCTTGTCGTCTTTTCATTCCAGTCCCTCGCTCGGTTCCTTGTTCCGGGCTGTCACCCTCCTGCCTCGTTGCAGGATGGCGACCAAAAAAAAGCCCCACCGATCCGGGATCGGTGAGGCCTCTTTGCCCTGTTGCGAGTGACGGGCCCTGGGCGCCATCACTCCTTGTATGTTGGGTAATTCACTTTTCGTGCCAGATTGGCCAAGCCGCATCGGACGGCCTTTCCCGGCTTTTTCTTCCCTCCTTTTCCCCCCTGTTTGCCTCAATTAGGCGCAATTGCACCAAAACGGTTTGCCAGCGGGGCGCTCAGGCGGGCAATGCCTGCAGCAGTTGCCGCGCCAGCTCCCCCAGGCTCAGGTGGCGGCTCATGGCGGTGCTGCGCATCAGGCGATAGGCCTGCTCCTCATCCAGCCCCTGATGACGCATCAGGCGCCCCTTGGCCTGCTCGATGAGCCGCCGCTCCACCAGCTTCTGGCGCAGCTCGCTCTCGGTCTGCATCAGGGTCTGCACCATGGCGAGCTGGCTGCGGGCGAGCCGCAACCACTGCTCCACCGGCTCCCGCTCGCCGCAGGGGTGGGGCACCAGCAACACCCCCTGCTGCAGCAGGGCGAGCTGGGTATCGCCCCCGAGCCGCTCGCAGAACAAGAGGCGCGGCATGTCGGGCCAGAGGGAGAGGCCGAGGCGCACCTCGGCGCCGAACTGGCGGCAGCTGACCAGCAGGGCCTCCCCCTGCTCCATCGGGGTCAGCAACTGGCGGGTGTCGAGGATCCTGGGCTGATGACCGTAGTGGCTGACCAGCAGGGCCAGGCGATTGGCCTGGCCCGGATCATCGGCGTGGATCAGCAGGCGGGAGGAGGGGCCATCCTGGCCCCGGGGAAGAGTAGTCATGGCGCTCCTTGCCAACGGCTATCGCAACGTGTCTGCTGCCAATGCCGCAACATGAAGGCCAACTATTTGAATCTACCTCCTTTTTATCCATCAGGAGGTAGTAGGGGTAGAGGGGGAAACCCGGCTCAGGCTACCCGCTCCATGGTCTGGTTCAGCAGGGCCTGCAGCTCGGCGCCAAGGTTCACCACCTCCCCCATGATCATCAGCACGGGGCTCTGGCCGAGCAGGGCACGGGCGGCCTGCTCCAGTCCCTCCAGCCGGGCGTGATGGACCTGCTGGCGCGCACTGCACCCGGCCACCACCAGCGCCACCGGCAGATCGCCCGAGGCCCCCGCCGCCAGCAACCCCTGCCGGATCTGGGCCGCCCGCTCCAGCCCCATGTAGAACACCAGGGTATGGCCGGCCCGGGTCAACCCCTGCCAGCCCCGATAGTCCCCCTCGTCCATCAAATGACCCGTCACCAGGGTCAGGGAGCGGGCCAGCCCTCTGTGGGTCAAGGGAATAAGAGTGCTGGCGGCGCAGCCCAGGGCCGCCGTGATACCAGGCACCAGCTCGGCCTCGATGCCGTGGCGGGCCAGGTGCAGCGCCTCCTCCCCGCCCCGGCCGAACACCAGGGGATCCCCCCCCTTGAGCCGCACCACCCGCTTGCCGGTGCGGGCCAGCGCCAGCAGCAGGGCATTGATCTCCTCCTGGGTCGGGCTCGGCTCGCCGCAGCGCTTGCCCACGTCGAAGCGGGCCGCCCCCTGGGGGATCCGGGCCAGGATCTCGCTCCCCACCAGGCGGTCATAGACCACCACTTCTGCCGCCTCGATGCGGTGCAGGGCGCGCAGGGTCAACAATTCGAGGGGCCCGGGGCCCGCTCCTACCAGACTGATTTGGCTCATCGCACACTCCTTGTGTTGCTGCCCAGGCCTCAGACCTGGGCGATATAGACATGCTTGATCAACAGCTTGTCGATCTCTGGCAGGCAGGTGCCACAGTTGCTGCCGCAGCCGAGCAGGGCCTGCAGCCCCGCCAGCTCGCTCACCCCCTGCCGGGTGATGGCATCGACGATGCGCTGCTCCGACACCCGCAGGCAGGAGCAGACCAGCCGGCTCTCACCGGCCAGGGCCTGGCTCAGGGTCTGGCTCAGGGCCCCCGTCTGCAGCGGCGTGCCGAGCAGGCTGGCCAGCAGATCGACCTTGATGTCCGGTCGCCGCTCCCCCACCAGCAACAGGCCCTCGATGCGTTCCCCGGCCAGGGCCAGGGCGAGCCAGCCCTCCTTCAGGGGGAGCCGCAGCCAGCGCCCCTGGGTTGCCAGCCGCTGCCACAGGAGTTCGGGGGCCTCTGACCAGGAGGCCAGCAGGGTGCAGTTGCCCTCGGGCAGAGGGCGTCTGGCCCACCAGTCCACCGGCTCGCGCCAGTCCCGGCGGCCGCACCAGAGCCCCTGCCAACGGGTGGCTTGCGCCCTGGCCTGCACCCGCCCCTGCTTGAACATGGGCTGGCCGGAGAGGGGATCCACCACGGCGGCGATGAGGCGGTTGACCGCCCCCTGGCTGCACTGGCTGTCGGTCCAGTGCATGGGCAGGAAGGCTTCCCCTTCCCTGAGCCCCTCGTCCAGCCCCACCAGCAGCAGGGCCTCCCCGAGCTCGTTGTGAAGGCGCACCAGATCCCCCTCCCTGGCACCGAGCGCCAGCAGGCTGGCGGCCCCCACCCGCACCCTGGGCCAGGGCTCGGCCTCCTGCAACCTGGGCACGTGACCGGTGCGGGTCATGGTGTGCCACTGATCACGCAGCCGGCCGCTGTTGAGGAGCAGGGGGAGATCCTCCCCTCGGGGGGCGGCATCATGCTGGGGGGGGAAGTGCTGGGCCAGGGGCAGCAGGCGGGCCCGGCCATCCGGGGTGGCAAAGCGCCCATCCTCGAACAATCGGGCCCTCCCCTGGGGCCAGTCAGCGTTGACGGGCCAGCTCAAGGGTTCCAGCGCCTCGAACTCGGCGCGGCTCAGACCCGCCAGCCCCGAGATGTCAAACTGGCGGCGCCCCTGGTTCTCGAAGCCGGAGAGGGCGGCGTGCTCGCAGAAGATCTCGTGCTCGTGCTCATAGGCGAACCCCTCGCCAAAACCGAGCCGGCGGGCGAGCTGGGTCAGCGCCCACCAGTCTGGCCTGGCCTCCCCCGGCAGGGGCAGAAAGGCGCGTTGTCGACTGATGGTGCGCTCGGAGTTGGTGACGGTGCCGCTCTTCTCCCCCCAGGCGGCGGCGGGCAGCAGCAGATGGGCGAGGCGCGCCGTGTCGGTGTTGGCCGTCACCTCCGAGACCACCAGCAGCTCACAGCGGCTCAGGGCTTCGCGCACCCGGTTGCCGTCCGGCAGGGAGACCGCCGGGTTGGTGCCGAGCACCCAGAGGGCGCGGATCTCCCCACGGTGCACCGCCTCGAACAGCTCGACTGCCTTGCGCCCGGGCCCGCGCACCATGGTCGGACTCTGCCAGAAGCGCCGCACCCGATCGCACTCTTCCTCGCCAAAGCTCATGTGGGCGGCGAGCTGGGTCGCGAGCCCCCCCACTTCGCGCCCCCCCATGGCGTTCGGTTGCCCCGTCATGGAGAAGGGGGCCGCCCCCGGCTTGCCGATGCGGCCGCACATCAGGTGGGCGTTGATGATGGCGTTGGCCTTGTCCACCCCCTGGTTGGACTGGTTGATCCCCTGGCAGAACAGGGTGACCGTCTTGGGAGTGCGGGCAAACAACTGGTAGAAGCCGAGCAGATCGCTACGGGAGAGGCCGCAGCAGCGGGCCACTTCGTCCAGTTGCCAGGCGGGATCGTCCAGCGCCGCCGCCAGCGCCTCGAAGCCGCTCACGTGTTGCGCCACATAGGCCTTGTCCCAGCCGTCGCTGTCGAGCAGGTAGCGGCACAGGCCGTTCCACAGCGCCACGTCGCTGCCGGGCTTGAGGGCCAGGTGCAGATCCCCCTGCTCCGCCGTCATGGTACGACGGGGATCCAGCACCACCAGCTTGAGCTCGGGGCGCCGTGCCCGCGCCTGCTGCAGGCGGCGAAACAGCACGGGATGGGTCCAGGCGGTGTTGGCACCGGTGAGCACCACCAGATCCGCGAGCTCCAGATCCTCGTAGCAGGCGGGCACCAGATCCTCCCCGAAGGCGCGCTGGTGGGCCACCACCGCCGACGACATGCAGAGCCGGGAGTTGGTGTCCACGTTGGCACTGCCCAGATACCCCTTCATCAGCTTGTTGGCGACGTAGTAGTCCTCAGTGGTGAGCTGGCCCGACAGATAGATGCCGATGGCCTCGGGCCCGGACTCGGCCAGGATGGCGGCAAGGCGCTGCGCCAGGGTGTCCAGCGCCTCATCCCAGCCGATGCGCTGCCCCATCCAGCGCGGGTAGAGCAGGCGATCGGGGAACGCCAGGCTCTCCAGCAGGCTGGCCCCCTTGACGCACAGGGCGCCGCCATTGGCCGGATGCTGTTCATCCCCCTGCAACTGCCAGTTGTCGCCCTCCCGGCTCAACCGGATGCCACACCCCACTCCACAATAGGCACAGGTGGTCTTCATTCCCTCGCTCCTTGTCGCCGGCGGCCCCCGGGGGCCGCCTCCTTGTCCTGTTGGATGACGGGCCCATAAAAAAAGCGTCCGCCCCCCTGCGGGGACGGACGCCTTTGTCCGGATGAGCCTCAGTCATCTTGTATGAGGAAATGACTGCAAACCCCGCGCCAGGATGTCAGGTGCGCCACCATTGAGCGCCAGGGCGCGGGGCTGCGCCAGAGCGGTGCAACTGCTCCCTTGTTGGGCCCGCCGGACGGGAGTCGGCGCCACAGGCTGGGCAAGGGGCGCGCCGGGGGTATAATGCGCCGCCACAGAGGAGAACGAGATGAAAGAGTCAGATTACGGCGCCGCACAGCGGGTCGATGTGCAGCCGGATGCGGCCCCCGATTATTGCGCCATCGGGCTGGTCAATCCCAAGTCACCGGAGAACGTGGGAGCCGTGATGCGGGCCGCCGGCTGTTACGGGGCAGAAGAGGTCTACTACACGGGGCAGCGCTTCGAGCTGGCGCGCCGCTTTGCCACCGACACCAAGCAGATGGTGGAGAAGATCCCCCTGCTCGGGGTCGAGGATCTGCTGGCGTTCGTCCCCGAAGGCTGTACTCCTGTGCTGGTGGATCTCATCGAGGGGGCCACCTCGCTGCCGGACTATGTGCACCCGGCGCGGGCCTTCTACATCTTCGGCCCGGAGGATGGCACGCTGGATCCCGCCCGCTTCGCTGCGGTGAAGGAGGTGATCTACGTACCGACTCAGGGTTGCATGAACCTGGCCGCCTCGGTCAACGTGATCCTCTACGACCGGCTGGCCAAGAAGCTGAGGGCTGAAGACTGAGCAAGAAGGTGATCCAGACAGCCAGACACAAGACCGCATCAATCCGGTGATGGTGCCAGCGTGCGCGCCCTCGCCTCCTGCTCCCTGATAAAGTCCCGGTAGTCGTGGTAGAGCCTGTTTTTCCGATAGATCTCCGCCAACCTTCCCTGCCTGATCAGGGTGCGCATGCCGGGATCCCAGAGCCCATGCAGCTGCCTGCCCTTCTCGTTATCGGCGAAGATGGGGTAGGTCGGGATCCAGCGCAGGAAGACCTGAGCCAGCTCGGGCGGGAGGGCGCCCTTGGGGTAGAGGGCGCCATCGGTCAGGTAGTAACGGTAACGCCCCTTGAGCAGCAATTGCAGTGCCGTGGTGTGGTTGTCTATCTCGTACCAGCGCATGGTCACCGGGATGTACTTGTCGAAGGCCCAGCCCCGCAGCCAGAGCACCTCCTGCTCCTTCAGGCTGGCCTCCCCGGTCCATTGCGGCAACCAGCGCTTCTGCATCACCACGGTTACGTAGTCGGCCGAGTCGGGGTAATCCGGCTGATGAACGCCTGCCACCTCCCCCCGATAGACCCCCATCGCCATGTCGCCCCCCTTCTGCGCCACCACCGCCAGCGCCCGCTTGTAGGGCACCAGGTGAGGCTTTACCACATACCCTTCGGGTTCATAGATGGCGCGAACAAGGTCCAGATAGACCCCTTTGCCATCCCTTTGGCAGAAGCCGGGCCAGTCATCACAATAAACGTGCAGGGTGTCGGCCCGAACAGGCAAGACGAGCAGCAAGCAGCACAACAGGAGCGGACGAACCATGTACCAGTGTTTCCTCTAAGATGTTGCCGTCAGCAGGCGCTCACAGCCAGGCGGCACATTCAGGCATACAGATAGCATAGAAAGCCGTCGTGTCCGTTCATATTTTTCCTGATTTTGCGAGCGGGTCGAGGGTTATTGCCCCGTCGTTCCGTATCATGAATCATAAGATTCATTAGTGACCTAACTTGAGGGGAGCTTTCTCATGCCAACCATCAAATCCCTGCTCTGTCCCGTCGATTTTTCCGATATGTCCAAGGCCGTGCTCGACTACGCCGTCTTCATGGCCCAGAGCCACCAGGCCGAGCTCAAGCTGGTGCACGTGGTGGACCAGTTGCACGGCTTCGACAGCTACAAGATCCTGCACATGACCGCCATCGAGATCACCCACGAGATGGAGCGTCAGGCCAAGAGCCAGCTCAAGGAGCTGGTCGCCAGCCTGCCCATCCCGGCCAAGTTCGAGGTGCGCTTCGGCCGCGCCGCCGACGAGATCGTCCTCCAGGCGAAGGAAGACAAGGTGGATCTGCTGGTCATGGGCAGCCACGGTCGCTCCGGCCTCAGCCATCTGCTGGTGGGCAGCGTGGCGGAATCCGTGGTGCGTCACGCCCCCTGCCCGGTGCTGGTGGTGCGCAAATAATCTCTCTTCCATCTGACAACCGAAGGCCAGCATTTGCTGGCCTTCTTGCCCTGTATTGCTCGGGGTACCCGCCTCAGCCGTGGGCATAGATGACACTCCCCCCCTTGATGATGTCGATGATGGCCCTCGACTGCTCTCGCGGCAGCGCGGGGCAACCCCAGCTGCGACCCAGCTTGTCATATTTTTGCAGATGCCTCGGGCTCGCATAGTCAGCCCCGTGCACGACGATGGCGCGCTTGCGGGCATTGCTGTTCTTGCCCGGACTCAGTCCGTCGAGGCGCAGGGAGTAGCCGTGCTTGCCCTGATAGGTTTCGGCGGTGCGATAGACCCCGAGGGAACTCTGCCGGGAATTCATCTGGTTGGAGAACTGGCGCGCCGCCAGCTCCCCCGAATTGCGACCGTGGCTGACCCAGGTGTGGTAGAGCAGCTTGTGCCGCTTCACGTCGATGACGAACAGCCGGCGCATGGTCGAGGGCTTGCTGTAATCGATGATGGTGAGGATGGGTTTGCGCTTGTGGCGCACATCTTGATAGCCCCGCAGGGCCTTGCGGAACACCTGTTTGTCGAGCTTGCCCGCCAGACCCAGCTGACGGTAGAGATCCTGATCCCAGCTGGCGTGGCCCTGGCTGCTGAAGCAGAGCGCCACCAGCAGCGGCAGCCCCAGCCAGAGGCGAGTCAGCCGCGCAATCCAATGCTGTCGCTTCATCCTTGAAGTCGCTCCCCTTCCTGATCTTGCGCCCTGAATGACGCCATCTCTCGCTGGATAGTTATATGCAAGCCACTGATAGTGCGCAATAAAAAACCACAAAAATGCCGACCAGAGTCGGCATTGACGGCAAGATGTTGATCGCCTTGCTCAGGCACGGATCAGATAGTCCGCCTGGCCGACCCACTTGTAGCTGGTCAGCTCGGTCAGCCCCATGGGGCCACGGGCGTGCAGCATCTGGGTCGAGACCGCGACTTCGGCCCCCAGGCCAAACTGGCCGCCATCGGTGAAGCGGGTGGAGGCGTTGACGTAGACCGCCGCCGAACCGGCACCGTTGACGAAGCGCTCGGCGTTGGCGAGGGAGTTGGTCAGGATGGCGTCGGAGTGGCCGGCGTTGTGCTCGCGCATGTGGGCCAGCGCCTCGTTGACGTCAGCCACCAGCTTGATCCCCAGAGTCAGTCCCAACCACTCGGTGTCGAAATCTTCCGCTCCCGCCTCGCACAGGTTGTCGGCACCGGCCAGCAGTGGCATGGCGCTGGGTGCGGCCACCAGGGTCACCTGGCGCTCGTTCATCAGGGAGACCAGCTGCGGCAGGAAGCGGGCGGCGATCTTCTCGTGGACCAGCAGGGTATCGAGGGCGTTGCAGGCGGAGGGGCGCTGCACCTTGGCGTTGTCGATGACCGCCAGGGAACGTTCCAGATCGGCGCTCTCGTCCACGAAGATGTGGCTGATGCCAAAGCCGCCGATGATGACGGGGATGGAGCTGTTCTCCTTGCACATCTTGTGCAGCCCGGCACCGCCGCGGGGGATGATCATGTCCACATAGCGATCGAGGCGCAGCAGCTCGCCCACCAGGGCCCGGTCAGGGTTGTCGATGTACTGCACCGCATCACCAGGCAAGCCCGAGGCCGCCAGCGCGCGCTGGATCACCCGCACCAGCTCCAGATTGGAGTGGAAGGTCTCGCGCCCACCGCGCAAGATGCTGGCGTTGCCGGTCTTGAGGCAGAGGCTGGCGATGTCGATGGTGACGTTGGGGCGCGCCTCGTAGATGACGCCGATGACACCGATAGGCACCCGGCGGCGGGAGAGGCGAAGGCCGTTCTCCAGCACCCGGCTGTCGATTTCGGCGCCGACCGGATCGTCAAGGGAGATCACCTTGCGCACATCCGCCACTATGCCGGCGAGGCGGGCAGGGTTGAGCAGCAGGCGATCCAGCATGGCTTCCGACAAGCCGGCATCGCGGCCTGCCGCGATATCCTTCTCGTTGGCAGCCAGGATCTGCGCACTGTGCGCCTCCAGTTCATCGGCGATGGCGGCCAGCGCGCGGTTTTTCTGCGCCGTGCTGATGGTCGCCAGCTGATAGGCGGCCTCGCGGGCCGCCTGCCCCATTTTCTCCAGACTCATAACGTCATCCTTTTTCTCTTTCAT
>ERZ724523.811-NODE-811-length-18285-cov-4.513714_pt1 | contig 18285 bp, 17 predicted proteins | sample MGYA00376056_ERZ724523 | MGnify/ENA primary metagenome ERZ724523 (study PRJEB28724, sample SAMN07190888) | wastewater metagenome | isolation source: influent of sewage treatment plant in Hong Hong | place: USA: Christiansburg, Virginia | collected 2016-03-01 ... | reverse complement strand
AGCTGATCCAGCGTCTTGGGTCCAACGACTCCGTCCGCGCCGAGCCCTCCGCCGGTTTGGATCGCCATGATGTAGCCCTCTGTGGACTTGTCCATGACGCCGGTCTGTTCCACATGCAGGCCAAGCTGCTTGAGCTGCTGCTGTAGGACAATGACCTCTGCCCCCTTCTGTCCGGGCTTGAGGATGGTCTTGTGTTCTTTGAGCGCTTCGACTTGGTGGGTAACCTGGGCGTGCTTCTCGGCCTCGGTCTGACCCGGTGCGGTGTCTGTGGCTCCGGGTCCACTGGTCGCCGGAGCTTGTACAGGGGCGGGCGCTGGAGCCTGGACCGGAGCCGGCTTTGGCACCTGGACGGAGGCCGGAGCTGGCGTCTTTGCGGTGACCGGAGCCTGCGCGGCGCTCGGCTCTGTGACCGGAATCGCCCTGGGGATCGGCGGATGATCGGTGGTTGGGGCATGCGCCACTGGGGTGGGCGTATGAACTTCTGGGGCGTGGGCAGCAGGCTGCCGTGGCTGGAAGATCGAATCGATCCGACGGAGGTCAAATAGGGCCATGAACAAGTTATCGCGGCCTATTTTGACGAGTTGCCCATCGGACCCCTGTAGTGCGAACGGCTTGGGCAGACGAACGTGTGAGTCCTCCTACGTATGTGCGGGGTTCACAGTGTGGTCCAGCGATTGTTCCACACAGACTCTCTGCCACAGCGGCATGAGCTGATCGACCACATCGCGAATACGCAGCGCCGCTTCGTCTGCGGGAAGGCTCAGTAGGACCGCAACTTCTCGACGGTAATCGGTGATCAAGGACTGCGACTGCGGACTCCGAGCGCGCTCGGCCAGGAACGCAAAGAAGGCGTCGTGCAGCTTGAACTTCTGTAGATCACGGAGGATCTGTGCACACAGCACGTTGTGGGTGCCCTCCCAGGCTTCGATGACGATGCTGTCTCGAAGCAATCGTGGCAGCACAGAGAAGTCTTCGATCGCCCCATTCCCACCGAGAATTTCGATGGCGTCACGGATCGTGTCGGTGCAGCGGATCGCGGTCCAGTACTTGTTCATGTTGACGACCAAGCGGAATACGTTGCGCGTTTGATCGTCAGCTTGTCCAAGTGCGATTCGATCGGATAGTGCAATCAGTCCGAACGTCCCAGCCACGGCACGGCGGCGCTCTGTGCTGATCTTGGTTAGGGTGCGCCGGACCAGTGGGAAAGACTCGATCTTCTGTCCGAACGCTTCGCGATGCGCAGCGTAGGTGGTGGCTTCGATTTCGGCGCGACGCATCATGCCGCACGCCGCGACGGCGTTGTAGACACGGCTGGTGTTCAGTACGATCTCCACCACCGACTTGAAGCCGCTATTGGGATCACCGACCGCCCAAGCCAGTGCATCGACAAAGTCTGCTTCGCCGCTGGCCATGCTGCGGGTGCCTAATTTGTATTTCAAACGTCTAATATGCACGCCATTGGGAGTCCCATCGGGCAGTCGTCTTGGGACCACAAAGGCACCGAGTCCAGGGGTTCCGCTGGGGGCTCCTTCGGGTCGTGCCGTCACCAGATACAGGTCGGCATCAATCACAGAACAGAACCACTTTTCGCCGTGTAAGCGCCAGGTATCCCCGTCGCGACGGGCTGTCATCGCATTGGCACCAACGTCAGAGCCGCCCTGAATTTCGGTCAGAAACTGCGCACCATGGTAGTGTTCCGGGGCCGTACGATCGTGGTGTAGGAGTCCGGGGAGCAGGCGTTCCTTGAGCGATTCATCGGCACGCGCTTGCAGGATCTTGATGAGTCCTGCGGTGCACGCGAAGGGACACAGATGTCCGCCTTCGCCATGCTGGGCGAGCAGATAGGCATACGCTAGCTGAACCCGTTCGTTGCCCGGCCGAGCGTAGCGCGACATCGCACCGGTTCGGTAGGCCAGACGACCAATCTCGAAGTAGCTCGGGTGAAAGATGACTTCATCGATGCGGCGTCCAATCGAGTCGAAGCGGCGCAGCGTGGGGAGGTTCTCATCCCGGTTGTTTTCGCGAATCAAGTCGTCAAGAATCGTCGCCGATTCTTCGCCAAACGCGGCAAGGCCCGGACTCTCTGTGGCCAAAACGTCCGCCCCCAAGTGATGGGACAGAATCGCTTGCAGATCGGTATCTGTTGAAAAGAAGTTCTTTCGTTTCGACTGCTGCCATTCGGCCAGCGCTTGGCGGGCAGCGTCGGGACCAGCGGTGGTGTGAGACTTCTGCGTGGGGCCTTGGCTGTTCATGACCAAAACCTACCACGATCTCTAGCCGCCGAACTTATCGAGTGCCGAGTACGTAGTGGCCGCTGCGACCGCCGCTCTTTTCCGCAAGCTCGATGTCCGTGATACGCATGCCGCGATCGACGGCCTTACACATGTCGTAGAGGGTAAGCGCTGCGACTGAGACGGCCGTAAGGGCCTCCATCTCGACGCCGGTGCGATCCATCGCGGTGACGGTGGCAGAGATCTCGATGGTGCGCTCGGTTGCGGAGTCATCGACCGGCGTGGGTGAAAGCTCCAACTTCACCGAGGTGATGCGCAGCGGATGACAGAGCGGAATCAGATCGGCGGTACGTTTGACGGCTTGGATGCCCGCGATGCGTGCGACTTGCAGCACGTCTCCTTTGGGAAGGTCGCCGGACATGATTCGTTCGAGCGTCGTCCGCTGCATCAGCACTCGGCCTACGGCGCGGGCTTCCCGTCGTGTCTCGGGTTTGTCGGACACTGCGACCATGTGGGCACGACCGTGCTGGTCGAGATGACTGAGCTGGGAATCGACGTTGTCTTTGGGATCTGCGGACATGTCGGCGCATGCTAGCATCCGAGGCATGCAGATAGGCAACACCTGTCGCAACGTGCGATCGCCGATTCCCGCATGGGGGTTTCTCCTGATTCTGTTCTGGCTGCCACTGGCCAGTGGTTGTCTGTCTTTGCGGAGCGTTTCTGCAACGGGAGCGGTGGGAACTTGGATCGGTGCGCGAGCCAGTGCTGCGAAGGACTTGGTGCTGTACTGCGAAGCGGAGAATGTTTTCGCAGGGGTATCGAGCACGGCGCTGCCCACTTGTTCGCTTGAGCAGACCAACGCCGCGATCGCAGAGATCACAGAATACTCCCAAGCGCTGAGTGAGTACGCCACTGCGCTGAAGAACCTAGCGGACTATAACGATGTCCGTGGTGCTGATCCGGCGCGTTCGCTGATCTGGAACCTCCAAAGGGTATCGTTGGGAGGGGTGATGCCGGTTGATGCAGCCTCGCTGGCGATGCAACAAGGAGCTGCGAGTCTGCTGGCAGCACTGAGCGAAGAGTGGCGGCGAAACAAGCTGGAGAGGATCGTAAAGGAGTCCCATCCGCATGTGCTGGCACTGTGTGAAGGACTCCTTTCGCGGGTTTCCTTGCTATCTGAACCGGCGCGTCAGATGCTTCAATCGGGCATTCCTTTCCGTCGCAGAAACCTGATCGAACTGGAGCGCAGCATCAAGGTTTCAGATCCCGCAGCGCGTCAGCAAAGACAAGCCCAGCTCATCGCGCTGCTTCACTTTGAACATGGACTGCGCGGAAGCTTTGAAGCGCTCCTTTCCTACAAGAAGGCGGTGCTCGCCTTTTCGCGGAGCCATCAGATCTTGTTCGACAGCGTGACCCAGAGCCGGAGCCTGCGCAGTCACGACAAGGAGATTTTCGAGCAGCTTCGCAAAGAGCTGCCTCCGCTGCTGAAGCAGACGCTGACTTGCTTGCCCGTTTGCACTCGTGGGTGGCGACGTGCTATGCAAGCGCCCTTCATGCAATCTCCGTCGCAAACACAAGAGACCTCTCAGCCTGCCAGCAAGGCCCCCGCCATTGAGCGCTCCGGTTTTGTCGCCCTGGTAGGTCGACCAAATGTCGGCAAGTCGACGCTGCTCAACAGCATTTTGGGTGAGCACCTGTCGATTGTGAGTCCCAAGCCACAGACCACCCGCAACCGCATTTTGGGCATCAAGAACCTGCCCACTGCCCAGATTGCTCTCGTCGACACGCCGGGGCTACATCTGACCACCGTCAAGGGTCGCACGGCGCTCAACCGCTTCATGGTCGAGGAGGCGCAGCAGGCCGTCGAAGGCGTCGATGCGGTGCTTTTGGTCGTGCAGATGAAAGTTCCCGAAGGCAAGTCGATCGAAGAAGTCGCTCCGACGCTGTCCTCTGCGGATGAACAGATCGCCCAGCAGATCCTCTCGCTCGGCAAGCCGCTGATCGTCGTCATCAACAAGACCGACATCGTGCCGGATAAGCGGATGCTGCTGCCGATGATCGACTCGCTCGCGAAGAAGCTTCCAGGGGCACCGATTGTGCCGACCTGTGCGCTTAAGGGGGACGGGGTCGAGCGGCTCCTCGAAGAGCTTTGTGCGGTCCTTCCACTCGGCGGCGCGTTGTTTCCCGAAGATGTCCTAACGGATCGGCCCGAGCGCTTCTTGGTGAGTGAACTCATCCGCGAGCAGGTCTTTCTGGCGACAAAAAAGGAAATTCCCTACGCGGTCGCAGTGACGATCGACAACTGGGAAGAGCGGATTGCCGATCACGGCAAGCGTCGCGGCGAGCGGATCGGCGTGCAGATTGACGCGACGATCCATGTCGAAAAGGCCGGACAGAAGAAGATTCTCGTCGGTGAAGGCGGACAAATGATTCGCAACGTGGGCACGCTGGCACGCAAGCAGATTTCGGACTTGCTCGGCTGCGGTGTGCACTTGGCGATGTTTGTGCGCGTCGACGAGGACTGGTCGCAGACCGCTGCCGGGCTGCGCAAAATGGGTTACGAGAGCGAGGCCAGCCGATGAAAGCGTCCCCGAAACCGATCGTTGACCACTCGCTGCCGGTGGTGGCTCTGGTCGGTCGTCCCAACGTCGGCAAGTCGACGATGTTCAACCGCCTGACCAGCAGTCATCACGCCATCGTCGAGGATCAGCCCGGTGTGACCCGCGATCGTCGCTACGGTCTGTGCGAGTATGACGGCCGGGTGTTCCGCGTGGTCGATACCGGCGGGATTGATTTTTCCGCCGAAGGCAGCATCGCCATCGGCATGCGCAGACAAGCAGATTTGGCCATTGCGGAAGCCGATGTGGTGCTGTTGATCGTCGATGGCCATAGCGGTCTGATTCCCGATGATCGCGAGATCTTTGTAAAGCTGCGTCGGGCCGGGAAGACCATCCTGCTCGTGGCCAACAAGATCGACGGACCGCGCCACGAAGCCAACGTCAACGATATGTACGAGCTTGGCTGTGGCGAGGTCTTCGGGGTGTCGGCGGCGCATGGTCGCGGCATGCCGGATCTGCTGGATGCGATCGTGGCTGCGTTACCGATCGAGGAAGCCGAGCACGAGGTGGCACCTACTTTCGAGCGGCGCCAGGATTTTGAACACGACGACAGCGCTCTGTCCGAAGAACAGCTCCGGGCACTCGATGAGTCGATGGCGGCCAGCAGCGAAGGGGAGGGCGGAGCGGAAGAAGCCGGACCGGATACCGTGAGCGAGGCCGATCTGTCTCGCGATGTGATTCGGATTGCGCTGGTCGGTCGTCCCAATGCTGGCAAATCGTCGCTGGTGAACGCGCTGTGTGGAGAGGAACGGATGCTGGTCGATCCGACGCCTGGCACCACCCGCGATCCCATCGACACGCCGATTTTGCATGGCGGTCAGCGCTTTTCGCTCATTGATACGGCCGGAATTCGTCGTCGAGTCCGCGTACACGAGCCGAGCGATCGAATCGCGATGACGATGGCCGAGCGGGCGATCGAGCGAGCCGATGTCGCGGTCCTGGTGATTGATGCGTTCGACGGAATTGGCGAGATGGATGCCCGGATTGCCGGACTGGTGGCGGATGCGGGTCGGGTGCTGCTGATCGTTCTGAACAAGCGCGATCTGGTTCCGGCCGCGCAGATGAAGGCGGTCGAAGCCGAGCTCGATCGCAAGCTTCAGTTTGTGCCGTGGGCGCACAGGTTGTGGTGTTCAGCGCAGACGCAGCGTGGGGTGCTCAAGATTTTGGAAGAAGCCACGCGCTGTTATCGTTCCTATGCGAGCCGTGTGAAGACCGGTGCGCTCAATCGCTTCTTTGCGGGCATCGTCGAGAAGCACCCACCTCCGCTCCATCAAGGCAAGCCGATTCGGCTGTACTACATCACGCAGGCGCAGACCAAGCCGCCGACGTTCGTGGTGTCCGTGAACTACACCGAGGGCATGCACTTTTCGTATCGTCGCTACCTTCAGAATCAGCTCCGCGAGTCCTTTGGTTTCGTCGGTACACCCATTCGGCTGGTGGCCCGCGCCAAGACCAAGTAGACAATCAAAGGGATGTCTAGAACATTCCTTTGCGCTGTGCTCGGGCTATTGTTGGCTGGTTGTGACGGTGTCCACTCGGTGTCTCAGATGGGGACGCTGTCGTGTCGCACGGACGATGACTGCGAGACCCAAGTGACCCTGCGGGCCTGTGTGGATGGGATGTGTGCAGATCCCGGCTGTCCAGCGGGGACGGTCTATGTCGGCTCCGGAGCGTTCTCGCAAGGCTGTGACGCAGCGGATGCCGACTGTGTCGCGAGTGCCCAGCCGCTCCATCCCACGCTCATGGATCATGCGATGTGTGTCAGCATGACAGAGCTGTCGGTGGCGCAGTATCGGGCTTGCACAAAGGCCGGTCGCTGTCCGCAGTCAAGTGCACTCCGGTGTACTCCTGACGTTGCGAGTTGGACCGATGCTCCCGGTGCGAACGAATCGCTGCCGATGACCTGTCTTTTGTGGTCGGAAGCAGAGGCCGCCTGTCGATTCCAGGGGGGGCGACTACCGACGGAGGCAGAGTGGGAAAAGGCAGCGCGAGGTCGTGACAAAAGAACCTATCCATGGGGCAAGCTCCAGCCGCTCGGTTGTCAGGGGGGCGTAAATTATGCAGGTGCAGGATGTCTTATTAGGCCCTGGCCCGCTTCGGCGGCATCGCGACAAGGAGCGCAGGTTTTTTCGGCGAGTCGTGCGGTCGATATGGCCGGAAATGTTTGGGAATGGGTCACGGACTACTATTCCGAAACGGCCTATAAGGACTGTGCATCCGGCTGTACCGATCCGCTTGGACCAGTCACCGGCATCACCCGGGTTCGCCGAGGCGGTGGTTTCCAAAGTAGCCAGGCCAAAGAGCTGGCGACTTGGTGGCGAGACTTTCATACTCCCGAGACGGCCCGCAGTGACAGCCAAGGGGCCCGCTGCGTGTTTCCTCGTTAGCGTCACGGGCAGAGAAAAAACGCTGCGTTGGCTCAGTTCGGGGTACGGTAGCGCCGTACCGACATGAGCTGGATTCAGACCTACACCGGACGAAAGTTCTTCCCACTCACCGATGAGCCAGGTGAGATTGATCTGCACGACATCGCGCACAGCCTGGCACTACAGTGTCGCTTTAATGGCCACTGTCGGCAGTTCTATTCCGTCGCAGAACACTCGGTTCGGGTGTCTCACATCCTACCGTCCGAAGAGGCCGCTTGGGGACTCCTTCACGATGCGGCGGAAGCCTACGTCTCGGACTTGCCCCGTCCGCTGAAACTGACCGTTCCGGATTTTCGTGCCGCCGAAGACAGGCTTCTTAGGCAGATCGCCGAGACCTTCGGTCTGCCCTGGCCGATGCCACACTCCGTGCATCATGCGGATGAAGTGCTGCTCGCCACAGAGGCCAGAGATCTGATGGCCCCCTTTGCGGACGACTGGCACCTCAAAGCCTCTCCGCTGGCGGAGACCGTGATACCGATCTCACCAACGGACGCAGAGGCTCTGTTTTTGGCCCGCGCACAGGAACTGGGAATCCGGAACCCCCGCTGACTTGGATCGAGTTTAGACGCGCTCGGTCAGCTCGCGAATGAAGCTGTGCTGCGTATAGGCCTTGCTGATCGAATCGGCCAGTTTCTCGGTTTCCCAGAACTCATTCCATTCAACCCGTAGCACAGGAATCGTGCGGCTGATCTCGCCAATGAACTCCTCATAGTTTCCGTAGAGTCGCTCCAGGTACGCCAGGGTCAGTCCGGACTCGACCCCGCGATTGCGTGTGTGAACGCGCTCCAGAGACTTGGTCGGTTTGACATCGAGGTAGACGATGAGGTTTGGGCGGCACATAAAATTCGACATGTTGCGAAACAGACTGACGTAGGTCTGGTAGTCCCGCTCGTCGAGCTGGCCGAGGTCGCGCAAGGTTTTGGCAAAAATCGCATCTTCGTAAATGGTGCGATCTTGGACCCCGCCGGTGCCGCGCCAAATGATCTCCTGATGCTGCTGAAAGCGTCGATTCAGCAGATAGATTTGCATCGCAAACGCGTAGCGCGCCGTATCGCGATAGAAGTCGGCCAGGTACTCGTTGTCGATGACGGGCTCAAAATGGACGGGCAGGCTCAGGTGTTCGCCGAGCGAGGTGGCCAACGTGGTTTTGCCTGCGCCGATGAGTCCAGCAATACCGATAAAGGCTTTGTTGAGCGGTGTCCGTGGGTCGCTTGCGATCATCTCATCCTCTGGGTACAAGCCGCACCGAGTGTTCTGCGGAGTGAGGGTTTTGACACCACTTGAGATGCGCTGTCAACCCGTGCAAAGGAACGCGGGCACAAGGGTCCGGTGAAGACCGTGGTAAGGGTATTGACACCGTGCCCTCTTTGTCGCTTTGCTTCCGGCCATGTTGAGGGAAAGAGCAATGCGAAAACACGGGCTTTGGTTAGGTTGTGTGTGGGGTCTGGTGTCTTGTCAGACAGCGCCTCCGGTTGATGAGCCGTTCGAATTGATGGCGATTGCTCCGTCCACGGGACCGACATCTGGGGGAGTCACTGTTCGCCTTGTGGGCAGAGGATTTACACCGCAGACCGTGGTGTCTTTTGACGGCATTCCATCGCCTATGACCAGCATGGAATCGACCAGATTGCTGATCTCCACGCTGCCCGCGCATCTGGGGCGCATCGGACTGGTCGATGTGAGCCTCCAAGATGAGGCGCAACAGAGCGCGATTCTGCCGAAGGCGTTTCGATACTTTTACGGAGTCACCGGATTCACTGCCCACCCTGACCAGCCCGCTACCGGAGTCAATCCGTGGTTCCTGGCAGCGGACGACGTGAACGGCGACAAGGTGATCGATTTGATCGTCACCAACTACACCAGTGCGGATGTCAACGTCCTACTGGGTATGGGGAATGGTTCATTCCGCCCGCAGGTGACCTATTCTGCTGGACGTAGTCCCTTTGGTTTTACGGTTGCAGATGTGGACGGAGATGGCAAAAAGGATCTTGTCATCGGACAGTACGCAAGCGATCCGGTGCAAGTCCTATTTGGAAAAGGGGACGGTACGTTTGAAGCTGGCCAAGCTGTGCCGACCGGTGCTGCGCCTCGTGGAGTCGCAGTGTCCGATCTCAACGCCGATGGCAAGCTGGACATTGTCACCGCAAACTATGTCGGCAATTCCGTGAGCGTACTGCTCGGCCAAGGGGGACGAAAGTTCGCGAGCGCAGTTTCCTACCCTACCGGAACCGGAGCGCGTGTGGTGACGGTTGCGAACCTCGATGGCAAAAGCGGACCCGATCTCGCCGTATGGAGTGAAACGGGGATGAACGTGAGTCTGTATCTAAATCGTGGTGACGCGACGTTCCAAGCGGGTGATGTCTATCCTGCTGGACCCAAGCCCTACGCCGGAATCGCGGTCGACATGAACGGCGATGGCAAGCTCGATCTGGTGTCGTCCAACCTGAGTCAGAACGCGCTGCTGATTCACCTTGGTAGTGGCGATGGCAAGTTCTCTCCCGGTCAGCCGTGTGGACAGGGTGTGTATTCTCATCAGGTGGCCAGCGCGGACGTGAATCTCGACGGAAATCCTGACTTGGTGGTCAGCAACTACGTTGCGAACGGGAGTGTTACCGTACTGCTTGGCCGTGGCGATGGAAGCTGTGGTCAAGAACTCAACTTTCCAGCAGGAAAAGCCACAACCGGAATCGCTGTCGCGGACTTCGATGGTGATGGCAAGGTCGATATCGCGGCCGGTAACTCCAACAGCAGCAACCTCACCATCTTCCGCAACTCATCGCAGTAGCCGGGTAAGCACCGACGGTAACTCCTGCGATTGAGGCACTCAATAGCCCCTCCTTGGTTCTGCTCTTCGTTTCGACAGGTTGGCACCTTTGGGTGCCGATGTTCGGATCAGGACTGCGATTGCGATCAGGGTGGGATTGCCCCTTGATCGGTCTGTGATCGCGATCCGGTCGGTGGGAACCAAAGCTCTCCATGTGTGTCAGCGAGGCCATGCGGGCGGAAGCTCGGGCTGTGTTTTTGGAATGATTCCGAATCATTGCTGATGGACAGTGCTGTGCATCACAAACAGTAGGTTCTTAGGAGTGGCGCTTTTTGTAGTTTGTGAAGTACGTCACAGGGCCAAATTCCGTCGAGAAAACAAGTGATTGGGGACTCCCAAAAAGTGACTCCCAAAACCATCAGAAAACGCTTGAGTGTGAAAACAGCTTTGGTAGTATGGAAAGTGGGGCGACGTTCTTCAGTTCTGAAAAGCAGAGCCCCAAAGTTCGCTAAGAACAACGATTTTTCCGAGGCTGCGTAGGTTGAAGCAGCATGTCGGGAATGCTCAGAGTGTGCTTGGCCGTAGTATGTCCATTGTGTGCGTTTTCCAGAAAAGGGGTCTTCCATGTCGAAGCGTTTCGGGAATGTGGCTGCTGTAGTTGGTCTGACTGTGTCTCTGTTCACGGCTGCCTGCGGAAACGCCGATGTTGCGGACGACATCGGTGCGGATCAGGTGGAGCAGGAGAGTAACGGAGCTACCCAGTTGTACGACGACTTCCGAAACGGCTTCTCGGCGACCCAGGCCACGGACAAGTGGGCATACTTCGGATTCGGTCCTGCCTTCACCGGGAATGACGGAATCGAGAGCACTAGCAATCGGGGACTCCGGGTGGTGTCCAAAGGACGCAATTCCCAAACCGGAGAGCCGGCGTTCACCAGCTCTGTTGTTCAGGAGAGCAGCCCGGCCTCGCTTGGACTCCCTGGTGGTGTCGATCACGTCAAGTGGCTGGTGTATGCCAACCGGTTTTCAAGCCACGGCTACCCTGGATTCGATGCGACCACCAACCGCCAGGTTGGCTGTGAAGCGTACGTTGGTGGGCAGACCTACGGCACCAGCGGACACCCATTTGGGAGCGCAGTCCGGGATGCAAGCGACGATCTCCGCCTGGCGGCATTTGCCATGAACGTCATCGATGTCGAGACCTTCATGGTGTTCGACATTTTTATGACCAATGAAGGAATCTACGCTTTCTACGAGCGGCTCCCCTTCGGTCGCGGTCCGGGGCTTGGCAACTATGCCGCGTTTTCCTTCGCGAAGCGGGTTGCCGACAACAGCCCTGGCGAGCAGCACAAGCTGGGCGTCTCTTATGACAAGCGCTCCAATACCGTGGTGTGGACCGTCGATGGTCGCGAAGTGCAGCGGGTGAGCCGGGTGGGCCTCCTTATCGATCGCCAGAACATGGTTCTGGATCACGGCGGCACCCCGACCGAAGTGTCTCTGAATCAGCTCAACTGCGGAATGGGTACGTTCACTCTGCTGGATGCCAACGCGGTGGGCCGTGGCGGACTCGTGAAGCTGTCGACCACTCCTGGTTTCTACTACAATCCAGCGACTGGTGAGCCGAACCCCGAGACCTTCACGGATCCGGCCAGCGCGGATGGTAGCCGACTCTTTGGTCAGGGCGCGGAGCTGAACGTCAAGAAGTACAACATCACCAGCAAGCCGAGTCTGTAGTCGACTCGTCGGGATTGCCGGCTCGGTTGTTGACATCGGTTCCCTCCGCGTATTGCTGTCCGCTACTTCTCCCTGCATGAAAATCCTTTGCCGTGGAGGATTCCATTTCTGCGGCCGATGGTGATACTCTGTAGAGAGACTTGCGCTCAGCGTCAGGCGAAGTTGACCATGCCTCTGCTGCTCGAGGATATCTACAATACTCTTTCGTTCGACCCGGAATTGCGGCTGGTCAGGCAAGTGCGTTCACGCGAAAAGATTCCATCGCTACAGGAGATGCATCGTTGCTATACGGCGCTGGTCGCAGCGATGACTCCGTATACGCGCTACGTGTTTTTGGCCGATCTGCGGCAGTCCCCAGGAAACAATCTTCCCGATTCTGAGCGGCTCACCAAGCAGCTCCTGGCACCACCGCTCAAGAAGTTTCGTTTGATCGCTTCGCTGGTTTCGACAGCCACCGGTAAGCTGCAAGTCAGTCGGATGTGGCGAGAGCTGGGTGTGACGATGGGCACCTTCATGGATGAGGGGGAGGCGCTTACCTATCTGGGCGTGATCAAAAAGCCTTAGCCACCGTCGAGTCTCCCACTGTAGGGGCGACACCGTGACCCACTGAAAATCACTCGCAAATGCAGTTCGACCGGCTAGGGTTGTGATACGGTTTGCAAAAGTCCTTTTGGGATAGGAGTGACCCGTGGCCAAGTCTGCATGCCCAGTGACTCGTGAAGAGTTCAAAGCCAAAGCCAAATCTGTCAGCGTGTCGGTCGAAGGAGTCCCTTTGACCGCTGAGCCGAAGGAGTTTTCGACCGGCTCGTTCGGTTGGTACCTGTCCGGCAAAGCCACGATTGTGGTCGATGGCAAGCCCGTCCAGGTTCAGGTCGGTGCAAACCTCACCATCATCGGCAGCAAAGAGGCGAAGTAGTTCAGCTCAGCTCAGCGCGGCGGAGCAAAGCGGGCATCTGCTCTGCGCAGTGGGCACGCAGTCTTTCCACATCGAGTCCGGTCCGCTCCGTAAGCCTTCCCTGCCGTACGAGTAGTTCCCCACCGACCAGGACATGGCGCACGTCACTGCCTTGCGTGGCGTAGACCAGCAGCGACACCGGATCGTGTACCGGAAGCTGCCCCGGTGCGTGCTGTCCGACCACGACCACATCCGCTTGTTTGCCGACACACAGAGTCCCGATCTGGTCTGCCAGACCCAGCGCTTTTGCGCCGCCCAAGGTCGCAATCTCTAGCGCTTGTGCCGCTGGTAGCGCTTCAGGTCCACACAGTCCCTTTTGCAGCAGCGAAAGGAGCCGCAGCTCAGTGAATCCGTCGAGTCGGTTGTTGCACGGTGCTCCATCGGCACCGAGCGCGACGTTCACCTGCGCGGTCAGTAACTGCACGATCGGCGCGATCCCCGAGCCAAGCTTGAGGTTTGACGACGGGCAGTGGGTGACATGGGTTCCGTCCTGCGCCATCGCCGCCATTTCAGATCGAGAAACATGGACGCAGTGAGCGAGCACCGTCCGTGGCCCAGCGATCCCGAGTGAGCGCAGCGCTTCGACGTTGTCTTGCCCAGTCCGCTGTTTGACCAGCGCGATCTCATCGAGCTGCTCGCTGGCGTGGGTATGAATGCCCGGCCCGCTTAGGCTCCGCTGGTTGACTCGCTCGGCGACTCCACGCATCAGCTCATCGGAACACGAGATAAGAAAGCGTGGAGCATATCCGTAGCGCAGTCTGCCCTGGCCATGCCAGCGTGCACACAGCGCATCGGCTTCGCGTAGCGACGCCTTGGGGTCTTCGCGGAGGTTCTTTGGCACCGTCTCGGGATGATCCATCATCGCTTTGCCGAGTGTGGCGCGGATGCCAGTCGCGGCCACCGCTGCACACAGCGCATCGTGATGGCGGACTGTCCCCATATCGAGCAGCGCAGTCGTACCAGATAGAAGGAGCTCAGCGACCCCGACCTGAGCCGCCAGCGCGATGTCTTGCTCGTTAAGCGCCGCTTCGTACGGTAGGACGCGTTCACTCAGCCAGCGCAACAGGGGGAGGTCATCGGCCAGCCCTCGGCCCAGTGTCTGACACAAGTGAATGTGCGCTTGCACAAGCCCCGGCAGCACCACGCACCCGCTCACATCCAGCACCGGAACCCCGACGCTGCGCGGATCGCTGCTCGCTGCTGCCCCAATGGCCGCGATGATGCCATCGATGATCAGCAGATCGCCGCGCACCACCGGCAGCGGTTTATCGACGGTGACCAGGGTGCCGCCGCGCAGTAGCCAGCTATTGGCGTCCACGATGATCGTCCTCGGTGTGGGCACTCGTTGCGGTGCTGATGAGAGCGCTCGGACGAAAGGCCTGCGGTAGCAGCGTGCTGAGCTTGGTGAGCTGCGCTGGGCCGATCGGTGATAGCAGTACGATTTGCGCTTCCTCGGCAAACTCCGCCAAGGTCTGCCTACACATGCCACATGGCGCGGCTGGCGGCGAGAGGTTGGTACAGATCGCGATCGCTGTCACTTGACGGGCTCCGGCGAGCACCGCTTGGTACATCGCGGTCCGCTCTGCGCAGACGGTCAAGCCGTACGAGGCGTTTTCGATGTTTGCGCCGACAAACACCCGACCATCGCTGGCGAGGAGTGCTGCACCAACGGGAAACTTAGAATAGGGAGCATAGGCCAGTGCTTGTGCAGAGCGGGCTCGTGCGGCCAGATCCTGCAGCAGTGGCGGGAGCGGTTCACCCGTAGCAACGTCGACGATTGGGCCTGGGTCGGTGGGCACGGCGCTCGTGCGGTTCGTCATCGCGAAAGGTGCTCCTTGCTGATCAGTCCGAGCTGGCCAGCGCTGCCATGATTCCGTCGAGTAGCTTGATAAACGTGGAGCGGACGCGGTTCGCCGTCTCGGTCACTTCTTCATGCGACAGCGGCTGCCCCGACATTCCGGCGGCCAGGTTTGAGACGCAGCTCATCCCGAGCACCCGAGCGCCCATGTGCCGAGCCACAATTGCCTCGGGCACCGTCGACATTCCGACCAAGTCCGCCCCGAGCCCACGCAGCATTCGCACTTCCGAGGGCGTTTCATACTGCGGCCCGAGCAGTCCGGCATACACGCCCGTCTTGAGTCCAATCCCAAGCCGCTTGGCCACTTGTTGAGCGGTGGCCCGCAGCTTGGCGTCGTACACCTCGGTCATATCCGGGAATCGCGTACCCAATCGCTCGTCGTTCGGTCCGCGCAGCGGTGAGTCGCCCATGAGGTTCAAGTGGTCGTGAATCAGCACCAGGTCGCCCGCTGCCAGCCCTTCGCCGACACCGCCCGCCGCATTGGTGAGCACCACCGTCTTACAGCCCGCCGCGACCAGCGCTCGTATCGGCAGCACCACCGTCTGCAAGCTGTGACCTTCATAGGTGTGGACGCGACCTTGCATCAAGAGGACTTCGACGCCTGTTTGTGTGCTGGTCTGGCCTGCCCGACCGTAGACGAGCCGTCCTGCGTGACCGACCACTCCGGATTGCGGAAAACCAATCTCGGCATAGTCGATGCCCTTGGCATCGCTGAGCGCGTCGGCGTAGCTGCCCAAGCCCGAACCGAGCACGAGTGCAATCGACGGCGCGGCTCCTGCCGGTAGAAAGGCCCGAATCCGGGCTGCTGATTGCTGCACAGCCTCGAAGGTGGCGTGGTGGTCGTCGTGTATCGCGGATCGGCTCATCGCAGCACATCCAGGATAAGGGGCTTTTCAGACGGCGGGGTCATCGAAATTTGGTACGCGCCGGTGATGAGAGCGCGGGCGCGCTCGCGGCGACCTTCTGGCCAGTCGGGCGCACACGCAAAGTGACACAGCGGCTCGCCCGCTTCGACCAGCTCTCCGACCTTGCGATCGAGGTAGATGAACGCTGCCGGATCAATGCGGTCTTCCTTGCGCTCGCGACCGGCTCCGATCGCAACGCCCGCCCAGCCAATGGCCTCGGCATCGATCGACGAGACATAGCCCGCTTCGGGCGCGACGATGTAGACCGGACACGGATGCAGGCAGCTTGTTAGCCACGGCTCGTTTGGATCGCGCAGGTCGATCATCGCGCCCTGCATGGCCGCACAGCGCTGGAGCCGCTGGAGTGCTTCGCCGTTGCGCAGCGATTCCAGAATCCGCGCTTGACCGTCTTCTTCCGACGCCACCACGCCGCCGAGCCGCAGCATCTCACCACCGAGGACACGGGTCAGCTCGATGAGATCCGCCGGACCACTGCCGCCGAGAACTTGCAGCGTTTCCAGCACCTCCGCAGCGTTGCCGACGTAACGGCCGAGCGGTTGGTCCATGTTGGTCAGAAACGCCGTCACTTGCTTGCCGGCTCGTCTACCAATGGCAACCAGCGTCGATGCCAGTTGATACGCTTCGTCGCGGGTTTTCATAAACGCGCCCGAGCCGACCTTTACATCCAGCACCAGCCCGTCGATTCCTTCGGCGAGCTTTTTCGACATGATCGACGCCGCGATGAGGGGGATGGATTCGACGGTGGCGGTCACATCACGCAGCGCATAGAGCGCTTTGTCGGCGGGAACCAGCGTATCGGTTTGGCCTATCAGCGCCAGACCGGCGCGACGCAGCACCGTGCGAAACTCTGGCACCGACAGTCTCGTCGAGAAGCCGGGAATCGATTCCAGCTTGTCGAGAGTCCCGCCAGTGTGGCCAAGTCCTCGTCCCGAGATCATCGGCACCCGGACCCCACAGGCCGCCACCGCTGGGGCGAGATGCAGCGAGACCTTGTCGCCGATACCGCCCGTCGAGTGCTTGTCGATCTTTAGTCCCGGCACATCGGATAGGTTGATGACCTCGCCGGACCGCAGCATGGCATCGGTCAGCGCGAGCAGCTCGCCCTCGGACATGCCGGAAAAGTAGATTGCCATCAGCAGCGCAGCAGCTTGGTAGTCCGGCAGCTTGCCTTGCGCGTAGTCGGAGACAAAAAATCCGATTTCCTCGCTGGTGAGGACGTTGCCATCTCGCTTTTTGCGGATGATCTCAACCGGGTTAAACGTCGCAGATTGGCTCATCGGGGGTTCTTTGGGGCAAAGGCTGAGCGCCGAAAGGACTTCGCTCAGGACGGTAGAAGGTGGGGCAGCACGCTCTTGCCGCGTGGCCAAGCAGGCAGGGAAAAGGCATCGCACAGCGTCTGCGCGACGTCGAAGAAGCCTTCACGCAGGCCCAGGTCGGCGCGACGCGGGTCCGGTGGGGTCTTGGTAAAAGCGAGTAGCGGCACGTCTTCTCGGGTGTGATCGGTGCCGGGCCAGGTGGGATCGTTGCCGTGGTCAGCCGTTAGCAGCACCAGATCACGCGGTCCAAGCTGCTGGTGCAGGCTTGGTAAGAACGCATCAAACTCGGCGAGCGCTTGGCCGTAGCCCTGTGGATCGCGACGGTGCCCATACAGCATGTCGAAGTCGACGAGGTTTATGAAGATGAGCCCGCGCTCGGTCTGCTTCATGGCTTCCAAGGTCAGGCGCAACCCATCGGTGTTGCCTTCGCTGTGGATGCTTTCGGTGATGCCGTGACCCGCGTAGATGTCCCAGATCTTGCCGATGCCCACCACCGGGCGACCACTGTCAGCAATCCGCGATAGCGCGGTCGCTGCTGGCGGCGGCATGGCGTAGTCCCGGCGGTTGTAGGTCCGACGGAACTTGCCGGGCTCGCCCACGAAGGGACGGGCGATGACGCGGCTGATGTTGCGCTCGTCGCAGAGCTTGCGGGCCACTTCACAGGCGCGATACAGCTCGGCAAGCGGCACCACTTCCTCATGGGCGGCGATCTGAAACACGCTGTCGCCCGAGGTGTAAACGATGAGCGAGCCGGTGCGAAGGTGCTCCGGGCCCAGCTCGTCCAGGATGGCCGTTCCCGAGGCTGGCTTGTTGCCTAGCACACCGCGTCCGGTCTGGGCGATGAAGCGGTTGATCATCTCGGCGGGAAAGCCCTGCGGATAGACCGGAAACTCGCTCTGTACGTCGAGACCTGCCAATTCCCAGTGTCCTGTGGTGGTGTCTTTGCCGATCGAACGCTCGCGCATCCGGCCAAAGCCACCGAGCGGGTTTGCTGTCTTCTGTAGCCCCGGGATCTGGGTCAGGTTGCCAAGTCCCAGTGCTTCCAAGTTGGGTAGGTGCAGCCCACCGAGTCGTTCGCCGATGTGTCCCAGGGTGTTTGCTCCGGCATCGCCGTAGCGGCTGGCATCCGGTGCCGAGCCGCAGCCGCACGAGTCGAGCACGATCAAGACTACGCGCTCAAACGGCGCGCTCTGAGAAGTGGTCATGTCTAGCGTCCTTGTCATCTGCGGATCGCAGTCGCCTTGGCTCTGATTGTGCGTCGCATCGCCCGCCGGGTGCTAATACGCCGACGGTTTGCCTTCGGAGCGAGGGGTGGCAGCAGGCGCTTGGCTGCGGCGCAGCCATGGACGATCGGCGTGCTTTGGCGCTTCTTCGACCTTCGGTGCGGCGCAGCCTTTGGTGATCGCGACCGAGGCACTGGCACCGATGCGGCTGGCCCCAGCGGCCTTCATCTTTTG
>ERZ724523.810-NODE-810-length-18288-cov-5.988702_pt1 | contig 18288 bp, 16 predicted proteins | sample MGYA00376056_ERZ724523 | MGnify/ENA primary metagenome ERZ724523 (study PRJEB28724, sample SAMN07190888) | wastewater metagenome | isolation source: influent of sewage treatment plant in Hong Hong | place: USA: Christiansburg, Virginia | collected 2016-03-01 ... | reverse complement strand
GAACCCCAAGATGGCTCCGTTCATCTTCGGTCACCGCAACAAAATCCACATTATCAACCTGGAAAAATCGCTGCCGATGCTCCAGGATGCGGCCAAGTTTGCCAAGCAACTGGCTGCCAACGGCGGCACCATCCTGATGGTGGGTACCAAGCGCCAAGCCCGTGACACCATCGCCGCTGAGGCTGCCCGCGCTGGCGTGCCTTACGTCAACCAGCGCTGGTTGGGCGGCATGCTGACCAACTTCAAGACTGTCAAGACTTCGATCAAGCGCCTCAAGGATATGAAGGCGCAGCAAGAAGCTGGCTTGGAGTCCCTGAGCAAGAAAGAGCAACTCATGTTCACCCGTGAGATCGAGAAGCTCGAAAAAGACATCGGCGGTATCCAAGATATGGCTGCGCTGCCCGATGCCATTTTTGTGATCGATGTGGGCTTCCACAAGATCGCCATCGCTGAAGCACGCAAGCTGGGCATTCCGCTGGTGGGTGTGGTTGATACCAACCACTCTCCTGAAGGCATCGGTTACGTCATTCCCGGTAACGATGATTCGGCCAAGGCCGTTGATCTCTACGCCCGTGTCATCGCTGACGCCATCATCGAAGGTCGTGCCAACGCGATCGACGAAGTGGCCCGTGCAGTTGTGGCCAACGAAGGTACAGACGAATTTGTGGAAGTGCAAGAAACTGCTGCCTGAGCAGTCCTTGCTGCGCGTTTGTCGCGGTAAAAAGCGGGGCTCTTTTGGCCCCCTTTTTTTATCTTGAATCGATTGAACTGAATACGGAGAAAACAAATGGCTGCAATTACCGCAAGCATGGTGGCTGAACTGCGCGCTAAGACCGATGCTCCCATGATGGAGTGCAAGAAGGCCTTGACCGAAGCCGAAGGCAACATGGACAAGGCAGAAGAACTGCTGCGCGTCAAACTGGGCAGCAAGGCGGGCAAGGCCGCTTCGCGCGTGACAGCTGAAGGTGTGGTGGCCAGCGCCATCAACGGCACCACCGGCGCGCTGGTGGAGGTCAACTGCGAAACCGATTTCGTTACCAAGAACGATAGCTTCATCGCTTTGGTGCAGGCAGCTGCGAAGCTGGTGGCTGCGAACAATCCTGCGGATGTGGCTGCCCTGGGTGCTTTGCCCTACGAACAAGACGGTTTTGGCCCTACGCTGGAAGACGTGCGCAAGGGCCTGATCGGCAAGATCGGCGAGAACATGTCGTTCCGCCGCTTCAAGTATTTTGCTGGCACCAACAAGCTGGCGAGCTACCTGCACGGCACGCGCATTGGCGTCGTGGTCGAGTTTGACGGCGATGAAGCCGCTGCCAAAGATGTGGCCATGCACATTGCTGCCATGAAGCCCGTGGCGCTGACCAGCGCTGACGTGCCCGCTGAACTGATCGAAAAAGAGCGTTCGGTGGCAGCTGCCAAGGCCGAAGAAGACAAGAAGGCTGCTGAGGCAGCTGGCAAGCCTGTGCAATCGGACGAAATCGTTGCCAAGCGCATTGAAGGCGGCGTGCAAAAGTACCTGAAGGAAGTGTCGCTGTTCAACCAGCCTTTCGTGAAGAACGACAAGCAAACCGTTGAGCAAATGCTCAAGGCCGCTGGTACCACCGTCAAGGGCTTCACGCTCTACGTTGTGGGCGAAGGCATTGAGAAGAAGGTTGATGACTTCGCTGCTGAAGTGGCTGCCCAAGTGGCTGCTGCCAAGGCTGCTGCCTGATCATTGACGCCTACTGCCACCATTTACTGCATTTGATTTACGGAGAATCCCCATGTCCATCGCTACACCAGCCTACAAGCGTATTTTGCTCAAGCTGTCTGGTGAGGCGTTGATGGGGGACGATGCTTTTGGTATCAACCGCACCACGATTGAGCGTATGGTGCAAGAAGTCGCTGAAGTCACCCGTATGGGTGTCGAAGTGGCGGTGGTAATTGGTGGCGGCAATATTTTTCGTGGTGTGGCCGGTGGTGCGGTCGGTATGGATCGCGCTACTGCCGACTACATGGGCATGTTGGCCACGGTCATGAACGCATTGGCGCTGGCCGATGCCATGAACAAGCAAGGTTTGACGGCACGTGTGATGTCGGCCATTTCGATTGATCAAGTGGTCGAGCCCTATGTGCGTCCTAAAGCATTGCAATACCTTGAAGAAGGCAAGGTAGTGGTTTTTGCTGCGGGTACGGGTAATCCGTTTTTCACTACCGACACCGCAGCCGCCTTGCGTGGTGCTGAAATTGGTGCTGAGCTGGTGCTCAAGGCCACCAAAGTGGATGGTGTGTACTCCGCAGATCCGCACAAAGACCCGGCTGCCACGCGCTATACCAAGTTGACTTTTGATGAGGCCATGGTGCGCAATCTGGGCATCATGGATGCGACAGCATTTGCCCTGTGTCGCGACCAGAAACTGCCCGTGAAGGTGTTTTCCATCATCAAGCCAGGCGCACTCAAGCGTGTGGTCATGGGCGAAGATGAAGGCACGCTGGTTTACGCTTGACAGGCTGCATGGCTGCGGCGCCTTGCGCGGCGCAGCCACCAGCTTTTCACCCGAGGAAAAAACATGACTGCCGATATCAAGAAAAACACAGAAGCCAAGATGGATCAATCCATTGTGGCCTTCAAGAACAATCTGCTGAAAATCCGCACGGGCCGTGCCAGTCCGGCACTGCTCGATACTGTGCATGTGGATTACTACGGCTCCATGGTGCCACTGAGCCAGGTGGCCAACGTCTCGCTCATTGATGCGCGCACCATCAGCGTGCAGCCCTGGGAAAAGAACATGGGCGCCAAGATTGAAAAAGCCATCCGTGAAAGCGATTTGGGTCTCAATCCCGCTTCCATGGGTGATCTGATCCGCGTTCCCATGCCTCCCATGAGCGAAGAGCGCCGCAAGGAAATGACCAAGCTGGCGCGCAACGAAGGCGAGTCGGCCAAGGTGGCTGTGCGCAACCTGCGCCGTGATGCCAACGAAGGCGTCAAAAAGCTGGTCAAAGACAAGCTGGCATCCGAAGACGACCAAAAGCGCTCCGAAGCCGAAATCCAGAAGATTACCGATCGGCATATTGCCGAGATCGATGCGCTGGTGGCGGCCAAAGAGCAAGAAATCATGGCGGTGTGAGGTCGGGCGCATTTTCTGTGTCCACCGCTCTAGCCCCCTTGCTCCAGGCACCACGCCACATCGCCATCGTCATGGATGGCAATGGCCGCTGGGCGCAGCGGCGCTTTCTGCCCCGTTTGGCTGGACACAAGCAGGGTGTCAATGCGCTGCGCCGTTGTACGCAGGCCTGCGCCCAGCGCGGTGTGGCTGTATTGACGGTGTTCGCTTTTTCGTCCGAGAACTGGAATCGCCCGGTCGATGAAGTCAGTGGCCTGCTGGAACTGCTGGCTTTGGCCCTGTCGCGCGAAGTGCCGCAACTGCGCAAGGATGGCGTATGTGTGCGCTTTGTGGGCGATCGGGCTGCATTGTCTGCCAAGGTGCGCAGCGGTCTGGAACAGGCCGAAGCAGCCACTGCGCACAACACCCGTCTGGTGCTCAACGTGTGTTTCAACTACGGTGGGCGCTGGGACATTGCCCAGGCGGCTGCCGCACTGGCCGCGCGCGGTGAGCCCATCACGGAAGCCAGCCTGAATGCTGCCATGTCCTTGTCTGCCGTACCTGATCCGGATTTGTTGATCCGCACGGGTGGTGAGATGCGGCTGAGCAATTTTCTCCTGTGGCAGGCTGCGTATTCCGAACTTTTTTTCAGCGACAAGTTGTGGCCCGATTTTGACGAAGCGGCACTGGACGAGGCGATTGCCGACTACAGCTCACGCCAGCGGCGCTTCGGGAAAACTTCAGAGCAAATCCTGGCAGCGCCTTCTCAGCCGCTGCACGCTTGAAAGGGCGCCATGCTGAAGCAGCGCGTAATCACGGCCTTGGTGTTGTTGGCCATTCTTTTGCCTGCACTGTTTTACCCGTCAGTGGTGCCATTTGCTGTGGTCGTGCTGTTGTTGATGGCTGCCAGCGCTTGGGAATGGGCGCGTCTGAATGGTTATGGCATGGGGCCATCGGTAGCAGCAGGTATCGTCTGTGTGGCCTTGTGCGCGCTAGCCTGGCAATCGGGCTGGTTGTTGCAGCCGCTGACCGGGCTGTGGCTGGTCGGCGGTGTGTTGTGGGTGTTGGGCAGTGCGGCCATGCTGTATGCAGGCGTGTCGGGTTGGCCGCGTGTACCAGTACTGCTACGGCTCCTGGGCGGGTTGTTGGTGTTGTGGCTGGCTTGGCTGGCTGCGGTGCAGGCGCGCATGGTGGGCATCAACTTTTTGCTGTCGGCACTGGCGCTGGTCTGGGTGGCTGACATTGCGGCGTATTTTGCGGGCCGTGCTTTCGGCCTGCGCTTCACTAAAAACCGGCTGGCGCCTTCCATCAGCCCCGGCAAGAGCTGGGAAGGCGTGTGGGGCGGGGGCGTGGGGGTTCTGGTGCTGGCGCTGGTCTGGGTGGTGGCGGATGCTGCCTGGCAAGCGCCTGTGGCCAGCCTGTTCACCCGCCTGACAAGCCATGGTGGCTGGTGGTTGCTTCCTGCCATGTTGTTCATGACGGCCATGAGCGTGGTGGGTGATCTGGTCGAATCCCTGGTCAAGCGTGCTGCGGGCGCCAAAGACAGCAGCGCTTTGCTGCCTGGGCACGGTGGCGTGCTCGACCGCGTGGATGCCCTGCTGCCCACCTTGCCCCTGGCGATGATGTTTTACTCTTTGGTACACACAAATTCATGAAACAACGGCTCACGGTTCTGGGCTCGACCGGCTCGATTGGCACCAGCACCCTCGATGTGGTGGCGCGCCATCCCCAGCGCTTTGAAGTGTTTGCACTCAGCGCTGCCACGCAGGTCGATGCCATGCTGGCGCAGTGCGCGCAGTTTCAGCCGCGCTATGCCGTTATGGCCAGCGCTCCCCATGCCCAGTTGCTGGCTGAAAAAATCAAGGCAAATAGCCTTCAAACCCAGGTTCTGCAAGCGCCAGAAGCTCTTGAATTGATAGCGTCTCACCCTGAGGTCGATGCGGTCATGGGGGCCATCGTGGGCGCCGCTGGCTTGGCACCTTGCCTGGCGGCGGCCCGTGCGGGCAAGCGCCTGTTGCTGGCCAACAAAGAGGCACTGGTGGTGGGGGGCGCGTTGTTCATGCAGACGGTGCAAGAAGGCGGTTGCACCCTGCTGCCCATTGACAGTGAGCACTCGGCCATTTTCCAGTGCTTGCCCGAAGATCCAGGCACTTGGGCGCAGCGCGTGGACAGCATTTTGCTCACCGCTTCCGGTGGGCCGTTTCGCCAGCGCGATCCTGCCACTTTGGCGGCCATTACCCCTGAGCAAGCCTGCGCGCATCCCAACTTTGCCATGGGTCGCAAGATATCGGTGGATTCGGCCACGATGATGAACAAGGCCTTGGAGGTGATCGAGGCGCGTTGGCTTTTCAATCTGGCGCCGGAGCAGATCAAGGTGGTCATCCATCCGCAGCAAATCATCCACTCGATGGTGCAGTTCAAGGACGCTTCGGTACTGGCCCAGTTGGGTACGCCCGACATGCGCGTGCCCATTGCCTGCGGTTTGGCGTGGCCTGAGCGCATTGACAGCGGTGCAGCGGTGCTGGATTTTTCCAGCCTGTTGGGGCTTGCTTTTGAAGAGGCCGATGCCGTGCGCTTTCCGGGGTTGCACCTGTCTTGGCAGGCCTTGCGTGCGCCCGAGGGCACGACCACGGTGCTCAATGCCGCCAATGAGGTGGCCGTGGATGCTTTCCTCTCGCGCCAACTGCGCTTTGACCATATCCACCGCGTCAACCTGGCCACGCTGGAGGCCGTGTCGCCGCAACAGCCCGCCACGCTGGACGATTTGCTGGCGCTGGACGCCCAGGCACGCCGCGCTGCGCAGGCTGTCGTTGTGCGGCTGGCAGCTGCTTGATATTGGAGGCAACCATGCTCACGATCCTGGCTTTTGTGGTGGCGTTGGGCGTGTTGATTGCTGTGCATGAGTACGGCCATTACCGGGTCGCCGTGGCCTTTGGCGTCAAGGTGCTGCGCTTTTCGGTGGGCTTTGGCAAACCACTGCTGCGCTGGCGCTCCAAAGCGTCTGGAACAGAGTTCGTGCTGGCGGCATTCCCGTTGGGCGGCTATGTGCGCATGCTGGACGAGCGCGAAGCACCCGTAGCCTCCGAGGAGCGCCACCTCGCTTTCAATACTCAGCCCTTGCGTGCGCGCGCGGCCATCGTGGCGGCGGGCCCGGTGGCCAATTTGCTGCTGGCGGTGGTGTTGTATGCCACTGTCAACTGGAGCGGGGTAGAGGAGCCCGTGGCTTATCTGGCCAGCCCGGTGCCCGGATCGGTAGCACAGGCCGCAGGATTGCGTGGTGGTGAACTGGTGCGCAACGCCGCTCTGGGATCGGACGAATTGCGTCCCGTGCGCTCGTTCGAGGACTTGCGCTGGATGCTCACACGCGGTGCCCTCGAATCCACCCCCGTGCAATTGGAGTTGGAGCCCAAGCCCGGTGCAGCACTGCGCACGGTGGTATTGCCGTTGGAACAAATCGATACCCAGGAAGCCGATGCGCAATTGCTGCGCAAAGTTGGCATCGTGGCGCCCTGGACTCGGCCGCTCATTGGCGCCTTGACTGAAGGGGGGGCTGGTCAGCGCGCTGGTTTGCGTGACGGTGATCTGGTGCTGGGCATTGGCAAAGTCGATGTGGTGGATGGACAGCAGCTGCGCGAACTGATTCGGGCCTCTGTGCGTGGAACGCAGCCACTGGCACAAGCCTGGCGCATTGACCGCGCCGGGCAGACGCTCACGCTCGAGGTCACCCCAGATGTAGTGCGTGACAGCGCTGGCGTCACCGGGCGCATTGGCGCCTACGTGGGCGCACCGCCACAGCTCGCTACTGTGCAGTACGGCATGCTCGAGGGTTTGTGGGCTGGTGCGGTGCGCACTTGGGATGTATCGATTCTGACCCTGCGCATGATGGGCCGCATGGTGATCGGCGAGGCGTCACTGAAAAATCTCAGCGGGCCGCTCACGATTGCTGACTATGCCGGGCGTTCTGCCAGCATGGGACTGGCGCAGTACCTGGGATTTTTGGCGCTGATCAGCGTGAGTTTGGGGGTGCTGAACCTGCTGCCTTTGCCCGTTTTAGATGGTGGGCACCTGATGTATTATCTTTGGGAGGGCATCACCGGCAGAGGCGTGTCCGATGCCTGGATGGAGCGTTTGCAGCGCGGCGGCGTCGCGGTGCTGCTGCTCATGATGTCCATCGCCTTGTTCAACGATATCACCCGGCTCCTGGGCTAACCTTATGTCCGCCATGGCATGGCAGTGGCGGCACCTGCTTCATTCATGAAAACACACATCCACCGCTTTGGCGTGCGCACCGCATCGGCTGTTGCCGCCATGATTTTTGCGGCCCAGGCAGCATGGGCACTGGAACCTTTCAAAGTGCAGGACATTCGCGTGGAGGGGTTGCAGCGCGTGGAGCCCGGCACCGTCTTTGCCTCCATGCCGCTGCGTGTGGGCGAAGAGTACAACGATGAAAAAGGCGCTGCAGCCATTCGCGCACTTTTCGGACTGGGCTTGTTCACGGATGTGCGCCTGGAGGCTAACGGCGATGTGTTGGTCGTGGTGGTGCAGGAGCGTCCCACCATTGCTGACGTGAACTTTGCCGGCACCCGAGAGTTCGACAAAGAAGCGCTGCGCAAAAGCATGCGCGATGTGGGACTGACCGACGGCCGCCCCTACGACAAAGCCCTGGCGGATCGGGCCGAGCAAGAGCTCAAACGCCAGTACATCAACAAGAGTTTCTACGGCGCTGAGGTGGTAACCACCGTGACGCCCGTGGAACGTAACCGGGTCAACCTGACTTTCACGGTAGTGGAGGGGGAGCCTGCCCGCATCAAGGACATCCGTATCGTTGGCAACAAGGCCTTCAGTGAATCGAGCCTGCGGGATTTGTTTGACCAGGACACCGGCGGCTGGCTGAGTTGGTACACCAAGTCCGATCGCTATTCGCGGGCCAAGCTCAATGCCGATCTGGAAGCGCTGCGTTCTTACTACCTACAGCGCGGTTACCTTGAATTCCGTATCGATTCGACGCAGGTTGCCATTTCTCCAGACAAGCAAGACATCTCTATTGCCATCAATGTGACCGAGGGCGATCCCTATGTAGTGTCTGGTGTCAAGCTGGAGGGCAATTACCTGGAGCGCGAGGACGAGTTCAAGTCGCTGGTCACCATCCGTCCCGGCGAGCCGTACAACGCAGATCAGGTGGCACAAACTACCAAGGCTTTTTCTGAGCATTTTGGTAACTTCGGTTTTGCTTTCGCCCGTGTCGAAGCGGTGCCAGAGATTGATCGCACGAACAACCGCGTGGCTCTGGTGTTGCAGGCAGAGCCCTCGCGCCGTGCCTATGTGCGCCGTATCCAGGTGGCAGGCAATAACCGTACCCGCGATGAAGTTGTGCGCCGGGAATTCCGCCAGTTCGAGGCATCTTGGTACGACGGTGAAAAAATCCGCCTCTCCCGCGATCGCGTAGACCGGCTGGGGTACTTCACCGATGTCAATATCGAAACCCAGGAGGTGCCTGGTGCACCAGACCAAGTGGATGTGGTCGTGAGCGTGAATGAAAAGCCCACGGGCTCGCTGCAATTGGGGGCAGGGTTCTCGAGTGCCGAGAAAGTCTCGCTGTCTTTTGCGGTCAAGCAGGAAAACGTTTTTGGCTCAGGCAACTACCTGGGCATTGATGTCAACACCAGCAAGTACAAACGCACTTTCGTGTTCAGTACAACCAACCCGTACTTCACGCCTGACGGTATTTCGCGCACGTTTGATCTTTACTACCGCACCGACAAACCTTATGAAGACCAAGGCGGAAACTACGAGCTGGTCACCACAGGCGCCAGCATGCGCTTTGGTATCCCGTTCAGTGAAACTGACACGGTGTTTTTTGGTGGTGGCCTGGAGCGCAGCCAGATCAAGCCGGGTACCAATATCCCCGCTGCCTATCTCGCGTACGCCGATCGCTTTGGTTACACCAGCACTTCTGTGCCACTGACGGTCGGTTGGACGCGCGATGACCGTGACAGCGCATTGGCCCCCAACTCGGGCCGCTACCAACGGCTGAACTCCGAGTGGTCTGTGGCGGGCGATGCCCGCTACGTTCGCGCCAACTACCAGTACCAACAGTACGTGCCGCTCAATAAAAAGTTCACGCTGGCCTTCAACGGCGAGGTGGGGTTGGGTAAAGGCATGAATGGTCGCCCATTCCCCGTATTCAAGAACTTTTACTCCGGCGGTCTGGGTTCTGTACGTGGCTTTGACCAAGGCACACTGGGCCCACGCGATGTCACCGGCGCTTCTTTGGGCGGGCCGAAAAAAGTCACCCTCAATGCCGAGTTGATTACGCCTTTCCCCGGTGCAGGTAATGACCGCACGCTGCGCATGTTCACGTTTGTTGACGTGGGCAATGTGTACGGCGATGAAGAAAAAGTCCGGTTTGGCGAGATGCGTGCATCCGTCGGACTGGGTCTGAGCTGGATTTCTCCCTTGGGGCCGCTGCGCTTGGCATACGCCCACCCGGTGCGCAAGTTCGCGGGCGATAGAATCCAGAAACTGCAATTCCAAATTGGAACGTCTTTCTAATGAAATCACTTTCTCGCCATTTGTCCCTGGCCCTGCTGATGGGCTCTTTGGTTGCGGCTGTCCCGGTGCATGCCCAGGCTGAAGAATTCAAGGCTGGCTTTATCAATACGGACCGCATCTTCCGCGAAGCCAGTACCGCCAAAGCGGCGCAGACACGTCTGGAGCAGGAGTTTTCCCGCCGCGACAAAGAGCTGATTGATCAAGGCAACAACCTCAAAACTGCCAGCGAAAAGTTCGAGCGCGAGGCACCCACCATGGCCGAAAGCCAGCGCACCATTCGCCAGCGCCAACTGGTAGACCAGGATCGTGACTTTCAGCGCAAGCGCCGTGAATTCCAGGAAGACCTGAATGCGCGCAAGAACGAAGAGCTGGCCGCTGTCCTGGAACGTGCCAACAAGGTAGTCAAGCAACTGGCTGAGCAGGAAAAGTACGACGTCATCCTGGATCAGGCGGTGTACATCAACCCCAAGCACGACATCACTGACAAGGTGATCAAGGCGCTGAATGCTGCGCCAGCCAAGTAAGCCCCTGCAAGCCTGGTTGGACTGCGCGTGAGCCTGCACCTTGCACAATTCATTGCGGTACTGGGGGGGCAGCTGGAGGGAGATCCCGAGCTGCCCATTGACCGGCTAGCGCCGCTTGAGGCGGCGGGCCCTCGGGAGCTGAGTTTCCTGAGCAATCCACGCTACCAGCCGCAACTGGCCGCCTCCCGGGCGGCCTGTGTCATTGTGGCGCCTGCCTTGGCTGAGGTCGCGCGCGCCCGTGGTGCCTGCATCGTGGCCGATGACCCCTACCTGTATTTCGCACGGGCCACGCAGCTCTGGAAGCAGCACCACCGCCCTGCGGTGGCTGTCGGCATCCACCCGAGCGCGGTGGTGGACAGCTCCGCCATCGTCCACCCTTCGGCATCGATTGGCCCGTTGTGCGTGGTCGAGCGCGGCGCGCACATTGGCGCCGATACCGTGCTCAAGTCGCGCGTGACGGTGGGTGAAGACTGCCGCATCGGCCAGCGCTGCATCCTGCACGCTGGCGTGGTGATTGGCGCCGATGGCTTTGGTTTTGCGCCGCACGGCGGTGCGTGGGTCAAGATAGAGCAGCTGGGTGCGGTGCGCATTGGTGACGATGTGGAAATTGGGGCCAATACCTGCATTGACCGTGGAGCACTGCAAGACACCGTGATTGAAGATGGCGTCAAGCTCGATAACCTGATCCAGATCGGCCACAACGTGCGCATTGGGCGTCACACCGCCATGGCGGGCTGTGCCGGGGTGGCTGGCAGCACCACCATCGGGGCGCACTGCACCATTGGCGGCGCGGCCAACATCCTGGGGCACCTGACGTTGGCTGACCATGTGCATGTCTCTGTGGCCACAGTGGTTTCGCATTCCATTGCCCGGCCAGGCCACTACACGGGCATATTCCCCATGGACGACAATCCCAAGTGGGAAAAAAACGCGGCCACGCTCAAGCAGCTGTACCGCCTGCGTGAGCGCATCAAGGCGCTCGAATCACAACAACAAACAACACCGATTGACCGACCCCGATGATGGACATCTACCAAATTCTCAAGCTTCTGCCCCACCGCTACCCTTTCTTGCTGGTAGACCGGGTGGTAGAGATTGACAGAGGAAAGCGCATCCAGGCGCTGAAGAACGTCTCGGTCAACGAGCCTTTTTTTACCGGCCATTTTCCAGCCCGTCCGGTGATGCCTGGCGTGCTCATCGTTGAAGCACTGGCGCAGGCGGCAGGCCTGCTGTCGTTTGACATGATGGGCGAGGCACCTGATTCCAACACGGTGTTCTACTTTGTTGGCATCGACAACGCCCGTTTCAAGCGCCCCGTGGAGCCCGGTGACCAACTCATTCTGGACGTGGAGCTGGACCGCATCAAGGGCGGCATCTACAAGTTCAAGTGTGTGGCGCGCGTCGATGGCAACGTGGCCTGCGAGGCCGACATCATGTGCACCATGCGCACCGTGGCCTGATATTTGCCTGCGGGTTTCGCTGTGAGCACTATTCACCCTACCGCCTTGGTTGATGCCGCTGCGCAGATCGACGCCAGTGTCACCATCGGCCCTTATGCCGTGATTGGCCCGCACGTGGTGCTGGGTGCAGGCACCACCGTCGGCGCCCATTGCGTGATCGAAGGCCACACCACCATTGGCCGCGACAACCGCATTTTTCAGTTCGCTTCGCTGGGCGCTGCCCCGCAAGACAAAAAATACGCTGGCGAGCCGACCCGGCTGGTCATTGGCGACCGCAACACCATCCGCGAGTTCTGCACCTTCAACACTGGCACCGTGCAAGACCAGGGCGTGACCCGCATCGGTGACGACAACTGGGTCATGGCCTATGTGCATATTGCCCACGACTGCGTGGTGGGCAACCAGACCATTTTGGCCAACAACGCTACGCTGGCAGGCCATGTGCAGGTCGATGACTACGCCATCATCGGTGGCCTCACGGGCATACACCAGTTCACCAAAGTGGGCGCGCATGTGATGGCGGGGTTTGCCAGCCATATCTCGCAGGATGTGCCACCGTTCATGATGGTCGATGGCAACCCGCTGGCTGTGCGTGGGCTCAATCTGGAAGGGCTGCGCCGGCGCGGTTTCTCACCAGAGCGCCTGGCCGCCATCAAGCAAATGCACCGCTTGCTCTACCGCCAGGGCCTGACGCTGGAGGCCGCGCACAGCGCCATCGCCGCGCTGCCCGCCGCCCACCCCGAGGCAGCGGCAGACATCGCGCAGCTGCTGGCGTTTCTCGATACCTCAGCGCGCGGCATTGCCCGCTGAGAGCGCACCATGCCAAACCACACCCCCCGCGTCGCGATGGTGGCGGGCGAGACCTCGGGCGATCTGCTCGCGGGCTTGCTGCTCGATGGCCTGCAAGACCTGTGGCCGGGCCTGCCCAGCGGCGGCATTGGCGGCGCCCAGATGGCGCAGCGCGGCTTTGACGCCTGGTGGCCCAGCGAAAAGCTGGCCGTGCACGGCTACAGCTTTGAGTTGCTGCGCCGCCTGGCCGAAATCATCCTGATCCGCAAGCGCCTGCGTGCGCGCCTGCTGCAAAGCAAGCCCGACGTGTTCATCGGCGTCGATGCGCCCGACTTCAACCTGGGCCTGGAAATGGATTTGCGCGCTGCGGGCGTCAAGACCGTGCATTTCGTCTGCCCGTCCATCTGGGCCTGGCGCGCCGAGCGCATCGAGAAGATCCGCCGCGCAGCCGACCATGTGCTGTGCATCTTCCCGTTCGAGCCCGAGCTGCTGGCACGCCACGGCATTGCCGCCACTTACGTTGGCCACCCGCTGGCGGGCGTGATTCCTTTGGAGCCTGACCGCACAGCCGCCCGCGCCCGCCTGGGCCTGGCCGAGGGCGAGCCGGTGCTGGCCATTTTGCCGGGCAGCCGTTCTGCCGAGGTGCAGTACATCGCACCAGGATTTTTTCAGGCTGCAGCCCTTATTCGGCACGCGCTTCCAGCTATCAAAATGATAGTCCCTGCGGTGCCCGCATTGCATGAGCGCCTCAAGCGCATGGCGCACGACTGCGGCCTGGGCGATGCCCTGACCATCGTGGCCGGGCAGTCGCACACCGTGCTGGCCGCCTGTGACGTGACGCTGATTGCCAGCGGCACGGCCACGCTGGAGGCGGCGCTGTTCAAGCGCCCCATGGTCATCAGCTACCGCATGCACCCCTGGAGCTGGCGCCTGATGCGGCGCAAGCAATTGCAACCCTGGGTGGGACTGCCCAATATCCTGTGCGGCGATTTCGTCGTGCCCGAACTGCTCCAGGATGCCGCCACGCCGCAGGCCCTGAGCGCCGCTGTGCTTGACTGGTTTGCTGCCCGACAGCACCAGCCTGAACGTATTTCCGCGCTGCACCAGCGCTTTGCCGCGCTGCACCACAGCCTGCGGCGCAACACCCCCCAATTGGCCGCCGATGCGATCCGCAAAGTTCTCACTGCCTGAACAGCATTGCCTGCAATGGCACCCACCGGGTCTGATCGCTGGAGTGGACGAGGCGGGCCGGGGCCCGCTGGCCGGGCCGGTGGTGGCCGCTGCCGTCATCCTCGACGACCTGCACCCGATTGCCGGTCTGGCCGACTCCAAAAAGCTCACCGCCGCCCGGCGCGAGGCGCTGTTCGATGAAATCCGTGCCAAAGCGCTGTGTTGCAGCATTGCCGAAGCCAGCGTCGAAGAAATTGACCGCCTCAACATCCTGCAAGCTACGCTCCTGGCCATGCGTCGCGCGGTGCTGGGCCTGCGGCTCAAGCCGGTGATGGTGCTGGTCGATGGCAACCGGCTGCCCGTGATCGATGTGCCCGCCGAGGCCATTGTCAAGGGCGATGCGCTGGTGCCCGCCATTTCGGCGGCCTCCATCCTGGCCAAGGTGCACCGCGACCGCTGGTGCGCGCAGGTGCATGCCCAGTACCCTGAATACGGTTTTGCCGGGCACAAGGGCTACGGCACGGCAGCCCACCTGGCCGCACTGCGCGCGCACGGCGCCAGCCCACTGCACCGCAGCACCTTCGCGCCCGTGGCGCAGCTTTTACACCGGCACGAGAGCCCCGCATGACATCTGCCCCCATCACCCATATCCAGTCGCGCGACAACGCTTTCGTCAAAGACCTGCGCCGTCTGGCCCAAGACAGCACGGCCTACCGCAAGCAGGGCCGGGTGTGGCTGGAGGGCGACCACCTGTGCCGCGCTGCGCTGGCGCGTGGCCTGGTGCCCGCAGTGGCTGTTTTTTCAGAGTCTTTTTGGCCTCAGGCGCCCGCCCAGTATGCGCAAACAGCTATCAAAATCATAGTTCTGGCCGATGCCCTGTTCGCCGACATCAGCGGTCTGGAGTCGCCCGCGCAAATGGGCTACGTGGTGGAACTGCCCGCGCCGCCTGCGCTGCTGCCCGATGCGGCCACGGTGGTGCTCGACCGGGTGCAGGACGCGGGCAATGTAGGGTCGATTTTGCGCAGCGCGGCGGCTTTTGGCTTTGGCCAGGTGCTGGCGCTCAAAGGCACGGCAGCGCTGTGGGCGCCCAAGGTGCTGCGCGCGGGCATGGGCGCGCACTTTGGCCTGCGCCTGATCGAGTCCGCCGAGCCCGCGCTGCTCGATGCCCTGCAAGTGCCGCTCATCGTCACCAGCTCGCACCAGGGCGATTTGATCCAGCAGCAGCGCCTGCCCTGGCCTTGCGCCTGGGCCATGGGCCACGAAGGGCAGGGCGTGGGCCAGGCCGTGGCCGCGCGCGCACAGCGGGCGGTGCGCATTGGCCAGCCAGGGGGCGAGGAGTCGCTCAACGTGGCGGCGGCGGCGGCGATTTGTCTGCACGCCAGCGCCATCAGCGCCGTTTGAGAGCCAGCGCAGTCCCACTGGGAACCCGGGTTTTCCCGGGTGAAGGCGGCGCCAAGCGGCTGCCGCTGGCTATAATGGGCGGCTTTCCCGCACCCTCATACGCCTAGCGCAGCTTCAAGCCTAATCCCACAAAAGCTTTTGCAAGAGACTTCTCTCTTGCTCCGCTGGGCGTAACCGTAACCAACCCGGAGAACCCAGTGCTTTTGTCTCTACAGGGAAATTTCCCGCCCGCCATTCTGGCGCTCGCAGACGGCACGGTCTTTATCGGCAATTCGATTGGTGCCACCGGCACCACCGTCGGCGAGGTGGTGTTCAACACCGCCATGACCGGCTACCAGGAAGTCCTCACTGACCCCAGCTACTGCCAGCAGATCGTGACGCTCACGTATCCGCACATTGGCAACTATGGGGTCAATACCGAGGACGTCGAAGCCCATAAAGTCCATGCCGCAGGTTTGATCATCAAAGACCTGCCGTTGCTGGCCAGCAACTTCCGTTCCACTGAAACGCTCTCGCAGTACCTGGTGCGCGAGAACACGGTGGCCATTGCCAACATCGACACCCGCCAGCTCACGCGCCTGCTGCGTGCCAAAGGGGCGCAAAACGGCTGCATCCTGGGCCTGCCTGCGGGCCAGGCCGTGTCGCAAGCGCATATCGACCAGGCCCTGGCGGCTGCGCGCACGGCGCCCGCCATGGTGGGCCTGGACTTGGCCAAGGTGGTGTCCACGCAGCAGTCCTACGTCTGGAACCAGACCGAGTGGAAGCTGGGCAGCGGCTACGGCGAACAAGCTGCACCGCGTTTTCACGTGGTGGCTTACGACTTCGGCATCAAGTTCAACATCCTGCGCATGCTGGCCGAGCGTGGCTGCAAAGTCACCGTGGTGCCCGCGCAAACACCTGCGGCGCAGGTGCTGGCATTGCAACCCGACGGCGTCTTCCTGTCCAACGGCCCCGGCGACCCGCAGCCTTGCGACTACGCCATCGCCGCTGCACGCGAGCTGGTGGCTACGGGCATTCCCACTTTCGGTATTTGTCTGGGCCACCAGATCATGGCGCTGGCCGCTGGCGCCAAGACCTTCAAGATGGGCCATGGCCACCACGGCGCCAACCACCCGGTCAAAGACCTGGACACGGGGCGCGTCAGCATCACCAGCCAGAACCACGGTTTTGCGGTAGACAAAGACTCGCTGCCCGCCCACCTGCGCGCCACGCATGTGAGCCTGTTTGATGGCACGTTGCAGGGCCTGGCCCACACCGACCAACCCGCGTTCAGCTTTCAGGGCCACCCTGAAGCATCACCCGGCCCGCACGACATTGCCTACCTGTTTGACCGCTTCACGGCCCTGATGGCCACGGCCCAGGAGAAGAAATAATGCCAAAGCGCACAGACATCAAAAGCGTCCTCATCATCGGCGCGGGCCCCATCATCATTGGCCAGGCCTGCGAGTTCGACTACTCGGGCGTGCAAGCCTGCAAGGCGCTGCGCGAAGAGGGCTACAAGGTCATCCTGATCAACAGCAACCCTGCCACGATCATGACCGACCCGGCCACCGCCGACGTCACCTACATCGAGCCCATCACCTGGCAGACGGTCGAGAAGATCATCGCCAAAGAGCGCCCCGATGCCATCTTGCCCACCATGGGCGGCCAGACTGCGCTGAATTGCGCGCTCGACCTGTGGCACCACGGCGTGCTCGACAAGTACAAGGTGGAACTGATCGGTGCCACGCCCGAGGCCATCGACAAGGCCGAAGACCGCCTGAAGTTCAAAGATGCCATGACCAAAATTGGTCTGGGCTCGGCGCGCTCTGGCATTGCCCACAGCATGGACGAAGCCTGGGCCGTGCAAAAGGAAATGGGTTTTCCCACCGTGATCCGCCCCAGCTTCACGCTGGGCGGCACGGGCGGCGGCATTGCCTACAACCCCGAAGAGTTTGAAACCATCTGCAAGCGCGGCCTGGAGGCCTCGCCCACCAACGAGCTGCTGATCGAAGAGTCGCTGCTGGGCTGGAAAGAGTACGAGATGGAAGTGGTGCGCGACAAGGCGGACAACTGCATCATCATCTGCTCGATCGAAAACCTCGACCCCATGGGCGTACACACCGGTGACTCGATCACTGTGGCTCCTGCGCAGACCCTGACCGACAAGGAATACCAGGTCATGCGCAATGCCAGCCTGGCGGTGCTGCGCGAGATCGGTGTGGACACGGGCGGCTCCAACGTGCAGTTCTCGATCAACCCCAAGGACGGCCGCATGGTCGTGATCGAGATGAACCCGCGCGTCTCGCGCTCCTCGGCGCTGGCTTCCAAGGCCACGGGTTTCCCGATTGCCAAGGTGGCGGCCAAACTGGCCGTGGGCTATACGCTGGACGAGCTGCGCAACGACATCACGGGTGGTGCCACGCCAGCGTCGTTCGAGCCTTCCATTGACTACGTGGTCACCAAGATTCCGCGTTTTGCCTTTGAGAAGTTCCCCACCGCCGACAGCCGCCTGACTACGCAGATGAAGTCGGTCGGTGAGGTCATGGCCATGGGCCGTACCTTCCAGGAATCCTTCCAGAAAGCCCTGCGCGGCCTGGAAGTGGGCGTGGACGGCATGAACGAAAAAACGCAAGACCGCGAAGTGCTGGAGCGCGAGCTGGGCGAACCCGGCCCTGAGCGCATCTGGTACGTGGGTGATGCGTTTGCCATGGGCCTGTCGGTGGACGAAGTATTCGAGCTGACCAAAATCGACCGCTGGTTCCTGGTGCAGATCGAGCAGATCGTGAAGATTGAGCTGGACATTGACCAACTCGCCGCCGAAAAAGGCGAGGGCGCACTGGCGGCACTGGATGCCACCACGCTGCGCACGCTCAAGCAAAAGGGCTTTTCGGATCGCCGCCTGGCCAAGCTGCTCAAAACCACTGAAAAGGCCGTGCGCGACCAGCGCCGCGCCCTGAACGTGCGCCCCGTGTACAAGCGCGTGGACACCTGCGCTGCCGAGTTTGCTACCGATACGGCCTACCTGTACTCGACCTATGAGGACGAGTGCGAAGCCGAACCCACCGACAAGAAAAAGATCATGGTGCTGGGCGGTGGCCCCAACCGCATTGGCCAGGGTATCGAGTTTGACTACTGCTGCGTGCACGCCGCTTTGGCCATGCGCGAAGACGGTTACGAAACCATCATGGTCAACTGCAACCCTGAAACGGTGTCCACCGACTACGACACCTCGGACCGCCTGTATTTCGAGCCGGTCACGCTGGAAGATGTGCTGGAAATCGTGGACAAGGAAAAGCCCGCAGGCGTCATCGTGCAGTACGGTGGCCA